>ENA-ORSJ01001457-ORSJ01001457.1-human-gut-metagenome-genome-assembly--contig:-NODE-1457-length-19637-cov-2.973394_pt1 | contig 19637 bp, 16 predicted proteins | sample MGYA00242191_ERZ509158 | MGnify/ENA primary metagenome ERZ509158 (study PRJEB26280, sample SAMEA2338623) | human gut metagenome | biome: human gut; feature: human-associated habitat; material: faeces...
TTGCCTGCCACAAGGCTGTGCCGGCCGAGTAGGAGGGTTCAATGAATCGCAGAAAGTTTCTTACCTTTATGGGAACTGCCGGCGTTGTCTCGGCCCTCGGTACCGCCAAGGTGGCCAAGGCCAGCACCCACACCTTCCCCTATTACGACAATGGCTACGGTGTCCTGCATGACGTGTCCCGCTGCATAGGCTGCCGTCAGTGCGAAAAGGGCTGCAACGCGGTCAACAATCTGCCCGCTCCTGCAGTGCCCTTCGAAGATCACAGCGTGACCTTCACCAAACGCCGCACCACCCCCACTGCCTGGACAGTCGTGAACCGCTACGATCTCGGCAACAACGACTTTGTCTTCCGCAAGATACAGTGCTTCCACTGCAACGATCCGGCCTGCGCCAGCGCCTGCTTCACCAAATGCTATGTGAAGAACCCCGACGGCTCCGTCCACTACGAGGGTTCCCAGTGCGTCGGCTGCCGCTACTGCATGGTCGCCTGTCCGTTCTACATTCCCACCTTCGAGTACGAGGAAGCCTTTGATCCGCTGATCAAGAAGTGCACCTTCTGCGAGGATCGCCTGAAGGAAGGCAAGCTTCCCGGCTGCGTCGAGGCCTGCCCCATGGGCGCCCTCACCTTCGGCCGCCGCAAGGATCTCATCAAGATTGCCCGCAAGCGCATAGAGAAGGATCCCGACAAGTACGTGGACTACATCTACGGCGAACACGATGCCGGCGGCACAGCCTGGATGGTCATCGTACCCAAACCCAAGGGAGCAGAACAGATTCCCACTGGCAACGCTTCCGCCGCAGCTCCCCTCATGTCCAAGGTCGGCCTTGACACCCATCTTGGCACCCAGCCCATGGGCGAGCTCACCTACGGTGCCCTGGGTACAGTGCCCATGATTATTTCCTTCTGGCCTGTCATCTTTGGTGGCGCCTACGGCATGACCAAGCGCCGCGAGGCCATCGAGAAGGCCAACAGGCAGCAGGCTGTTGCGGAAGAGCGCCAGAAGACGGTCGACTGCGCAGTCGAGCTCATCGAAAGGGAACAGGGCAAGGAAGCGGCCGAAAAGGCTCGCGAAGCCATGAACAAGGCCCTGGACGAGCAGGCTGCCGCACGTGGGGAGGACAAGTAGAATGGAAACCAAAATCGTCATCCCGACCAAGGACAAGATGTTCAACATGGGGCCGATGCTCAGGCCGACCCCGGGCAACATCATCACCTGGATTCTGCTCGCAATCGGTCTGGTCGTGACCATCGTGCGCTTCACGCAGGGCATTGGTTCCGTCTCCAACCTTGACGACAACCAGCCCTGGGGCATCTGGATCGGCTTTGACCTTCTGTGCGGCGTGTGCCTGGCCGCAGGCGGCTACTTTACCACGGTTGCCTGCTACGTCATGGGCATGAAACACTTCCACTCCGCGGCTCGCCCGGCAGTGCTCACCGCCTTCCTCGGCTACCTCTTCGTGGTTGTGGCCCTTCTGTATGACCTCGGCCATCCGCTGCGTCTGCCCTACATGTTCTTCTTCCCCGGCACCACCTCCGTGCTCTTCGAAGTCGGCCTGTGCGTTGCAACGTATCTGACCGTTCTTTTCCTTGAGTTCTCGGTGGCCCCGGCAGAATGGCTGAGCAAGAAGTTCCCCTTCCTGCTCACCTACAGGCACTGGATTGAAAAGATCGGCATCCTGCTCACCATCATGGGCGTCTGCCTTTCCACCCTGCACCAGTCCTCGCTCGGTTCCCTCTACCTCATCGCTCCCGGAAAGCTGCATCCTCTGTGGTACAGCCCCTTCCTGCCCATGTTCTTCTTCGTGTCCTCCATGATTGCCGGCGCATCCATGGTGGTTTTCGAAGGCATGCTCTCCCACGCTGGCATGCATGCCTACATGGACAAGAAGCACTTGAGCCAGGCAGACGGCGTAACCCTGAGCTTCTCCAAGGCCGCAGCCTTCATCCTGTGCTCCTACTTCATCATGCGCTTTGTGGACATGCTGGTTCATGGCAATGCCCCCTACCTCTTCTCGTCCTACGGCGCCTGGTGGCTGGTTGAAATGTTCGGCTTCGTGCTGACCCCTGCCATTCTCTATGCAAAGGGTTCGCGTGATCTGAACGTGCCTCTGTGCCGCGCTGCTTCCGCAATGGCTGTTTGCGGTATCGTGCTGAACCGCTGGACGATCAGCATGATTGCCTACAACTACCAGCTGCCCGCAGCCGAGCGCTACTTCCCCAGTCTTTCCGAAATCATGGTGTCCGTGTTCGTCGTGACCATGATTGTCACGGCCTACAGGTTCATCTGCTACCATATGCCTATCCTGTACGAGCATCCCGATTTCAAGGAAGACCACTAGAGCCGGCAGGAGACAACCATGGAATTTGATACCTTTTACCAGTACTTCATCTATTCCAAGAACTGGGCATACATATCCATTATTCTTATCCTGCCCACCTTCGCTCTCATCTGGAACACCATCATCTATCCCACCAAGGACAAGGACGTCCTGAAGATAGTTGATTGGGTCAAATCCAAGTTGTGCTGCTGCAAGAAGGATAAGAAGGCCTAGAAATAGTGCATATCCCCCATCCCCCTTGAGGGGGGATGGGTGGCACAACACCTCATGGATGCAGAGCAAAAAGGTTTTTTCCTTTTTGCTCTGCTTTGTCTTGAGGGCAGAGACAAATTCCCGTGCCATGAACACGGGCTACGGAGTGGAACATGTGTCTTGCCATACCCGCAAAGGTTGTGGAAAAACTTGAAAACAGCATGCTGAAGGTGCGTGTGGGCAATGGCCCAACCCTGCTCACAGCCTCGGAGATGCTCCTGCCTGAGCCATCAAAGGTGGGGGACTATCTCATAGTGCACGCGGGCTTTGCCATGAAGAAGCTTGACCCCAAGGAAGCGGAAGAAAGTCTTGCTGCCTTGAGGGAATTTGCCACTGCCCTGGAAAGGGACGGCCAGCTCTAGCCCGATTTTGGGCGTTCGGGCATTTGACTTTCTCCCCTTTTGCACCGTAAATTTCTGCCTTTCCCTGTCTTCCTTTTCAATTCACGCTTTTTTTGAAGCGGGCTTTGGGGAGAATACACGTATCTTCGCGACCAAATTCGGGATAGCCCATATCCTTTTCAAGAGCGCTGAGCCAGCGAGAACAACCAATGAGTGACTACAAGAAAACCCTGAATCTTCCTGCCACGAAGTTTCCCATGCGTGCCAATCTGGTCCAGATGGAACCCAAGATGATGGAGCATTGGGACAAGATAGACGCGAACAGGGCCATGCTCGATGCCCCCTGCCCCAATGGCGAGTACGTTTTGCATGACGGCCCGCCCTACGCAAACGGCCACATCCACATGGGCCATGCCCTGAACAAGATTTTGAAGGACATCATCATAAAGTCCCGCAACATGCAGGGCTACCACGCTGTCTATGTTCCCGGCTGGGACTGCCACGGTCTTCCCATCGAACACAAGGTCGAGGAAGAGCTCAAGGGCAAGAAGAAGACCCTGCCGGCACACGTGGTGCGCAAGATCTGCCGCGAATACGCCGGCAAGTGGATCGATGTGCAGCGCAAGGAATTCCGCAGACTGGGCGTTTTCGGAGACTGGGACAATCCCTATTTGAGCATGCGTCCGGAGTTCGAGTCCGCCACGAGCATGGAGCTTGCACGTTTTGTTGAAAACGGCAGCGTCATCCGTGCCAAAAAGCCCATCTACTGGTGCGGCCATTGCCACACTGCCCTGGCAGAAGCAGAAGTGGAGTACAAGGACGTCTCCTCCCACTCCATCTATGTGCGCTTTGCCTTAAACGACGAGAAGCTTAAAGGTATTTTTGAAAAGGCGGATCCTTCCCGCGCCTACGTTGTCATCTGGACAACCACACCCTGGACCATTCCGGACAACATGGGCGTGTGCCTCAATCCGGAATATTTCTACGTGCTTGTGGAAGCGGACGGCTGCCAGTATGTGGTCGCAAGGGAACTTCTGGAAAAGTGCGCGAAGGAATTCGGCTGGGAGAACTATACAGTTCTCGGCGAGGCGGAGGGCAAGGCCTTCGAGGGCTTAAAGGCCACCCATCCCATCTACGATCGCGTCTCCCTTGTTGTCCTTGGAGGCCACGTTACCCTGGATGCCGGTACAGGCTGCGTGCACACAGCACCCGGACATGGCCCCGAGGACTACGAGGTGGGTCTCAAATACGGCCTTGAGATCTACTCTCCCCTGGACGACGCTGCCCGCTTCCTGCCTTCCGTTCCCTACTTTGCAGGCATGAACGTCTTCGAGGCCAACGTGCCGGTCATCGAGAAGCTGAAGGAAGTGAACGCCCTCATGGGCTCAGGCAAGATCGAGCACAGCTATCCGCACTGCTGGCGCTGCAAAAATCCCCTCATCTTCCGCGCGACCACACAGTGGTTCATCAGCATGGAAGCCAACAACCTGCGCGAGAAGGCTCTTTCCGCCATCAACAACGACGTGAACTGGATTCCCTCCTGGGGCCGCGAGCGTATCTACAACATGATCGCTACCCGTCCGGACTGGTGCATTTCCCGCCAGCGCCAGTGGGGCGTGCCCATTCTGGCTCTTCTGTGCGAGGACTGCGGCGAAGCCTGGAACGACGCTTCCTGGATGAAGGACATCTCGGAACGCTTTGCAAAGCACCCCACAGGCTGCGACTACTGGTTCGAGGCGGACCTTGCAGACATCGTGCCCGAAGGCCTCACCTGCCCCCATTGCGGAGGCAATCACTGGAAGAAGGAAACCGACATCCTTGATGTCTGGTTCGACTCCGGCACGACATGGTCCGCAGTGCTCAAGCAGCGCGACGAGCTCTCCTTCCCTGCCGACCTCTATCTGGAAGGCTCGGATCAGCACCGCGGCTGGTTCCACAGCTCCCTTCTGGTCTCCCTGGGCTCCCAGGGCTGCGCGCCCTACCGCAATGTCCTGACCCACGGCTATGTGGTGGACGGCAAGGGCTTCAAGATGTCCAAATCCGTGGGCAACGTCATTGCCCCGCAGGAAATTATTGCCAAATATGGCGCAGACGTGGTTCGCCTGTGGGCCTCCAGTGTGGAGTACAGGGACGACGTGCGTCTGTCCGACGACATCATTGCCCGCCTTGTGGACGCCTACCGCCGCATCCGCAATCCCTGCCGCTACATTCTTGGCTGCGTGGACAAGCTGGAGCAAAAGGACATTCTGCCCATCGAAGAGCTTCTGCCTCTTGATCGGGCAAGCGTCAGCACAGCAGCCCAGATCTACCAGAGCGTGCAGCAGGCCTACCTTGCCTACGACTTCCACAGGGTCTACCACATCCTGCACGAATACTGCGTCACAGACCTCTCTGTCCTGTGCATCGACGTTCTGAAGGACCGCATCTACTGCTCTGCAAAGACCTCGAAAGAGTACAAGTCTGCTGTGACCGCACTCTTCCACATTCTGGAACTGCTTGTGCGCGAACTCGCCCCTGTGCTTTCCTTCACGGCCGAGGAGATCTACACCTACTTCCCGGCGGCCTTCAAGGGCGACGAAAAGACCGTCTTTGCCCTGCGCAGCGTGGATTGCTCCTCCTGGATATTGCCAGAGGATGTGCGCAACGACTGGAAGGTGCTGCAGGATGTGCGTGGTGCTGTGACCCGTGCCATCGAACCTTTGCGCCGCGACGGCAAGGTCGGCCACTCCCTGGACACCAACGTGACCCTCTATGTGGACGAGCAAATCAAGGGCTGCCTTGAGAGAATTGGCGCAGACATGCGCGAATACTGCCTTGTTTCCAGACTCGACATCGAGGCTCTGGACAAGGCAGGCGCTGAAGCTGTTCGCGACGAACAGGTTGCGGGCCTTGCCATTGCCGTGACCAGGGCAGAGGGGACCAAGTGCCCGCGCTGCTGGATGTACTCCACGGAAATCGGCACCATTCCTGCCCACTCGGACCTCTGCCCCCGCTGCGCAGGCGTCATGGACGAACTGGCAGCCCAGGAGTAGGCAGCCATGGGCAGACGCTGGCGCTTCCTGCTCTTTTCCGTGCTCCTGGTCGTTGTTCTCGATCAGGCGAGCAAGTGGCTTGTGAACCAGACAATCCCCCTGGGCGGAAGCATTCCCGTCCTCGACGGGCTCTTCAATCTGGTCAACATTCGCAACCGCGGCGCGGCCTTCGGTTTTCTGAACCGCTCGGACATTGACTGGCAGCTGTGGTTCTTCCTTGCCGCGACCATCGTGGCCAGCCTCATCATTGTCCAGCTCATCCGCAAGAGCGGCGAGGCGCCAATTCTGTGGCTCGGCTTTGGCCTTGTCATGGGCGGAGCTTTGGGCAACCTCATAGACAGGCTGCGCGAGCGGGCTGTCACAGACTTTCTGGACTTCTACTGGCAAAACGCCCACTGGCCGGCCTTCAACGTGGCAGACATTGCCATCTGCGTTGGGGCCGGCCTGGCCGGGCTTGCCATCATCCTGGGCCACGACAAGCGCGGCCTCGATCAGCCCGCAAAGTAAGGAGTACATATGACCTTTGCCTGGTGGCACGTCCTTGTTGCCATTATTCCCATACTGCCCAACCTCTGGGGCGTCTGGCACATCTGGAGCCATGACTTTAACGACGATTTGCCCAAAAAAGTCATCTGGCTCATGCTCTGTGTCTTCCTGCCGGTCGTGGGCGGCCTTCTCTATCTTCTCCTTGGCAAAAGGCTTGCCGGAAAGAAGATCAACCGCAAGGCTATTCAACAATAACAGAATTTTTGTGTTGCCTCGTGTGGGGCAACGCGAGAACGACTGAACCAGCCTTTCTCTCTTCTCGCTGTTTTTCGGAGTGAACCTTGAAACAAGTATCTCTTCTTCTCGTACTGGGCCTTTTAGCGACCTCCGTTTCTGGTTGCGCCAACAGAAACGACGAGATGGAAGCCCAGCTCATGCAGCACGACGCCCAGATACGCCAGATGCAGCCCGTGCAGGCCGATTCCTGGAACCAGGTACAGGCCCTGCGCGAGGAAGTGCAGGATCTGCGCGGCCAGATTGCTGACTTGCGCAGAATCGGTGGCTCCGCTGTGCTTGTGGACAAGCTGAACCGCCACGACGCTGCCCTGCGCCAGATAGAAACCTCCATGGCCCTGCAGTTTGACCTTGGCGATCCCATAGCCCCTGTCCAGCAGGGTGGCGTGGCAGCCCAGCAACAGGTTCCGAACTTCGGCCAGGACGCTGGTGCAGCCACATCCCTGACCCAGGCTTCTGCAGCTGACAATACGCCCTCCTACGGTGGCATTGGTGGCGGCACTGCCGCTGCAGCTGCTACAGGCGCGGCTGCTGCTTCTGCCAGCACCTGGGGTCAGGCAACACCCAAGCCCGAACAGCCCAAGGCACAGAAAGACATGACTGTTGCCCTGTACGATGCTGGCGTGAACGCCTTCAAGGCCAGAAAGTACACCGAAGCCCAGCGCTCCTTCAGCGATTTTCTGAAGAACTACGGCTCCGACTCCAAGGCCCCCCAGGCCCAGTACTATCTGGCAGAGTGCTACTTCCAGACCAACCAGTTTGCTGACGCAGCACTCGCCTACGACACAGTGATCACAAAGTATCCCTCTTCCAGCAAGGCTCCCGGAGCCTACCTGAAGCAGGGCATCTGCTTCAGCAAACTGAAGCAGAACAAGGCTGCCAGGGCTCGCATGAACGAACTCATCAAGAAGTACCCCAAGAGCCCAGAGGCTGCCAGGGCAAAGACGTTCCTCAAGACGAACGCCTAACCCCATTTGCAAAACGGATTTTGCTGCCGGATGCGTCCCAAACGTGTCCGGCTTTTTTACGGCCTTTTGCCAGAAAGGGGGCAAAGTCACTTTGGGCTTTTTGCCAATCCCGACTGTGCAGCCCCGGCTCTGGTCGGTTTTCGGCTACGCCACAATAGTAGACCCCGGCCCATGGACGGTGGGTCGGGGTCGAAAACTAAAACCGTGTAAAGGGGACGCCTTAACGCGCCGCGCCAGCCCCGGTTCCTGTTCGTCTCAGGATCCGGGGCTCCCTTTTTATGTAGCTCCTATTCTAGAGTCTGTCCAGCCCTATGACATGCTTTTTTCCCAATTGCAGGAAGAGACAGGCCAGAAACAGTGCACACTACACGACCTGCGCAAGCACCCAGTTCAGAACATTCTTCTTTTGGACGCCACTGTATTCGCTCTCTGCAAAGACCGTATCGAGTGTCAGCAGATACTTCGGATAGTTGTCCCTGATCTTTTGCAGGGGAGCAAGCTCACGCACAAGCACATCCTCGGAAAGCGTTGTCGCGGCCACCTGATAGTATTCGGGCCTGCCGTCCCTGATGGCGACAAAGTCCACTTCTCCATCGGCTCCAAGCTGACCGACAAAAACCTGATAGCCACGGCGTCGTAGTTCAAGATAGACCAGATTCTCGAGGATATGGCCAATGTCGGACGAACGTGTCCAGACCAACATATTCCTTAGGGCCACGTCTGCGACGTAGTATTTGTTGATCGAGAAAAGCAGTTCCCTGCCCCGGATATTGTATCGCCTGGCCTGAAAAAACAGCAGCCCTTCCGTCAGACCGTGCAGATAGCGGTCCACTGTCTTGGGGTCGATTTTCCTGCCACGGGATGTCATTGCCTTGGCTATGGCCGCAGGCGACGTCCTGTTGCCGATGTTGTGCAGTAGAAAACGTGTCACGTTTTCCAGCATGTTCACATCGGCCACATGAAAGCGTTTCACGATGTCGTTGAGCAGAACACCTTCGTAGACAGCGCGCATGTACTCACGGGCTTCCTCCTGGCCCAGGCCGTACTTGTGGACATGGGGGAAGGAGCCAAGGCTCACATAGAGATCCAGTTTCTCGTTGTCGGAAAGTCTGCGTCTTTCCTCGTCAAGGCCTGCGCAAAACTCGCCAAAGGACAGGGGCAGCATCTCAAGTTCCACGTAGCGTCCGGGTGTAGCAGGCTCCCCGGACATGAAATAGGCGTTGGAACCAGTCAGATAGAGATCGCAATTTTCCTTCAGAAGCAGACTGTCCACAGCCTTCTGGAAATCAGGAACATGCCGGACCTCGTCAAGGAAGACATACGTCTTTGCCTCCGGCACAAGGCAGGCTTCAACGTAGCGGTAGAGAGCCCTGTAGTCCCAAAGCTCCTCATGGCTGATATCCTCAAAGTTGATGCTGACAATCCTCTCTCCTGCGACACCGTGTTCCTGCAGATACTGTCCGTACATTGCGAACAGGGTGGATTTGCCGCAGCGGCGGACACCGCTGACGACCTTCACAATCTGTCTGTCCCTGTGGCGGACAAGCCAGTTCAGATACCCCCTTCTCTCGATGTGCCGCATGGGGGCACCTCCATACGCAGAAGCCTGGCAATAAAAATGGAATGAAATCCATTTTTTTGAAGATGTCCCCGACTCGGCTCATTGTCACAGAACAGGCACAAAAAGAGCCCGACTTTCAGACAGGGACACTCAGACACAGTCCATACCTGTCTTGCAACTTTCAGCAACGATATCAAAACATTGCCAACTGAGACCCATCACGGGTCCGGAAAATCACACTCCCTGCACTGCGCGTGGGGATACACTCTTGCGCCACAATCGTCGCGCACGCTTCACTCCCCTGTAACCTTTCTGCCCTATGGAGCTTGCGAACATACAGCCCAAGGAGGAAGCCCATGCGCATAATTCGCAAACTTTCCGCTCTGATTCTTCTCCTTGTCCTCGCCATGGCAGGCACCGCCCTGGCTCAGGACAAGACCGTTCTCTTGCAGAGCAAGAACTGGGACCCTATTGTCAAACAGACCCTGAACGACGCCATGACCCGTTTTGGCAAGACTGCCAGCGACTACGATCCGTCCATCCGTCCCTATGCAGTGTTCGATTTCGACAACACTGTCGCCATCCTGGACGTGGAGGAACAGCTCGCCATCTATCAGCTGGAAAACCTGGCCTTCGCGATCCCGGCTGACAAGATGTACGATGTGCTCACCACCGGCATCCCCAACCCCGATGCCGAGCTTGGCGGTGACTATGGCAAGCACACTGTCGCAAGTGTGGCAAGGGACGCTGCTGAAGCCTACAAGAAGCTGTGCGCCAAGGGTTGGGTAAAGGTCGACAACTACAAGGATCAGAAAAACCGCCCCTGGCTCAAAAGCAGCGACTGGCAGGAATTTGCCACCAAGGCCCGCTGGCTCTACAGCGCCATAGGCGATTCCATGGACGTGTCCGTGTCCTACCCCTGGATCACCTACTGGTTCACGGGCATGACTCCGGCCCAGGTGCACGACATGGCTTACACGGCCTTTGTGGACTACGATCAGAAGAGCAAGGCAAAGGATTTCTGGAAGAAGCTCTCCTGGACAAGCCCCAAAGACTATCCCGGTGCAAAGGCAGGCCAGCTCACAGTTTCCTTCAACCAGGGCGTGACAGTCTCTCCCGAACTGCTTGAGCTCTTCGCTGCCCTCGAAGCAAACGGCATCGACGCCTGGATCTGCTCTGCCTCCTTCACGGACGTCATCACTGCCGCAGTCAAGGCCTTCAACATCCCTGGCGTGAACGGCGTTGTGGCCATGACCAACAAGAAGGTGAACGGCGTCTACGCGAACGAATACGACTACGACTTCCACGCCCAGACCCAGGGCCCCGGCAAGGCCGAAAGCCTGGACAAGCTGGTGCGTCCCCTCTACCGCAATGCCGGCCCCATGCTGGTTGCCTTTGACTCCCAGGGCGACTTCAACTTCTGCACAGTCTACAAGGACACTGCCGTAGGCCTTGGCCTCAACCGCGCCCGCAAGGATGACGCTGGCCTGCTCGCAGCCATTGCAGTCTATCAGAACAAGAAGAACATTACCCTGGAAGAAAGCCTCAAGGCTGGCGACACCCGCTACGTTCTGCAGGGCAGAAACGAAAACGGCGGCTACCTCTGGGCAAGGCCCGAAATCCAGGCCCTTGGCAAGGACAAGCCCGTTCTCTTGAGCTCCAAGGCCGAAGGCTGGCTCAAGATGCTCGAAAGCGGCACGACTCCCAAGCAGCTTCTCGATCAGGCACCCAGTCTGACCGGCAAGCTCAAGACCTACGAGGGCTACAAGACCCGCTAGGCCTTCCCCTTCTTTTCTTTCCTTCCTTTTTCCCCCGAGGACAGGACTTTGCGCCCTGTCCTCTTTTTTCAGGCAGTGAAGCCACCGTCCACCATGATGGTCTGGCCTGTCACATAGGCCGAGGCCTCACTTGCAAGAAAGATGGCGCAGCCCCAGAGATCCTCAAGCCTGCCATTGCGGCCTACACAGGTCTGGGCAGCGTTTTGTGCGGCAAGCGCCTCGTTTGCAAAGACAGGAGCCGTGAGGGCTGTGGGGAAAAAGCCAGGGCCTATGGCGTTGCAGGTGATGCCATGCTCTCCCCATTCCCTGGCAATGGCCCTTGTCAGCTGCACTATGCCACCCTTGGCTGCGCCGTAGGGAGCGCTGTTGGCAAAGGCCCTGAAGGACTGCAGGGAGGCGATGTTGATAATGCGACCCCAGTGTTTTTTTGCCATGGCTGGCGCAAAACCTTGTGTGAGGAAAAAGGGGGCAGTCAGATGCACGTTGAGCTGTGCCTCCTAGGTCCTGGGGGAAACCGTGCCAAAGGGTTCGCGCAGGTTCACGCCTGCAGCGTTCACAAGGATATCGACTCTCTCATAGAGCTCAAGCGCTTCCTTCGCGCACGAGAGAGCCCCCTCGGCAGACCCGAGATCGCAGGGAAGGGTATTGGTCTCTATCCCCTCTTCTTCCATGCTCACCCTTGCCTTGCAAAGGACATCCTCCCTTCTTGCCACAAGGAGTATTCTGGCCCCGGCATATCCAAGGGCCCTTGCAATGGCGTAGCCTATGCCTGAGCTTCCGCCCGTCACAAGGGCGGTCTTCCCCTTCAGGGAAAAGAGCTTCTCTGTCAGCTGCATCACAACCTCCTCATTTGCGCAAGGCCCGGAGAAGCATTGCTTCCCCGGGCCTATTCCAAATGTCCAGACTCTATTGCCTTGGCTTAGGCGTTTGCAATGTAGTCCTGGCCGAATTCAAGGGCCTTCAGATTGGCTGCCTTGATCTTCTCCGGAAGAAAGAGCTGCAGGGCCTTCTCAAACACGTCCACGCCAAAGGGCAGGAGGTTGGAGGCGCAAAGTGCAGCCAAGAGCACGGTGTTGCCGGCCTGAACAGCGCCTGCCTTCATGCCGAGCTCGCGGCAGGGCAGAAAATGGCTTTGCGAGGCGACCTCGCCCACGCGCGCCTTTATTTCGTCCATGGAAGGGTACTTTTCCACCCCAAGGGCCACGCTTACTGGAGGCATGGCGTCGGAACTGGAAAAGACCACCCCGCCCTTGCGCAGATAGGGAAGCCCGCGCAGGGTTTCCAGAGGCTCGAAGCCCAGGATGATGTCCGCCTCGCCGTATTCGAGCTTGGGAGATCTCCAGCCGCCGAGCAAAAGGACAGATTCCACGACACCGCCGCGCTGGGCCATGCCATGCACCTCGCCTGCCACCACATCCACGCCTGCGTAGAGGGCAGTTCTGGCAAGCAGGGCAGTGGCAGTCAAAGAACCCTGGCCGCCCACACCGGTGAAATAGATGCGAAGTCTTTTTTGTGCACTCATTTCTCTTCTCCCCCTACCCGCGCTTCACAAGCTTGAAGCTCTTGGGCGCCACCTGCAGGCACACGCCGCAGCCTGTGCACAGGGTCTTGTCCACACTGTATTCACCGTTTATGCAGCAGAATGCCGGGCAGGCAAAGCTGTCAACGCAACGCCTGGTCTCCTCTCCCTGGGCAATGACCTCAGCGACACGGCTTGCGCCCTTGCCAAGAGAGCGGCGGGCATACAGGGCACAGGGCTCTTCGGCAATAAGTACGCGCACGCCCTTCATGTCCCTGAATTCTTCCAGGGCCTTTTCCACGGAGCGCAGATTGAAGGAGCTCACCTTGCGCACCTGGGTCACGCCAATGCCGCGCACAATGGCCTCGATGTCGAGGTGGCGCATCACGTCGCCCAGCTGTTCCTGTATCATGCCGGGGTTGGGCTGATGGCCTGTCATGGCAGTGGTGCCGTTGTCGAGGATCACGACTATAACGTCCATCTCGTTGAAGAGCGCATTGGCAAGGCCTGTCATGCCGGAATGGAAGAAGGTGGAATCCCCGATGAAGCCCACAACAGGTTTCCTGGCAACCATGGCAAAGCCGGAGCCGGCGGAAATGGAAGAGCCCATGCAGAAGAGGAAGTCAGCGCACTTCAGGGGCGGCAGCATGCCGAGCGTGTAGCAGCCGATGTCGCTTGAGTAGACTGCGTCGTCGCCGAAAATCTTTCTGGCAGCGTAGAACACTGCCCTGTGGGAACAGCCGGCGCACAGGTTCGGAGGTCTCTTGGGAAGGTTTGCGGCAGGCTCAATGACTGCCTCTTCGCAAGGCTCGCCAAGGAAGGCGGAAAGGGCCTGCACAAGCTTCGGGGTGGAGTTTTCGCCCTGTATGGTCAAAATCTCGCCCTTGCCCTCGATTTTCACGCCAAGGCCGACCTTCTGGGCAATGGCGCGCACGCCGTTTTCAAGCAGGGGATCGTTTTCCTCGACAACAAGAACGCGTTCCAGATCCTGCATGAAGTAAGCAATGAGCTTTTCGGGCAGAGGCCAGGTCATGCCAAGCTCAAGCACGCAGACTTTGTCTTCCCAGCCCTTTTCTTCCAGTGCGTCCCAGACATAGCTTCTGGAAATGCCGGAGGCTATGACACCGACCTTCGGCCTGGAAGCAGGCACGTGACTCACGTTGAAGGAGGATGTTTCGGCAATTTCCTGCGCCTTGGCCATATTCTCCTCGAGGACCTTGTGGCGCACCTTTGCCACAGCGGGCACAGGCACATGGCGCAGGGGATTTCGCTTGAATTCGACCAGATCGTCCCTTGAGGAAGGCAAATCACCAAAGCGCACTGCGCCGCGCATGTGGTTCACGCGCGTTGTGGTGCGCAAAAGGACAGGCTGTTCCAGCTCCCTTGCAATGCGGAAGGCTTCTTTTGTCATATCCTTGGCTTCCTGGGCAGAGGAAGGCTCAAGACAGGGCAGGCCTGCAGCGCGGGCGTAGTTGCGGTTGTCCTGCTCGTTTTGCGAGGAGTGGAAGCCGGGATCGTCAGCGGAAAGGACAACCAGACCTCCGGGAAGGCCAGTGTAGGTGGCGGTAAAGAGCGGGTCCGCTGCCACGTTGAGACCCACATGCTTCATGGTGACAAGGGCCTTTGCACCGGCAAGGGCAGCGCCACAGGCGACCTCCATGGCGACCTTCTCGTTCACCGAATATTGCAGAGTGTAGCAGTCACCGTTTCCGCCTATGCGGCGGAAGGTGTCCGGCACCTCCGAGGAGGGTGTGCCGGGATAACAGGTGACTACATGGACACCGGCCTCCAGCGCACCACGCACTATGGCTTCATTGCCCAACAAGAGGTGGCATTCGTCGCCCTTTCCCTGAAGCAGTGGATTGCTCATCTGTTTTTCTCCTGAAACCGCAAAAAGGAATGGCTTTCGTATCGTTCCTTTTCGCATGTACTAAAAAAGGCATTTTCCTGCCTTCCGCACCCCGCAAGCCCCAAAGGGGCCACAAGGATTGCGGCCATCAGCCGGAAAATGCCGTCCTGACAAAAAAATCTGTGCTTTCCCGGCTAGTTGGATGCTTTAGGAGCCTCGGTCTTGGGGGCTTCGGCAGCTTCTGCCTTTGCCATGGCGCGCAAATCCCTTGCACGGGTTGCGCAGTAGTCCTTCTCGATGGGCGCCACAAGGGCTGTGGCAGCAAGATCGTCAAAGGTCTTTGCGGCAAGCTCGTACTGCTTTGCCCTGGCAGCCCCCTCGGCCAGCATCATCTTGGCCTGCACGCCGGTCTGGGGAGTCAGGCGGGGCAAAAGGCCCTGCAGGATGCGCACGCCCTCTGCGTACTTTTCCTCGCTCATGAGTATGCCTGCCTGATTGATGGCAGCGGCAAGGCCAAGGGGCGTGTCATAAGCGGACTTTGCCACAAGGGCGTACGCCTGTTCTGCACGCTCGGGAAGATTCTGGGCAAGGGCGCTGCGTACCTCGGCAACGGCTATGGCCGTGCGCATGGAGGAAGGCGCAGAGGCCGCAAGCTTTTCCAAAGCTTCGAGCTGCCTTGCATCAGAGGGACCAGCCATGACTTTGGATAGCTCCATCAGGGTGTCCTCGCGCTGGCCTTCCTGCACATAGTTGTAGATGGCAGTTCCGAGCAGGGCTGCCAGAAGCAGGACAATGATGGCTATGATATATTTCGAATTGCTGACTATGAATTCCAGCAGGGGCCTGTTTTCCGCTGCCACCTCGGACTGGATGTTGGCCATCATGCCCGGGGCTGCGGATTGAAGCGGACTGCTATCGACTCTGTTCATGGAAGGAATACTCCTGCTATTTCTTTTGGGGACCATGGGGCCCTGCAGCCACGGGCTGCCTGTATCTCTGGGACTGTGGTCCAGCCCCTTCGTGCAAAAGGCTGCCCGGGGTTCCCGGGCAGCCGGATAGGTTGTTATTTGTTGAAAAGCATTTCCTGATAGGTGGGCAGTGTCCACATGTCTTCGGGAATAATGCACTCAAGCCTGTCCGCCACGGCGCGCACCTCGTTCATGACGGGGAGCACTTCCTCGCAATAGCGTTTGGAGCGGCTCTCAAGGTTGGTTTCGCCCTCTATGGCCTCCATCCTTGCCTCAAGCTCGTTGGTTTTCTCCTGCAGGGCGCGGATGCCGTCCGTCACCACATCAAGGGTGGTGGTTTTGAACTCGCGTCCCATGGCCTTTAAGGCCACGCAGGTCTCGGCAAGGAGCTTTTGGTAGTTCAGGGCAGCAGGGAAGATGCTCTGGCGGGACATGCGCACTGTGAGTGTTGCCTCGGTGCGCAGGGTCTTGCAGTACTGGCCCAAATAGATCTCGACCCTGGCCCTGATTTCTGCAGGGTTCATGATGCCAAGGCGCTCGTAGAGTTCCACCACCTCGGGGTCCTGCAGGACAGGAATGGCCTCGGGCGTGTTGTGGAGGTTGGGAAGGCCCCTGCGCTCTGCTTCCTTGTGCCAGATCTCTGAGTAGCCGTCGCCGTTGAAGATGACCGCGCTGTGCGCCTCCACAATCTCCTGGATGAGCTTGCCCACGGCGGCGTGGAGCTTTTCGGGATCGCCGCCGGAGAGCTTTTCGAGGCGGGTGATGAAGCTCTGGATGGCGTCCTTCAGGGTCACGCCACTTGCCATCTCCCTTTCAAGCCAGTCTGCGGCGTAGGCGAGGGAGTCTGCCATGATGGCGTTCAGGGCAGTGATGGAATCCGCAGCGGACTGGCTGGAACCAAGGGCCCTGAATTCGAAGCGGTTGCCCACAAAGGCAATGGGGCTTGTGCGATTGCGATCGCCCGGGTCCCTAGGCAGGGGAGGCAGGGTGTCCACGCCAATGTCCATGCTGCCCTTCTTCTTGCCGGACTCAGCGTGCTCCAGATGGCCTGCGCGGAAGGCTTCGAGCACCTGGGTGAGTTCGTCGCCAAGGAAGATGGACATGATGGCCGGCGGGGCCTCGTTTGCGCCAAGGCGATGGTCGTTGCTGGCAGAGGCCACTGTCGCGCGCAAGAGGCCGCCGTACTTGTGCACTGCCCGGATGAGAGCAGAGCAGAACACCAGGAACTTTGCGTTTTCGTGGGGTGTGTCGCCGGGATTGAAGAGGGAACCAAGCTCTGCACTGCCAACGCTGTAGTTCAGGTGCTTGCCTGAACCGTTGATGCAGGAGAAGGGCTTTTCGTGCAAAAGGCACTTCAAGCCATGGTGCTTTGCCACATTGCGCAGGGCAGCCATGATCATGTGGTTGTGATCAACGGCCACGTTGGCCTGCTCGTACATGGGGGCGATTTCGTACTGGCTCGGAGCCACCTCGTTGTGCCTTGTGATGACAGGCACACCCAGCTTGTAGAGCTCGCGCTCAACCTCCATCATGAAGGAGAGCACGCGCTGGGGGATGACGCCAAAGTACTGGTCGCTGAATTCCTGGCCCTTGGCAGGACGCGCACCGAAAAGGGTGCGGCCGCCGATGAGCAGATCCTGGCGGGCAAAGTTGTAGTTGTTGTCGATAAGGAAGTATTCCTGCTCAAGGCCTGCATAGCTTACGATGGGCAGATCCGTCTTCACCCCAAAGAGGTCGAGCACCCTCTTGGCCTCGCGGTTCAGGGCCTGGCCTGAGCGCAGCATGGGGGTCTTCTTGTCCAGCACAACACCTGTCCAGGAAAGGAACATGGTTGGAATGCACAGGACAATGCAGTTGGGATTTTCCTGCAAATAGGCAGGACTTGTGACGTCCCAGGCAGTGTAGCCCCTGGCCTCGAAGGTGGAGCGAAGGCCACCGGAGGGGAAGGAGGATCCGTCCGCCTCGCCGCGGATGAGCATGGAGCCGGAAAATTCCGCAATAACACCGCCGTGCCCGTCGGGGCTCAGAAAACTGTCGTGCTTTTCTGCAGTCTGGCCTGTGAGGGGATAGAAGATATGGGTGTAGTGGGTTGCGCCGTGCTCTATGGCCCAGTCCTTCATCACGGCTGCCACAGTGTCGGCAATGGCCGGATCCAGGGCCTCGCCGTAGCGTATTGTCTTGGTCAGGGAGCGGTACACGGATTTGGGCAGACGCTCGCGCATGACCTTGTCGTTGAAGACATTGCAGGCAAAGATTTCCGTAGGCTTCACATTGCGGAAGTTGAATCCGTCTTCCTCGGGATTGTACGTCGTGATGGCCTGTATGGCGCTCTGACGTGCGCTTGACTTGCTCATGAACACTCCTTGAAGAGCCCCGGGCTGTCCGCCCGAAAAATTGACCTGTTCCTGGCGAACGGAATCCTGACGAACGTGTCTCTAGCGAACGGAGACGATCTCGATGTCGAACACGAGATCCTTGCCGGCAAGCTCGTGGTTCGCGTCAAGAGTCACTTCCGTGTCCGTCACTTCGGAAATGACGGCATACATGGTGCCGTGTTCATTGGAGAGTGCAACACGGGTGCCCACAGTGGCGGGAATGCTGGCCGGCACCTGGGCGCGCTCGACTGTAAAGAGGAGCTTCTCGTCCACAGTACCGTAGGCCTGCTCACAGGGTATGGTCACGGAGAATCGGTCCCCCACCTCGTGTCCTTTGACTGCCTGCTCGAAGCCGGGGATCATCTCGCCCTTGCCCACGGTGAATTCCAAAGGCTCGCGGCCAGGGGTGCGCGAAGAATCGAACTGCTGGCCGTCCGTAAGGGTGCCAGTGTAATGAACCTTGACGGTATCGCCATTTTCTATGGGCATAGCCTCTCCTCGAAATGCGTCCTTGAAAAATGTGTTGGCAAAAATGTTTTGAGCAGCATATATCCTGCTCTTCAGGCAAAAATGAAAGGATTTTCATAGCGCAAAAGAGCCTGCTTCACAAGAGCCGGAAAAGGCCGCAAAAAAGCGGCAAAAAGGGCCAGGAAAGGCGGTGAAGACTATGGCCCCTGGGAGAGCACTTTGAAAGTCTGCCCTTCCTTTCTCATCCTTGGGACAGACAGGTGCCAAGCAGGGTTCAGTAGGGCCAAATCGCGACAAAAACGCTTCTTGACAAAGGGCGCGTGCGGGATCTACCTTTCCCGATCCCCCGAAAATATCCATATATTCAGCAGAGTTCGAAACAAATCGGAGGCAAGACAATGCCTGGTATCCGTTCCAGCTACACTGATTCCGTCAACTTCTTTGGCCAAAGCACCCCCCGCGCCCTGGTCGAGGAATTTGGCACCCCCCTCTACGTCTACAGCGAAAAAATTTTGCGCGAGAGATGCCGTGAGCTCGTCTCCATGTGCAAGACAAGGGGCTTTACGGTCAACTATTCCGCAAAGGCCAATACCAACCCTGCCCTTCTCTCCATCATCCGCGAGGAAGGACTGACCGTTGACGCCATGAGCCCTGGCGAGCTGCACATGGACCTTCTGGCTGGCTTTGACAAGAGCAATATCTTCTACATCTCCAACAACATTTCCCCTGCGGAGATGAAGAATGCCATTGCCCACGATCTGCTCGTCAGCGTGGACTCCCTCTCCCAGCTCGACCTCTACGGAAGGCTGAACCCCGGCGGGAAGGTCATGGTCCGCTTCAATCCAGGCATTGGCGCAGGCCACAGCAAGAAGGTCATCACAGCCGGCAAGGAGACAAAGTTTGGTGTCTGCCCCGAGGACACGGACAAGGTGGCCGAAATCCTTGCTCGCCACAAGCTCACCCTGGCAGGAGCAACACAGCACATTGGCTCCCTTTTCATGCAGCCCGACGGCTACGTGGCAGCTGCGGACTTTTTGCTCAACTTTGTGGAAAATCTGCCCGAAAGCCTTCGCGCCAATCTCGAGGTCATCGACTTTGGCGGCGGCTTTGGTATCCCCTACCACAAGTACGAGAACGAAGCGCGCCTTGATCTCAATGAGCTTGGGGCACGTCTGGACGAGCTTTTTGCTGCCTTCATTGCAAAGACAGGCTACACAGGACGCTTCCTTGTCGAACCCGGCCGCTACGTTGTGGCAGAATGCGGACTTCTCCTTGGCAGCGTAGAGGCTGTGAAGAACAACGGTCCCAAGCGCTATGTGGGCACGGACCTTGGCTTCAACGTCCTTGTGCGCCCTGCCATGTACGACAGCTTCCACGATGTGGAAATCTACGGCGAGGGAGAAGAG
>ENA-ORSJ01001460-ORSJ01001460.1-human-gut-metagenome-genome-assembly--contig:-NODE-1460-length-19628-cov-34.649875_pt1 | contig 19628 bp, 18 predicted proteins | sample MGYA00242191_ERZ509158 | MGnify/ENA primary metagenome ERZ509158 (study PRJEB26280, sample SAMEA2338623) | human gut metagenome | biome: human gut; feature: human-associated habitat; material: faeces...
TTATTACTCAGTATTTTAAATTTATTTCTAACAATATGTGTTGCGGAATTAAGGATTATCAAAATTACATTTATAGAAAGATGCACCAATAAGCCGCAGGTTTAATCTTTTAACAGTAATTTCACAACAGCAGCAATATGCCTGACACTATCAACATCAGATTTGCCGCACGTCGTTATATCATGCCGGCATATTCATCATACCGGCATGAATGCTAAACAATGTATTGCAACATCTATTGTTCTGCCTCGCGTTCTTTCTTTCCGAACTCTGGGTCTATGTCGATAAATGCCGTAACAAGGAAAGTAACCACACATAGGACGACAACAATGATGAAGAACCACAGATAACCGACTAGCTCCTGCAGATATCCGGCTACGAGTCCGGGCAACATCATCGACAGCGCCATAAGCGCTGTACACAGAGCATAATGTGAGGTCTTATATTCGCCCTGACTATAATATATAAGGTAGAGCATATAAGCCGTGAAACCGAAGCCATAGCCAAACTGCTCGATAAACACGCACACATTGATAATCATAAGGCTCTCGGGCATGGCGTAACTCAGATATACATACACAAGGTCTGGCAGAGTTATTGCACACACCATAGGCCACAGCCACTTCTTCAGTCCGTCGCGTCCGGCTGCCATTCCGCCGAGAATACCTCCGAGCGTAAGACCGATTATTCCAACTGTTCCCTGCACGAATCCATATTCCTGAGGCGAAAGGCCAAGTCCGCCGTTGCTTCCGCTGTCAATCAGGAACAGTGAAGACACCTTTGCCAAAAGTCCTTCCGGCATACGATAGAAAAGCATGAAAAGGAAGGCTATCAGCACCTGTCGTGCAGGCATCTTTGTGAAAAATGTCTTTATCGACTGTACCAGTTTTGCCCATACGTCACGGGCACCGGCATTACGCAGGCCGCGGTCTGACACAGGACACGGCAGCACCAGACTATGCCACAGCCACAAGGCTATAAACAAGCCTGTAACGCCATAGAACATAAGGCTCCACGAATATTTGATACTGTTGCGGAAAAGCACCTGCAAATTGCCGGCTATCATAACCAGTACACCTTGCCCGAAGATTGTAGCAAACCTGTAGAACGTACTCCTTATGCCGACAAACCACGCCTGTTTGTGCTGATCCATGCCTAACATATAGAATCCGTCGGCAGCAATGTCGTGAGTGGCACTGCTGAACGCCATCACCCAAAAGAAGAACAGCGTGCCCTGGAGCCAGAAACTCGTAGGAATGGTAAATGCCACACCGCCAAAGGCAGCTCCGATAAGCAGCTGCATGGTGATAATCCACCAGCGTTTGGTCTTTACTATGTCAACAAACGGACTCCATAATGGCTTTATCACCCAAGGCAGATACAGCCACGAAGTGTAGAAAGTTATCTCTGCGTTTGTCAGTCCGAGCTGCTTATACAAGATAAGCGAAATCGTCATAACTGCCACATAAGGCAGTCCCTCGGCAAAATATAGCGTAGGAACCCAGCTCCACGGGTTTCTGCTCAACTTCTTTCCTGAATTCATTTTTTGCAACAAACTTTATTTTAACCGTATATCTTTCTTATTTCCGCACCACGGTAGTAATGCAGAAGAATCTCGTCATACTTATATCCGCGCTCACCCATAACGGCAGCACCAATCTGACAGAGTCCAACTCCATGGCCCCATCCGGCACCTGTCAGGACAAAACGCTGCGGAACACCATCGCTCACATCATACTTGTCAACGACAAACGCACTGCTGTAAAGATGTGTATCACTCAGCACGCGTCTTATTTCAAGTTCCTTGCCAATGGTGAACGAACCTTTTGTGCCTACTATCTTCAGTTTCCAAATACGTCCGCTCTTTCCGCGGGCAACAGGCTGCAAGTCTACAATATCTCCAAGGTCGAGTTTCAGATTGCCGGCTATAAGCTTTGCCAACTGCTCCTGTGTGTACTCCACCTTCCAGCGATAGAAGTCGGCCGTCTCCTGGTCGTAGTCGTTGAGCACTTGCGACAGTATGTTCTTATCGTGCGTGTTACAGAATGCACCTTCGTTGCTTCTTATCCATTTCTCGGCCTCTTCCTCTTTGGTCAGATCAGGCAGATTGTCGCTGTTTCCTTCGTCATCTCGCAAAGCCACAAGATACGGCTGCGGCGTGTCTTCCCAACAATACTGATATTCCTCTGTTATGCCTCCACAGCACTTGCTGAAGCGTGCGTCGCATATGTCATCACCCGACATCAGTATCTGTCCGCGCGTTCCTCTCACAGCTTCTTCCACATGCTTGTTCTTAGCCTTGGTTATGCCCTGATAGCGTTGACAATGGTCATCGGCACATACGTCGAATATTGTGTGGTCGTCGCGGTCGTACCAGCGTATAAGTTCATCATCTTTCTTTATGAACGAGAAGAACCCGTTGCCTCCGCCGCTCTGACGTTTGCGGCGTGCCATCTGTGCCAGCAGCCAACTGCGCGATATAACGGCATGAGCCTTAAGAAACTCCAGCGACGAAGTGGCTTTCATTTCGCTTGAAATGACACTTATCAGATAATTTTCCACGGGCAGACAGTTGATGGCGCATATTTTGTCGGCCTCAACAACAATCTTCAGCGTGCCCTGGAATGTCTGTGTTTCCTTGCGCTCCCAATGGAAGTTAACGCCAATGGTTACGTCGCTAAGTGAGAACGACGCTCCCTTGTCACATGGCGTAAACGTTAATTCACGGTATAGGTTGCCGTTCCACAGAATGCCACCCTCTGAGAACGACACTTGCTGCGGTCCGGTTATAACCTCACCCTTTGCCATATACTCACCATTGAGCGAGAAACGTATGCTGTCGGCACTTACTATACCGACATGAACATCCGGCTCTACATGCTTGTAGCATTCTGCATTTCCATATCCGGCACACTGCCCTGCGTCCTTTATCTTTGCCACCACATCGCGCATGTCGCTGTCAGTGAGCGACACTTCACGCAATATTGCCTCTGCCTGCTCTGCCGTTATGCGCTCAAAGTCTTCTCTTCGTGGCGTTATTATCAGTCCTGCCATATCGAGCGCTCCCGGACTTACAAGCATCTTGGCGTCTCCTTCTGCCGAATAGCAGCCGGGTCTGTGCTTGCGGCGCGGGAATATTACCGACAGCCACTGTCCTGCCGACATCCAGCTCACGATGTTCATCATTGGCTCTGTGTCGCCGTCGTTCATAGGCAGGGCGTTGTATACTCTTCTGAAAAGGCTCTCATCTGCCTCGGCACTCTTACTTCTTATCAGCAATGCCGGACTTGCCCAACTGTTGATTACAGATATGTCGTTGTCGCTGTCGAGCGAATAAACCACCGTGATGTCGCGCACCAGTCTGGGCCATGATGCCTGCAGAGGCACTTTCCCGCTCGTTCCTGCCTGAAAATGCATGTGGTCTGGCGCTGAGGCACCGCATTTAGGACCATTGTAGAACACCATTATGTCAGGGTTCTGCTCCAGTATGCTGTGCATCTCCGTGTAATATTCAAGTATGTGCTGCGGCTGATGCCTTACTGCCGGAAGCGTAAAGTGTACTGGTAATATAGGATATGGATTTACCAATATGTCAAAATTGGCGTCAAAACGCTTTGCCGACTGTTCCTGAGGTCTGTTCTCCTTACACAGGAAACATGGGCGCTTGCTTATCGAAGCCTTGTCTATCGAAGCGCCTGTAGATACGATTCTGGCTGGATTAAACTGCACCATAAGCGGCATTCCGCCGTCACTCAGATCGCGCGTAAGCACTTCCTGAAGGTCTCTGAAGTTATGGCGTGCCATACTCCACTTTTCTATCTGCCTGTTAAAGAATCTGTAGAGCGAGCTGTCAGCCATGGCATCTGCCTTGCCCGCCGTCATCTGCTGACGAGCCATCAGCTCCATTGTGCGCAGACGGTCTTTATATAGGTTGTTTGCATTTATCTTGTCCACAGTCAGTGCGGCGTCGCTGTTGCCTCCCCAGCGCCGGCACAGATACAGTTCGGTATATATTCGTCCTATCTTATAACGGCGACTGAAAGCCAGTCCTGCGGCATAATCTTCGCCATAGCTTGTATTCGGAAAACGTATCTGTCTTAATAGAGGTGTAAAGAAAGCACGTGGCGCTCCCAGACCGTTTATCCTCAGCGCATTGTTGCATCCGTTGTCGTCGGTCCATTCCGCATGACTTATCAGTCCCGGCGGCAGCGTGTTAAGGTCGAAGTCACACATACGATAACTGCCTACTATCATAGCGGCATGCTGTCTGTAAAACTCGTCTACGATGGTTTGCAGGGTGTTTTCCGACGAATACAGGTCGTCGCTGTCCAGCTGTACTGCAAAGCGTCCGCAGCGCTCGTCGTCTATAGCTACATTCCAGCATCCGCCGATACCGAGGTCTGTGCGGTTAGGTATGATGTGTATCAGCCTTGCTCCTCCGTCATTTTTTTCAGCATATTGCTCAAGCAGGCGTGTGGTGTTGTCTGTTGAGTGATTGTCTACGACAATGACATTAAACGGGAAACTTGTCTTTTGCGACAGCGCGCTGTCCACGGCATCGCATATTGTCTTCTCACGGTTGCGCACCGGTATAATAACCGAAGCCTCGTAAGCAAAGTCCTGTTCGTCAAAGTCGGGCTTGCGGTAAAGACTAGTGTCAATCAATGCTCCTACGGCTTTAAGATGTGCCGTCACCGCCTGTTCCATCTCGATCTGTACATCACGGTTTGCAGGATTCACATAGTCAAACTGTTTAACGCCGCTCGCCCTGAGGTCGCGTTCTTCTTCTGTATATAACAATTCGTTTATGTGGAATATGCGTCCGCAGCGGCTCAGATACAGCCACAGCTCATACCATCCGGCGTATTTATATGAAGACTCTTCAACGTCGTGTGCAAATCTGTGCAGCAGCGAACCTTTAATCATCACCAGACTGCCGAAGTCGAAGTCGTCACGCAGACTGCCTTCCTGCCAGTCAATCACCGGGTGAGCCTTGTGCTCGCCGTTCTCCACTGATATACGGTCGCTGTAAACCATAGCCGCCTCAGTGTCAGTAGCCACGCGCATCATGCGCTGTATCGAATATTGCCCCATGCTCACAGGCGTGACGCCAAGGAAAACCAGAGCATAGTCAGCCATGCAGCTGTCGGCTATACTGCGCATTGCCGATGCCGACTTTAATCCGTCAACGACAATAAACGAGCAGTTTTCGGGCACGGGCGTGCTCATAGCCATCTCTTGTGTAACCATCAGGTTTATATGCCGTATCATGCGGCTGCCTTTAAGCTGACGCAGCGTGTTAGCCACAGCGTTAATGTCTGTGCAAGGCAAGAAGCAGTCTATTGTTCCTCTCATTTTTGTTTTTTCATAAATTGTTCACGCCGGACACATGCTTAGGTGCGCTGTTGCAGACTGCACACATGGCTGTTCCGGCGGTTCGTATTATATTGACGTGCAAAAATACACAAAAATCCTGACAACACTGCTCTATTTTACCTAAAATAACCTCACTGCGCTGCAGTCTTAAACAATTTTACACCGTACAATAACAATGCCGCCCAACAACAGCCGCCCTGCCATCATACCGACATGCAACGCAAGATATGTTATAAGCCACATTTATTACGCGCCATTTCGGTTTACATATATTAACAGCAAGGCATTTTTCATCATTTGAATTTTAACACTTAAAAATTCTATTTTTAGACAAACGCCGTGCCCGAAAAGGCATGAAATATCACATCTTGCGGCATATTGCAACGCAACTTGTATCCTTTCATATTGCAAAAGATATGCTTTTGTGATGTAAAAGGACGCATTTTGCATCACAAAAGCACGCCTTTTAGCCGCAAAAAAGGCATAAACATTGGGCAAAAGGGCACAAAACACATTTTCCGCAGACTAAAAAGCCGCGATAGAATGATGCCTGAAATCTCATGTTCCGACATATACTACTGAGCATCTGAACATTACACAAAAGGCTCTAAAACCAGAGTATTTTCGACGAAACCTGTCCCGTGTTTCAAATAATGCCACTTTTAAACTTTTTGAGTTAACCAAATACAGCTATTTTAAACATCATTAACAATAGAAACGAAAGTATTAATCACATAAAAGCTATAATAAAAACTGTTGTTATCGTCGAATTCAATAATAAAATATATCAAACCATGTTTAAGCTTATTATTTAACATGTTTTTCTTTGTTATTTTAGCTATATTTCATAACTTTGCAAAAGTCACAAAACACAGAACAATATGGGCATATCAAAGATTAAAGTTTGCTGTTTAATAATATTTCTACTTGCTGCCATTCAAGATGTTGCAGCACAGATTAATTTTGGAATAAAGGCTGGCTACCTTCGTTCAAAAACAGCAACAGAAATAATAGACAAGTGGCACAATGGATTCTGTGCCGGAGCTGTTTTATCATATGATATAAGTAAGGAATTTGCCCTGAGATGTGATTTGTTTTATTCCACAAGAGGATATGAATTAAATGATGGGACAATGGATGAAAATGGCCTCACAAGTGACGTTAAGGTAAATTTTGGATATATAAATCTTCCTATATTAGTAGAATACAATGTCCTGCCATTTGCCGCCATACAGGCAGGACCACAATTTGGACTGCAGACAAACAGAACCTTGTATTATGACGACGTCAAGCAAAATGACGCCCTGTTTGGAGAAAAGCAGATATTTGACTTCAGTTTAGTTGTCGGAATAAAATTAAAGTACAAAAATCTATTTGCAGAATTGCAATATCAGCATGGCCTGACAAGCGCATACAGACACGTTGATATATTTAAGACTAAAGCCATATCAGTTAATTTAGGATATATGTTCAACTTAAAAAAATAACATTATAAAAAACTTTTTTATTTAGCGACACTTTAATTGTATGTGTTTCATGCAACAATGATGATAATTTCCCAAACTATCAATCTAAGATCCAAACATTATCTGGTGTATTAACTACAGATACCCCCTCAAAATAGGAAGGATAAACAGAGTTGATATAACATTAGAATTTGGTTCTATTGATTCCACAAAACAAAGCACAACGGGGAGAAACTCTATAATCAAAAAAAAAATTCAAATTGAAAAAGTAGGCCCATTTAATTCACAAGGAACACCTCAACCATTAAGCGGAAGTGACTTCAAGAATAAGAAACTCATTGTTCCGTCTGGAATGGGTGTACCTGCAGGAATTTATTTTGGAGACGTTTTGGAAACGAGCAAAACCATAACATTACCGGAAAATGCATATACAGGACGAGTTGTTTTCAACGAGTCTGCATGCAAAAATTATGAAACCTTAGCGAGAGGAGTAAATTGGAAGATGACAGCTTTACCCAACGGCCGAATAGCAATAAACTGGTCGTTCTATACATTTGTACTCAATTATAATGTAGCCGGGTAAAGAATTTCTGAAGTTATACCTGTTTATGGAGCTGATGTTGTTATTCAATATTATTATGCATATATTGTAATAAAAAATTAAATATGCCAATATATAAATGCATATAAAAATAAAACAGCCACAAACAGTTAATCATTGATGTGGCTGTTTTTATATTTTCGTTATCAACTATCGCATATACAAAAGTATTAAATTATAAATAAAAACAAATGCTTAATCATAACTATCTCACTTTTTTTAGCTAACTTTGTCGGCTGTAAACAAAGATTTTTTGAGATGGAACAAAGCACTACACCGTTATTGGGATTAACACTTCACGAACTTAAAGATGTTGCCAAAGCCCTCGGAATGCCGGCTTTTGCAGGGGCACAGATGGCTAAATGGCTTTATACTCAGCACGTAAGCTCAATCGACGACATGCTGAACATCTCGAAAGCTAACCGCGAAAAACTGAAACAGCACTACCGCATAGGCTGCATGCCTCCGTCTGACTGCCAGAAGTCTGTTGACGGAACGATAAAATATCTGTTCCCTACTGAGAGCGGAAAGTTTGTCGAAACGGTATTCATACCCGACAAAGACCGCGCCACCCTGTGCGTCTCGTCACAGGTGGGATGCAAGATGAACTGTCTGTTCTGCCAGACAGGCAAACAGGGATTTGAAGGCAGCCTTACGGCAACTGATATATTGAACCAGATATACTCGCTGCCCGAACGCGACAGACTTACCAACATAGTGTTTATGGGCCAGGGAGAGCCTATGGACAACCTTGACAACGTGCTCAGGGCTACCGAGATTCTTACTGCCGACTACGGCTACGCATGGAGCCCCAAGCGCATCACCGTGAGCAGCGTCGGCGTAAAGAACAAGCTGAAGAGGTTTATCGAGGAGAGCGAATGTCATGTGGCAATAAGCCTCCACTCGCCTATCCACGAGCAGCGCGCAATGCTCATGCCTGCTGAAAAGGGTATGCCTATTGCAGATGTCGTTGAACTGCTGCGCAACTACGACTTCAGTCATCAGCGCCGCCTGTCGTTCGAATATATCGTCTTCGGCGGACTCAACGACTCTATGGTGTATGCCAAGGAGATAATCCGACTGCTCAAAGGACTCGACTGCCGCGTCAACCTCATAAGGTTTCATCAGATTCCTAACGTCGACCTTCACGGAGCCGACGACGCTACGATGGAGAAATTGCGCGACTATCTTACGTCTCACGGCGTATTCACAACAATAAGGGCAAGTCGCGGACAGGATATATTTGCTGCCTGCGGACTGCTCAGTACGGCAAGAAAGGAGAACCGGGATAAGTGACGACCTGCCTGCGGCTATTGTTTCTGACGGCCATCGTGGCCTTATGCTCATGCAGCGACGGCCCGCAGTCGCTGTTGCCTAAGAGCGGCGGACGGCCTTACGAGGTGCTGCTCGTGGCTTCCGACAGTCGTTGCGCAGCCGTAGTAGACAGCGTTCTGACACAGGATATGCCCTCGCTTCCGCAGTCGGAGCCTATGTTCGACGTATCGCAGATAGACAGCACACGCTTCAACCAGACCACACGTCTTGCGCGCTGCATCGTCATCGTAACTGTAAATCCTACAGTGTTCACGTCGACACGCATCAGATACGAAAAGAACGTATGGGCACGGCCGCAACTTGTTGTTTATGTCAACACGCCTTCGGCAGCACAGCTCGGCATGTATATGTCAAAGGATGGCAACAGACTTACCGGCCTGCTGACAAGGGCTGAAATAAACACGGCAATATCAGTGTTGCGTGCCGGAAGCAACCGCAAAGCCGAAGCAAACATTAAGAGTATGTTCGGATGTGATATGCTCATTCCGGCAGACATGAAGTCAAGTAAGAAGGGGCACAACTTTATATGGCTGTCTGACAACGGAGCCGACCGTATGCGCAGCATCTGTGTCTACTCCTACAGCGGCAGCACTCTCGATGCCAACCGTGCCGTGGCCATGCGCGACAGTGTAATGAAAGCCAACATACCGGGCGAAACCGACGGCATGTATATGCAGACAACACCAGAAAGCGTAACGGCAGGACTAACTAAGGATAAAGACCGCACCGTGATGATAAGCCGCGGACTATGGGAGATGCGCAACGATGCCATGGGCGGACCGTTCGTGTCGCTCTCTACAGTCGACTCAGTCAACAGCCGCGTAATAGTGGCAGAGGCTTTTGTCTACGCTCCCGGCATAAGCAAGCGCAACCTGCTGCGCAGTGCCGAAGCTGCCTTATACACGCTGAATAACAACAAGGGTTCACGCGGCAAGAAGAAAAGCAGGTAAGCACCTGACACACAATGGTTTTAAGAAAGAAACAGATATAACAAACATATACGAATATGGAAAACAGAAAACTACGCGTTGCAATAACGCACGGAGATACCAACGGCATAGGGTATGAAATAATTTTCAAGACATTCTCTGAGCCGGCCATGCTTGAACTATGCACACCTATCATTTACGGCTCACCTAAAGTGGCTGCCTATCATCGCAATGCTCTTGGCATTCAGGGCAACTTCACCATCATCAACTCTGCAGCCGACGCCCACAGCAACAAACTCAACCTGCTGACTACGTTCGACGAGGAGGTTAAAGTAGACCTCGGCAAACCGTCTAAAGAGGCGGGAGCAGCATCGCTAAAGGCTCTCGACAGGGCTATGGCCGACTATAAGGACGGACTCTTCGACGTGCTTGTTACGGCACCTATCAACAAGAACAACATACAGAGCGACGACTTTCACTTCTGCGGTCACACCGAATATATTGAGGAACGTGCCGGCGAAGGCAACAAGGCTCTCATGATTATGGTCAACGACATGCTGCGCGTGGCCCTTGTAACCACTCACCTGCCTATCAGGGACGTGGCATCTGCCATCACTAAAGAGAAAATTGTAGAAAAGGCAACTATATTCTATAACTCGCTCAAACGTGATTTCCGCATATCTAATCCGCGTATTGCCATATTGGCACTTAACCCGCACGCCGGTGACGGCGGACTGCTCGGCAAGGAGGAAGAAGATATAATCATACCGGCTATCAACGAGTTGTCTGAAAACGGCATACGTGCCTTCGGACCTTATGCTGCCGACGGTTTCTTCGGTCACGAGACTTACACGGCATTCGACGGTGTACTTGCCATGTATCACGACCAGGGCCTCGCTCCGTTTAAATGTCTCGACCTCGGCAACGGTGTCAACTATACTGCCGGACTGCCCATCGTGCGCACATCGCCCGACCATGGCACTGCTTACGACATTGCCGGAAAGAACAAAGCCGACGAGAGTTCTTTCAGAAATGCCATATATCTCGCAATGGACATATTCCGCAACCGTATTGAATACGACGAGCCTCTTGCCAATCCGCTAAAAAAACTGTATCACGAAAAGCGTGACGACAGCGAAAAGGTGCGTTTCGCCATAAACATCAACAAGCAGAAAGATTCTGACGCTAACGGCGAGAAAAACGAAAGAGGCGAAAAGAATGAAAAGAGCGATAAAAGCGATAAGAGCGAAAAGGACAACAACAACGCTAACGACAAGAGAACAAAGGATAATTAATATTTAAACATACACAAAACCGTCGGGGCTGTGCTGCGGCACTTCCCCGACGGCATATAACTTATACTATCGTCAACAGCATCGTAAAATCACACTAACACGATGAAAAGCCCCGGCGGGCAACTTAAAACATAAAGCATGAAAAAGAAATATCAGAACGCATTTTTTGTGTTCGGAATTGTTGTGCTCATCATAATGATAACACAACTCGACTTTAAACAGGTATGGGACGGATTGCAACACGCAGGCTATTGGTTTTTCGCGGTTGTTGCCCTGTGGGGACTTCTCTACATCATCAACACTTCAACATGGTATATCATCATCAGGAGTGGAGCTAAAGAAAAGCCAAACATCAATTTCTGGTGGCTCTATAAGATAACAGTGTCGGGCTTTGCCCTCAACTATGCCACACCGGGCGGACTTATGGGCGGCGAGCCTTACCGCGTTATGTCTTTGTCGCCAAAGATTGGCACAGAGCGCGCCTCGTCTTCTGTAATTCTCTATGCCATGACTCACATCTTCAGTCATTTTCTGTTCTGGATGCTGTCCATATTCCTGTTTCTCCTCACTGAGAAAGCAAACGTTGTAACAGGCACCGTACTTGCTCTCTGCGGCGCGTTCTGTATACTCGGCATCTGGTTCTTTATCAAAGGTTATCAGAAAGGCATGGCAGTAAGGATAATGAATCTCATAAAACACATTCCGGGCATAAAGAAACGTTCGCGCAACTTTATCGAAAAGCACAAAGAACAGCTTGACACCATTGACAGTCAGATAGCGGCACTGCACCGTCAGAACAAGAAGTCGTTTGTTTCTGCCGTACTCATGGAGCTTAGTTGCCGCTTTCTCTCAGCCTTCGAGATTCTGTTTATTCTCCGCGTGCTGACTCCCGACGTAAGCTTTGCTCCCTGCGTTCTCATTCTGGCCTTCACCAGTCTGTTTGCCAACCTACTGTTCTTCATTCCCCTTCAGCTTGGCGGCCGTGAGGGCGGTTTTCTCATGTCCACAGCCAGTCTTGCCATGTCTGCCAGCTCCGGCATCTTCGTTGCCCTAATAGTCCGCATCCGCGAACTCATCTGGACAGCCATCGGCCTGTTACTCATAAAGTTAGAAAAGAAGAGTAAAGAAGTGAAAAATTAAAAGCTAAAAGTGAAAAGTGAAAAATCCAAATACCAACGTAGTGCTTGCGACAAGAATCCACAAGAATATTGAATTTTTCACTTTTCACTCTTCGTTCTTCACTTAAACATACTCTTCACTTTTAACTTTTCACTTAAATAAGTATTACGTTTGCATTCAACTTTTTCGCTGTGCTCAAGGAGCTACTACTTTAACTCCCCTAACTTCTTTAACTCCTAATGAAAAGCCACAAGACATTTGGATTTTTCACTCTTCACTCTTCGTTCTTCACTTTCTATAGATGCTCTCCCTTGAACAATTATATAACTAAAATTACATTAAAAATACAATGCGTCTGCGTTATATCAAATAAATTATGTAACTTTGCAAGATAAATGAACACTACTGAACTGCAGAAGGTAAAACAGCGCTATAATATCGTCGGTAACTGCGACGGATTAAACCGCGCCATCGATGTGGCCCTACAGGTCGCACCGACTGACTTGTCTGTACTTATCATCGGTGAAAGCGGCGTCGGTAAAGAGATTATTCCGCGTATTATTCACGACAACTCTCCCCGCCGCCGTGAGAAATATTTCGCCATCAACTGCGGATCTATTCCTGAAGGAACGATAGACAGCGAGCTGTTCGGACACGAAAAAGGCTCGTTTACAGGTGCCATAGGAGAAAGTGAAGGTTACTTCGGCGTTGCAAACAAAGGCACAATATTCCTTGATGAGGTCGGCGAACTGCCAATGGCCACGCAGGCACGTCTGCTCCGTGTACTCGAAACAGGCGAATACATACGCGTAGGAGGTCAGAAGATAATGAAAACTGACGTCAGAATCGTTGCTGCAACCAACGTCAACATGCGCAAGGCCATCAGCGAAGGACGCTTCCGCGAAGACCTCTACTACAGGCTCAACACCATACCGATTCAGATTCCGCCGCTGCGCGACCGCGGTGAGGACATTCTCCTCCTGTTCCGCCTCTTTGCCATGCAGATGGCAGAGAAATATCATCTCCCTAAGATAACACTGTCTGACGAGGCTAAGTCGACAATGCTGAAATACAAATGGCCGGGCAACGTAAGACAGCTGAAAAACATCACCGAACAGATGTCGGTGCTAAGCCGGGAACGTGAAATCAGCGGCGAGGCTATACACAAGTTCATACCTGAGGACACTGAGAGCACACAGCTCGCAACGCTCAACACCACGGGCAGCCACTCGTATGAAAGTGAACGTGAGATATTATACAAAATATTATACGAGCTGCGCGGCAACGTGAGCGACCTGCGCCGCGAAATGAATAATCTGAGAAAACAGCTCGACACGGCGCACAACGCCACAGTAACGCCTGCAGGCACTAACCTGCCCTCAATAATAGCAGAACAGCCTGCGCCCATACCTCCCACTCCGCGCACATCGCCGACCGTTCAGGACGCCGTGGCAGAGGAGATATCTGAGCCTGAAAGTCTTAATCTTGAAGACATAGGACGACAGATGGTAGAGAAAGCTCTCGACCGCAACGGAGGCAACCGCAAGAAGGCAGCTCAGGAGCTTGGCATTTCCGACAGGACACTATACAGAAGAATAAAACAATACGGACTCGACAAATAGAAAAGTCTATATATATTAATGTGGAATAAACGACGCATACAAAGCGGCAACAAACAACTTATGCGAATCAATCAGATAAAGACAGCTATACTCACCGTCATGATGCTCTTGCTGGTGTCATGCAGCGTGTCATATAAGTTCAATGGAGCGAGTATCGACTACACCAAGACCAAGACCATCCAGATAGCCGACTTCCCCATCCGTTCAAGCTATGTATGGGCCCCCATGGCAAGTATCTTCAACAATCAGCTTAAAGATATGTTCGCCAACCACACGCGACTCATACAGGTTAAGCGCAACGGCGACATGAAGATTGAGGGTGAGATAACACAGTATTCTCAGCGCAACAAGGCCGTAACGGCTGAAGGAACGTCTGCACAGGCTGAACTGTCTATGACCGTGAACGTGAGATTCACCAACAACGCCAACCATAACGAGGACTTCGAGCGACAGTTCACCGCCACTTCCACATTCGAGACCACACAGTCGCTCAACTCCGTTCAGGAGGAACTTGTAACACAAATGGTTGAAGACATCACAGACCAGATCTTCAACGCAACCGTAGCAAACTGGTAAAAAGAATTATGAACATCAACCTCGAGCAGCTTATCAAACATCCGGAACTTATGGACAAGGAAACGCTTTACGACCTGCGTTCCCTCCTTGCCCTGTATCCCTATTACCAGCCTGCCCGTCTGCTGCTGCTTCAGAATCTGTACATTCTACACGACCCGTCGTTCGACGAGGAGCTGCGCCGCTCTGCCGCCTATATCACCGACCGCAAAGTGGTTTTCAATCTCGTTGAAGCGGCTCACTATAAACTGCGCTCTGCAAATCAGCAAAAGGACACTGAAAAGACCAGACAGCAGGGCACCGAGGGCAGCAACAGGACTATATCTCTCATCGAACAGTTTCTCGACACCATTCCCGACGACAAGAAGGAAGAAGACAGCAAGGAGCGCAAGAAGAAGCGCAGACCTACTCCTGCCGATGCAGCCATCGACTATGTGGCTTATCTTCTTGACACTGAAGGTGACGCCGACGAGACCAAGGAAAAGCCCGCAATGAAGGGACAGGATCTTATCGACAACTTCATCAACAACGAGAACGGAAAAATAGAACTCAAGGACGAACCTGAGTATGTGCCTGAAATAGAGGACAATGACAAAAAAGAGGGTGATGAGAACTATTTTACAGAGACTTTGGCCCAAATTTATATAAAACAGGGCCGATATTCTAAGGCTTTGGAAATTATTAAGCGTTTAAATTTGAATTATCCAAAAAAAAATGCTTACTTTGCAGACCAAATCCGATTTTTGGAAAAACTGATAATAAATAATAAATATAAATAAAAGAAAATGTATACATTATTCGTAATCTTAATCGTGCTGGCAGCACTGCTCATGATAGGCATTGTGCTGATCCAGGAGTCTAAAGGAGGAGGACTTGCGTCAAACTTCTCATCATCAAACCAGATCATGGGTGTGCGCAAGACCACTGACTTCGTTGAGAAGACAACATGGGGACTTGCAATAGCCATGGTTGTTTTCAGCGTAATCTGCGCTTATGTTGCTCCTAAGGCAACAACATCTGAGAGCGTTATCGAGAAAGCTGCAACTGAACAGCAGCAGACTAACCCGACGAACCTCCCGGGATTCGGTGCTAGCCAGACTCAGAAGGCTGCTCCGGCTAAGGCAGGCAACGATGCTCAGAATGCTGCACCTAAAGCAGCTCCTGCAGCTCCAAAAGCTCCTAAAACACCGGCAAATTAAAAAAAATGCAAAAAAGTACGGAATTTATTTGGTAGTTTCAAATAAATCCCGTACCTTTGCACTCGCTTTGAAACACTAAGCAACCAACATGGTGGATGTAGTTCAGTTGGTTAGAGCGTCAGATTGTGGTTCTGAATGTCGTGGGTTCGAGCCCCACCCTCCACCCAAGCGGAATTCTTAAAAAGAGTTCCGCTTTTTGTTTTTAATAGCCGGAAGACGGCAAGGCGACATTCAATGTTATGGAAGTTCCACATTTAAGAAATCAACCACGGCTTTATAATTTTCATAATCAATGAAACATTACCTACTCATAATTATTTTATCTGCAATAATCTCATCATGCAGTTCATACAACAGGCGTGTGTATATATGCACCGGCCCATACTCACGGGCATATCATAAAACGAGCAACTGCAAAGGCCTTGACAACTGCAGCAGAGACATAAAAGAACTTCCAGAAAGCGAAGCAATAGACCTGGGACGCCATAAATGCAGATTTTGTTATTAATTACACACACTATATTGCTTAATACGAAATTATGCGAAAAACAAAGATATAAGATATGAAAAAAGGATTCCTTTTATTACTCACATTCCTTATGTCGCTGACATTAGGAGCACAAAATTCTATAAGGTACGTAACAGCAAACTTAAATATGCGCACCGCACCAAATACAAAATCATACATTATAACGCAAATCCCCAAAGGCACCCCAGTAGCTATAGAAGAAGATTGCGACTGTGCATGGATACCTGTAAGTTATAATGGTCACATCGGATATGTATCAACAAAATACCTATCTAAGCATAAACATTCATACCATAGCACCAGACCACTCACTAAAACAAGATATTATACAAACTCAAGAGGCCATAGAGTACAATCTCCAACCAGATATACCTCTGCCCCTGCCGGAGCCACAGCATTATGTAATGACGGCACTTACAGCTTTAGTCAGAGCCGGCGAGGCACATGCTCACATCATGGTGGAGTTGCGCAGTGGCTAAGATAAATACCACAACTAATAGCACTCACACATTTGCCAGAAAAGTAAAGAGATTAATATCAAATATTTAATCTTAAGCAGATTAAAATAGACAAAAAAGTTTCGTAAAAACGAAACTTTTTATTATCTTTGCTGGCAAAGATATTAAAGATAAAGACATGGCTATATTCCAACTTGCATTATTAGAAGAGGCTAAAAATTTCCTCCAGAGCCTACCTGATAAGGCGTACAAAAAGATATTGTACAACGTGGATAGAGTAGCACGAGGAGAGAAGAACAAAGAACTCTTTAAGAAGTTGGAAAATTCTGAGATATGGGAGTTACGCACTCTCTATAATGGGATGGTCTACCGCTTGTTTGCCTTTTGGGACACTGATACACAAACTTTGGTGGTAGCCACCCACGGAATTATAAAGAAAACGCAAAAGACACCGAAAAAAGAGATAGCACGGGCAGAGGCAATAATGAAGTTGTATTTTAAACTCAAAAAAATATAAGATATGAAACAGGTAGGAAACATGAAACTCTACTCCTTAGAGGAAGTTAAAGACGAGCTTATAGGCAAGATTGGAACTCCGGAAAGAGACGAGCACGAGCGAAAGGTAGAAGATGCCTTGCACGCCTACCGAATTGGAGAGGCTATAAAAAACGCACGACTTAAACAGAACCTCACACAGGAGGAGTTAGGAGAACGTATAGGAGTGCAAAAAGCTCAAATATCACGTATGGAGCGAGGAAATAGTATAAGCCTTCCAACTATGAGCCGTGTATTTAAGGCATTAGGCATAACAACGGCTACTCTTGATTTGGGTATAGCAGGAAAGGTTACTTTGTGGTAATAGCATAAAGCACTAACAATAAAGAGGAGGACGCAAAAACACCCTTCTCTTTATTGCTTTATAGAATGTTGCGGGACATTGGAACTCTCCTTTGGAATTAAGCTCAAATCAATCATTAAACCACACGTATTTTTATCTATTTTGTGTATTCATACTTTCATCCATCTTTTTGTTCGCTTTTCTTGACACGACCAGCTATGCCTGCAAAATATATAACAAATAAACTCTCAATATAAAACAAAAATCTAGACCGAACCATAATACATGATTTGGGCTAAACCGGCAATATCAGAAATCGCAATCGCAGGATGCATTAAACTTAATAAAATACAGAAATATTATGAGAAGAATATTTTTTATCTTGTGCCTGATTATTATTTGCATAGCAGCCAAGGCACAATATTCATCAGAAAATTCTTTTATCAGAAAAGAAATTGTTTCTTATACAAAAGACAAAAAGGGATTCTATGTAAAAGAAACCAACAGAATGGTTGATATCGTTACTGACATTACTGAGAATTATGCTTACGACAAAAAGGCCCAGAATCTTTATGTCCTCACAGATAACAGCAATGTCGTAGTAACCCTGACAAAAGACTACGCCAAAATTATTAAAAGAAACAAGGACATCCCACACCTGTCAGGTGAAGCGCTTGATAACGAGATCGAGAAGCGCAACAAACTGTTATACGATAAATTTACAGCCCTAAACCATGAAAGGGAACAACAGATTACAGATTCTATCAACAAGGCCATCCAGGACTCTATCGATGAAGTTAATAGACTCAATGCAATAATGGCAGCTCAGAAGAAAGCACGCGAAGATTACATCAGCAACCATAAAAGCCATGAAGTTCCTTTAGGACAAAATTCCATAAGATGTGATATATGCGATAATGATATTAATACAGATGATGTTGTTTATACCATAGGCATCAAAAACGACACAATTTATTATGCCACAATAAATACAGGAGATCTTGATCTTTCATACGTGGAGCTGCATGAGTCAAAAATACCAGAAGCACTTTATTCTGACCATAACTTCATGTATCATTACGAAGTTTACAAAGATAGTCTTACTAATGATTCCTTCGACTACAAAAAGTTTGTTTATATAGAAGGCTATAAATATTACGAAGACTATTTGGCACGATTAAAGAAAGCCGCTCCATATGGTTACATTAACGAATGGAGTTGGAACGACGAATATTCTATGGTCACATTTAACATCCGCTATACCAATACGAATGCTAAAACCATTAAATATATTACTGTCTATTTCAGAATCACCAACGACGTTAACGATGTCCGTTGCACAGGTTATTTCAAAGGTACAGGCCCGCTCAAAGAAGGCGAAACGGCATCATGGAATTGGGATAGTTCATCCTATTTCACAGCCGGCGACTCTTCCAATATGAACATCACCAAAATCGTCTTGACCTACATGAATGGAACAAAGCAGATTGTTTCCGGCAAGTATCTACGATTTAATTAGCCCGTATATATCATGCCATACTCTATCAGACATATTTTAAGCTCATATATGCCCATAAAATACAATAGTCATATAAACTATGCCCTTGCCGTACTTAACGCTTTACAGCAAGTTTATCAGCCTTTCACACCTGTCTTGAAAGCCAGGCATAGTTTATATGGCTTCATTAGTGTCCCGTTAAAATGGGACGAGTTAAACAATTAATCAAATAGCCCCGGAATCAGGGGATCATTTAGATCTTTGACATCATTGAAATTAGTCTTGTCGAACAGGTCACGCAAGTGGGTTTTGTCAGTCAATGATATGCTGAGAATTTGCAAAATTTCATAGGTTGAGCGTTTCAACTTCATATCATGTTGGACAATAGCCACAAGACAGTATGTGATAATAGCCACACTGATTTGTATGCGAACAGCGTTCTCTGTTGTGCCCCAGAATTTCTTTATCTTGAGATGCTGCTTGAGCCATTTGAAGAACAGCTCAATCAACCATCTTTTCTTATAAAGATTGGCTACATCCAGTGAAGAAAGTTGTTTCGCATTCGTCAAAAAAGTGAACTCACGGTCATCTTCTTCATCGTAATATCGGACGAGCCTGAATGACTCTGGATATTTTTTCTCGGAGAGATATCCGGTCAGTTTCACTTCCGCATCTGTCATTATGTTCTTTGGCATTCTTCGCTTCCATTTGACTGTCTTATACTTTAAGTTCGTCTTGGCTCTGACAACAAAGAAAGAGTCTGTAAGATGTATCCTATAGAGTTCTTTAA
>ENA-ORSJ01001463-ORSJ01001463.1-human-gut-metagenome-genome-assembly--contig:-NODE-1463-length-19545-cov-5.029451_pt1 | contig 19545 bp, 17 predicted proteins | sample MGYA00242191_ERZ509158 | MGnify/ENA primary metagenome ERZ509158 (study PRJEB26280, sample SAMEA2338623) | human gut metagenome | biome: human gut; feature: human-associated habitat; material: faeces...
GCATTCGTTTGCATTATCTTTGCAGAAGATAAGCTGCACTCAGCAATTTAAGAATAAATTCTATATTGCATTCGTTTGCATTATCTTTGCAGAAGATAAGCTGCACTCAGCAATTTAAGAATAAATTCTATATTGCATTCGTTTGCATTATCTTTGCAGAAGATAAGCTGCACTCAGCAATTTAAGAATGATTTCTTATTGCATTGTCTGCACTATCCTTGCAACAGGAAAACACCTTGTAGGAGTTTTCACCAAACGTAATGATGCGAATGACGCCAGCCATTGCCTGTCGCACTGTGGCAAGAGTATGGCGTGACGACACAGAACAAAACGAAACAAAACATTATAAATCATGATTCTCTTTTTCAAGACTTCCCAACAGAGCTTGATTGCAACAGATGTTGACCATCAGCTCAGTAAAGACGAAATCAACGAACTTAGTTGGCTCTATGGTGACGCTACGCTCATCGAGGGCGAAACGGTGGAAGGATACTTCGTAGGTCCGCGCCGCGAGATGATCACTCCTTGGAGTACGAATGCCGTAGAGATTACACAGAACATGAATCTTCACGGCATTTCTCGTATAGAAGAGTTCTTCCCGGTCGAGAGCGAGGACGCTGAGCACGACCCGATGCTGCAACGCATGTACAACGGACTCAACCAGGACATATTCACCGTGAACCACGAGCCGGAACCGATAAAGCACGTGGAGAATCTTGAGGAATACAACGAGCAGGAGGGACTCGCGCTTTCGCCCGAGGAGATAGAGTATCTGCACAAGATCGAGGCACAGCTCAACAGACCGCTGACCGACTCCGAGATATTCGGATTCGCGCAGATAAACTCTGAGCACTGCCGCCACAAGATATTCGGAGGAACATTCATCATCGACGGCAAGGAGATGGAATCGAGCCTCTTCGCAATGATCAAGAAGACGACAAAGGAGAACCCTAATAAGATTATTTCAGCCTACAAGGACAACGTGGCTTTCGCACAGGGACCGGTTGTGGAGCAGTTTGCACCTGAGGATCAGTCAACATCCGACTACTTCCGCGTGAAAGACATCGAGAGTGTCATCTCGCTCAAGGCCGAGACCCACAACTTCCCGACAACCGTAGAGCCGTTCAACGGTGCCGCAACAGGTACGGGTGGTGAGATTCGCGACCGTATGGGAGGCGGTACAGGCTCATGGCCTATCGCCGGAACAGCGGTATACATGACTGCATATCCGCGTTCTGAAAGCAACGCCGACGGCAGCATGGCTCACGAATGGGAGAAGATTCTACCGGTGCGCAAGTGGCTGTATCAGACTCCTGAGCAGATATTGATAAAGGCATCCAACGGTGCGAGCGACTTCGGCAACAAGTTCGGTCAGCCGCTTATCTGCGGTTCGGTGCTCACCTTCGAGCATAAGGAGGGCGAAGAGAAGTACGCCTACGACAAGGTTATAATGCTCGCCGGAGGTGTGGGTTACGGAACACGCCGCGACTGTCTGAAGAAAGAGCCGCAGAAAGGCAACAAGATTGTTGTCGTAGGTGGCGACAACTACCGCATCGGTCTGGGCGGTGGCTCGGTTTCTTCTGTCGATACCGGCCGCTACTCAAACGGTATCGAGCTGAACGCCGTGCAGCGTGCCAACCCTGAGATGCAGAAGCGTGCATACAACCTGGTGCGTGCTCTGTGCGAGGAAGACAACAATCCGGTTGTCAGCATACACGACCACGGTTCGGCCGGACACCTCAACTGTCTGTCTGAGCTCGTAGAGGAGTGCGGTGGAGAGATTGACATGACTAAGCTGCCGATAGGCGACAAGACGCTGTCGGCTAAAGAGATAATAGCCAACGAGAGCCAGGAGCGCATGGGACTGCTCATCGACGAGAAGCACATTGAGCACGTACGCAAGATTGCCGAGCGCGAGCGCGCCCCGCTATATGTTGTAGGTGAGACGACAGGCGACGCTCACTTCTCATTCGTACAGGGCGACGGAGTACGTCCGTTCGACCTCGACGTGGCACAGATGTTCGGCCACTCGCCCAAGACTATAATGAAGGACGAGACTGTGGAGCGTCATTATGCCGACGCTGATTACTGCGACGTGACAAAGCAGCCTGAGAAACTCGACGAATACGTGAGCAACGTATTACAGCTCGAAGCAGTGGCTTGCAAAGACTGGCTCACAAACAAGGTGGACCGCTCCGTGACCGGTAAGATTGCACGTCAGCAGTGTCAGGGACGTCTGCAGCTGCCGTTAAGCGACTGCGGAGTGGTTGCTCTGGACTACCGCGGACGCAAAGGCATAGCCACAGCTCTGGGTCATGCACCGCAGGCAGGACTGGCTTCGCCTGAGGCAGGCAGTGTGCTCTCAGTTGCCGAAGCGCTGACCAACATCGTATGGGCACCGCTGAGCGAAGGACTGAAGAGCCTCTCGCTCTCTGCCAACTGGATGTGGCCGTGCCGCTCACAAAAGGGTGAGGACGCACGTCTCTACAGCGCCGTGAGAGCATTGAGCGACTTCTGTATCGCGCTTCAGGTGAACGTACCGACCGGAAAAGACTCTCTGTCTATGACACAGCAGTATCCCGGCGGCGAGAAGATCATATCTCCAGGAACCGTCATCGTGAGTGCCGGAGGCGAGGTGAGCGACGTTCGCAAGGTGGTTTCGCCAGTTGTTGTGAACGACAAGAACTCTTCACTCTATCACATCGACTTCTCTTTCGACAAACAGAGACTCGGAGGAAGCGCCTTCGCACAGAGTCTTGGCAAGGTGGGCGACGATGTTCCGACGGTGAAGAACCCCGAATATTTCGCAGGATGCTTCGAGGCTGTACAGCAGATGATAGCCAAAGGATGGATAATGGCAGGTCACGACATCAGCGCCGGTGGTCTCATCACCACGCTGCTTGAAATGTGTTTCGCCAACACCGAGGGCGGTATGCACATCAACCTGCACGACATACAGGACGACGACATCGTGAAACTGCTGCTCTCAGAGAACCCGGGCGTTATCGTTCAGGTATCCGACAAGCACAAGGAAGAGTTCGCCAAGTTCATGGACGAGGAGGGAATAGGATATGCCAAGATAGGTTATCCTACGCCAAAAACCCGCACCATCGTCATAAAGAAGGGCGACTTCGAACATACATTCGACATCGACGCGCTGCGCGACGTGTGGTATCACACTTCTTACCTGCTCGACCGCAAGCAGAGCTTCAACGGTTGCGCAGAGCAGAGACGCGACAACTATAAGAAGCAACCGTTGGAAATCAAGTTCAACGACGGCTTCAAGGGCACTCTTGAGAGCTACGGCATATCTGCCGACCGCCGCGAGCGCACAGGCATCAAGGCTGCCATCATACGTGAGAAGGGAACCAACGGCGAGCGCGAAATGGCTTACTCGCTCTATCTGGCCGGCTTCGACGTGAAGGATGTGATGATGACCGACCTCATCAGCGGACGCGAGACACTCGAGGACATCAACATGATTGTGTTCTGCGGAGGATTCTCCAACTCCGACGTTCTCGGCTCTGCCAAAGGATGGGCAGGAGCATTCCTCTTCAATCCTAAGGCCAAAGAGGCGCTCGACAAGTTCTATGCACGCAAGGACACTCTGTCGCTCGGCATCTGCAACGGTTGCCAGCTGATGGTTGAACTCAACCTCATCAATCCTGAGCACACCAAACGTGCACGCATGCTCCACAACGACTCGCACAAGTTTGAGAGCGCGTTCCTCGGCGTTAAGATACCGCAGAACAACAGCGTGATGTTCGGTTCGCTCAGCGGAAGCAAGCTCGGCATATGGGTGGCTCACGGAGAGGGCAAGTTCTCTCTGCCTGAGTCTGAGGACAAATACAACATCGTTGCCAAATACAACTACAGCGGCTATCCAGCCAACCCGAACGGTTCAGACTACGACGTGGCTGGTATCTGCTCGGCAGACGGACGTCACGTGGCAATGATGCCTCACCTGGAGCGCGCCATCTTCCCATGGCAGAACGCATGGTATCCGGCAGACCACCGCGACGACGAGGTTACACCGTGGATCGAAGCGTTCGTAAACGCACGCAAGTGGATTGAGAAGCACTGATTATTCAGCACACTATAAGGAAACAGGAACGTGCACACACCGCCCGGAAACACACGGGCAGGCCGCGTTCCTGTTTCTTGCCCTAAAGACGGAAGGCCGACTGACACACGACGACAACGGCTGTCATGCAACGCTGCAAGAGCCTTCACATACAACAGAAAAGACGACACAGAACAACTATTCAATACATGTCGAACATTTATATACAGTCATTCAAGACATTCTTCAAGATAGGCGCGTTCACGCTGGGAGGCGGATACGCCATGATTCCTATCATTGAGGCAGAGGTGGTTGACAAATACAAATGGATAAAAAAGGAAGAGTTTCTCGACCTCATAGCCATTGCGCAGAGCTGTCCCGGAGTGTTTGCCATCAACGTGAGCATATTCATAGGCTACAAACTGCGCAAGCTGAGAGGCGCACTGTGCACAAGTCTCGGCACGGCCCTGCCTTCGTTCATCATCATTCTGCTCATAGCCATGTTCTTCAAGCGCTTTGAGGACAATGCCACGGTGGAGGCAATATTCCGCGGCATCAGACCGGCTGTGGTGGCACTCATCGCCGCTCCTACGTTCAGCCTGGCCAAAAGTGCCAACATAACGATAACGAACTGCTGGATTCCGATAGTCAGCGCACTGCTCATCTGGCAGATAGGAGTAAATCCAATATACATAATCATTGCTGCAGGACTTGGCGGCTATCTTTACGGAAAACTGTTAAAACCAACGGAATGATATTCTTACAACTGTTCATAACATTCTTTCAGATAGGTCTCTTCGGCTTCGGAGGAGGTTACGGAATGCTCTCGCTCATACAGACCGAGACGGTGGTGAGACACCAATGGCTCACTTCGGCTGAATTTACAAACATTGTCGCCATCAGTCAGATGACTCCCGGACCTATCGGAATAAACTCCGCAACTTACTGCGGATACACTGCCGTACACAACGCAGGCTTCAGCGAGGGCATGGCTGTGCTGGGAAGCGCCACCGCGACGTTCGCACTCGTACTGCCGTCGCTAATACTTATGATACTTATATGCAAGCTGTTCCTGAAGTATATGCATACTCAGCCGGTGCAGGATGTGTTCAGCGGACTTCGCCCGGCAGTGGTGGGAATGCTCGGAGCAGCCGCGCTGATGCTTATGACAAAGGAAAACTTCTCGTCGGTGGATGAGAATCCGTGGCAGTTCTGGATAAGTGTCTGGCTGTTCGTGGCAACTTATATCGGCACGAAAGTGATGAAAATAAATCCCATAAAGATGATTGGCTGGGCTGCATTTGCAGGTCTGATGTTGCTCTATTGAGCCAATCTCGCGGCTTTATATGATACATTTCGCAAGTCGGAAAAGCCCATTCAGCAACTGTATAAACGCAATATCGTATTGAAAGGACGCGACTGACGGCACATCATAAGATCATAATCATAAGCCGGAACGACGTCATTCATAACGTAATAAACAGAAACGCACGCTACAGGAAATATTCTTGCAGCGTGCGTTTTCTATGTGTCAGACAAACGGTGTGCACCGTATGCGCGGTCGCTTAATAGTTCTCCATATTGGCAAGATTCCACAGATTGAGGAATGCGGCGCGCGTTATGTTCATCACCTTATCGTAGTTTATGCGCAGAGCCTCGTCGCCCGGTTTGTGATAATCGGGATGACCGTCTGTGTGATACCATATAATAGGTATGTCCTTACGTGCGAACGACACATTGTCGCTGCCTCCGATAGACTTATCCGACGGTCTGTAATCTGGAATGAGACGCAGTCCGTACTCGGCGATGTCGTGCTTGAGCCACTCGCCGAACACCGGTTTCGTGTCAGAATAGAAGTAAACCACATACTGCGGAATGTCCGGTTTGTTGTTACGTCCTATCATATCAAAGTTGAGATAACCCTTTATTTTGTCGAGGAAAGGACACGTACGGACAAAATAAGCAGAGCCGTGCAGTCCCAGTTCCTCACCGTCCCAGAAAGCGAAAATCACGTTGCGCTCCGGCTGTATGCCGCTTTCGGCAAACGCGCGGGCTATCTGCAACGCCGCACTCACACCCGAAGCATTGTCGTCGGCGCCGTTGTATATGGAGTCACCGTCAACGGGCGTGCCTATGCCGACGTGGTCGAAGTGAGCTCCTACGATGACATACTCGTCCGATTTACGGCCGGGTATCATTCCGATGACGTTCGCCATCTTCATATTGATACTGTCTTTCTTCCACGTGAATTTCATTGTAATATCAAAAGGTTGCCTGTATTCGGCGTTTAAAGGACGTATGCCGTACTGCCGGAGCATTGATTCTATGTATGCGGCAGCAACGCGCGAGCCGTTCTCTCCGGCCTTACGTCCCTGCAAGCAGTCGGAGGCAAGGAAACCGATGTGAGCTCTCGCCGCCTCCACTGAAATACTGTTCATGGCCGCCCTCATCGCCGCCTTCACTTTTTTCGACTTCGGTGAGTATGGCCGCGAGGCATCAGCCGGCAGTGAAAACGCTGCAACGACAATACATAATAACAAAAATACTCGTTTTATCATATTCATTTCGTGTGACTTTATTTCAATAAGAATCTCTTTATAATATACTTTTCGCTTGATGATATATCATTTATTGAATATTGATTTTATGCGTTCCACATGACGGTTTCTGTCTTTCCACAGGATGAATCCCGACGTCCAATGGAATGGAAAAACGGAGTTCATCGAGTGGAATGACGTGATTCATCAAATTTAAAAACGATATCCATCTAATTAAAAAGCACATTCAACGACACATCAACTGCGTCCGCCCTGCACAACGAGGTCCTTCACGTTCTTGCAGAAACTGATGTCTGTAATCAGATCTTCCACATTCACGTGCATACGATAGCGCCAGTAATGATGCGGATTGGCAGGAACATTCACCCGTTCGGCGTTGGCATCCTGACGACGCAGACGCTCGTCAATAGCCATCCAGTCCTGTATGGCAATGACACATATCATAGACGGACACGCCATGTGGCGTCCGATGATCTCGCGTGCCAGCCATCCCGGCATAGGATGAGGAGCCTCACCGTGCATGCCGAGCATCACATTGTAATAATATTTGGTGCGTTCGCGGTCTTCATCCCACCACTGACGCATCGTGGCAGTGTCGTGCGTGGATATGGTACACACCGAACGGTAAGGGAAACGGTCGATATTTGCGAAGCGTTCGCCCCATTGTTTCGGCATGGTCTGCAACTCCAGACTGAGTATGCGCAGCTCGTCCATCACCCATGCCACACATTCCGGCACCATGCCGAGGTCTTCCGCACAAGGCAACATATGCGTGGCCTGCGTGATGACTGGCAGTTTCTTCATAGCCTCACGATACCAGAACTGATTGTTGCGACGGTAGAAATAATCGTCATAAAGACGGTTGAAAGCTTTACGGTCGGTCTCTCCGAGCGCCTTATAAGCATAATCGAACTGCGCGGAGATGCGCGGATGGAACTTCTGCGGATCCTGATGGTCGCGCACGAAAAGCACTCCCGTAACGAGTGAGCAGAGTCCGTCGCGCACTGCTATGTCGTCGGCCGACGTGCGGCCTTCGAACGCTGCGTATATAAGACGCTGCGTGGCATATTCCGGTTTCAGGCGATATACGTCGCTGTGCGAATGTTCCAGATAAGTGTTTTCCACTTTCTCGGCCTGATTTCCGAACACATCCGCCACGACATTCTTGGTGATGAACGGCTCTACAAAGAGCTGCTCGCGGAAGTGAAGACCGTATGCCTCTATCTCCTCACGCGTCAGTCCGAGTGCCGGAGAGAAATGACCTATGCGCGCATCCACCGCTCCGACGGGTATCTCCCATATACGGAAGAAGCCGAGAACGTGGTCTATGCGATACGCATCGAAGAAAGCCGACATGTGGCGGAGTCGTCTCACCCACCAGCGACAGCCGTCGTCAAGCATCCGCAGCCAGTTGTACGTGGGGAATCCCCAGTTCTGTCCGTTGTCAGAGAAGGCGTCTGGCGGTGCTCCCGCCTGTCCGTTGAGGTTGAAATATTCAGGTTCCTGCCATACGTCGCAGCCGTTGCGGTTCACTCCGATAGGTATGTCGCCTTTCAGAACGACACCCTGCAGGACAGCATAATCGTGCACATCGCGCAACTGTGTGTACAATATGAACTGTACATAATAATAGAACGCCACGTTCTGGAACATCTCGTTCTTCGGGTCGGAAAGCGCTTTACGCTCACTCTCGTCCCAGTGGTTGTGCTCCGGCCATAGCGCAAACTCTGCCGTACCGTAACTGTCGCGCAGACTGCAATAGCGCGCATAAGGCACAAGCCAGTAGCTGTTTTCCTCGAAGAAATCGGCAAACGACGGCTTGGCAAGCACCTTTTTGCCCTCCTGTTTATAGAGTATCTGTGTGTATTCCAGCTTTGCCTTGCCCACGCGCTCATAGTCGATGGCAGGCAGGGCGTTGAGTTCCTCGCGCAAGGATTCGTATTTCAGTCTGACCGCCTTATTGGCAATAGGCGACAGACGCGACAAGTCGATGTACTGAGGATGGAGCGCGAAGACGCTTATGCAGCTGTAAGGATAAGAGTCTTTCCATGTATGCGTGGTCGTGGTATCGTTCACCGGCAATATCTGCAACACTCTCTGACCGGTACGGGCCACCCAGTCCACCATCTTCTTCAGGTCGCCGAAGTCGCCCACTCCGAAACTTTTCTCCGACCGCAACGAGAAAACCGGCACAAGCGTACCGGCAATGCGACACGGTGCCATGTCGAAATCAGCGTTGCGCAGACAATAAGCCTTCACCTCTCCCGGACGTATCAACGACATGCGGAACACTCGGTTGTTGCCCTTTTCCCATAAAATGATGCTGTTATCGGCATCGTTCACGGCAACAAATTTGAATTCGACAGCCTTCCCTGAGAAGATTGACGCATCGAGATCTACCATCCATTCGTTTACGAGATGCTCGGTCATGCGCACTCCCCCGGCCACATTCCACATGCCGAGAGCCTCATGATTGCCGGTAATGACAAGATGCTCGCCCTCACGCAACTGCGGAGCATGAACAACAAGACGCACCACCGAGCCATAATCGGTATGCGTAGGCATCTGCAGATGAGCCTGATTGACACAAAAAGAAAAAGCCGACGAGTAAAGCCACGAGGCAGCCGGCATGTCCATCCACATGTCGTTGATCTCGTAAGACGTTGCTTTCAGCACCGAGAACTCGAGCCTGTGAGAATACAGCAACCACTCGCGCCGGGTCACATGTCCCCCACTGCTCACACTATAATAATAATCTATCACGGGATGACTTTCCGAATGAAAGTTCTCGAGAGTGCAGCTCCAATGACGGTTGTCGGCAGCCGCCATGCGATAGACACGCGGCTCATGATTTCTGCCTTCGCCCTCGACGAGGATGTTGAGCATGAGTTCCTCTCCCGAGACCGTGTTGTATTCGATATTGAATTTCAGTTTCATATGGTTTTCGATTGGTTAATTTGCGCTACTTATTTTTGCCAACATACCGGCGGTCAAAGGTTGCCGACCGTCGGGTGAGCCGGCATTGATTGTTTGATATACGCAAACTTACACAAAAAAATCGAAAACACGCACATTTTCAGGCAAGTTTATGCACCTATAAATGATGCTGCGTGCAAGAGCAGTGCCTACAACTGCACACACACCGTTACGCCTTCCGGACTCACACCTACCGAATAGCGGCTGTGCTCGCCCGTGATGAGGTCGCCCAGACGATAGCCCGCCTCTGTGGCAAGCACACCTATGGCGGCACCCGCCAGCACGTCGTCCCACTCGTGACGGTGGCGGCGCACACGATCGACAGCCGTCAGCGTGGCCACGCCATAGCCCGCAACACTTATCCACGGCGACACCTTGCCATACTCCTTATGCAGGATTGTGGCTCCGGCAAACGCGAAAGAAGTATGTCCCGAGGGGAAAGCGTCGTTGCCTGTACCGTCAGGCCGCCTGTCCTTCACAACCGATTTCAGCGCCCACGTCACTCCTACCGTCAGGGCACACGACGTAGCCGTGTTCACCACAAGACGTTTCCACGAGCTCGCACTCTCCACTCCCGACACCTTCAGAGCGTATGTCGAGACCAGCGGAACGAAGCGCAGATAGTCGTCAATGCCGTCGCCGTGATAGCTCTTGTTCTGTGCACACAGCGGTAAAGCGCAGAAAACGAAAATTATCAATATAAGTTTTCTCATGCCATAATATATAATAATGTCTCCGGATGAGATTCTCCGGCATGGCGCGATGACGCCAACACCAACCGCACAGAGCAAAGACCTACAGTCCGGAAAAACAAAAATGGGAATGTACCATCACTGGCATCCATTCCCAAAGTATTCTGATTATCTATAACTATTCTCAGTTGCGTATTTACAGATCAAGAATATCTGAGTATCTGTCCGGCACGGATACGCATTGTCTTGCGTATGCGGTTGAGTCGGCAAATCTCATCCACCGAGACGCCATACTTTCTTGCGATGCTCTCAAGAGTCTCTCCCGATGCCACCTTATGATAAAGCACCTTGCCCTCGAACTTCGAATTCTTCTCGCTGTTGTCGATGCCTTTCACCTCATCATCGGTATATCCACCGTTGCCTATCTTTCCACGGAGACGTGTGGCCTCGCGTGATTCCTCTTCATAAGTATCCTTGTTGTAAACATAATAATCGCCTGTGACATCCTGCTCGCGGAAGTCGAACATCAGCGCCGGATTGAGCGCCACTCCGCAAAGGCGTGTCTCGAAGTGCAGATGCGAACCTGTGCTGCGTCCGGTGTTTCCTCCAAGTCCTATGGCTTCGCCGGCACGAACCAACTGATTCTCCTTAACAAGGTTTTTAGACATGTGCGCGTAGATTGTCTCCAGTCCGTTGTTGTGACGTATCACAACATAATTGCCATAACCACCGCGCTCATATCTCACGATGCGCACCTTGCCGCTGAACGCAGCACGAATGGTGTCGCCTATATAAACCTTTATGTCAAGTCCCTTGTGGTTGCGTCCCCAGCGCCATCCGAAGTTGCTTGTCACCACCCGGCTCGGCGTAGGCATACAGAAATGGCGCAGGTCGATGCGGTAGCGGCTCGGCATTTCCGTGGCACGGTGGGCGTATTTGTTGTCCCAATCATCATAGAGCTTTGCTGCCGGAGATTCCATTTCCTCTCTGGCTGCGATATTTCTCAACATGATCGTATCCACTGCTTTCATTTTTCTGTCGATGGGAGCTTGTCTGGCAAGAAGGTCCTGTCCCATGACTTGCGTTGCCGAAATAGCAAATAGTGCGCCTATAAATAATGTTTTAACAAATCTTCTCAAAATCTTATTTTTTTAGAAGTCCAATATCAACATGGAATAAACGACTTATTCCTTCAAAAGGTATATAATGGACAATAAATTGTACACAAAATTTAAAAACATCACAAAGGTACAGGAATTTTTTCAGAATAAGGCGCGGTTTAACAGATTTTATCTATTTTTTTGCAAACAAACTATAAATCAGCCATTTATTAACAGAAGTGCCGCCTTTGCGCATATGACGTTCGGACCAATTTTGCCGTCATTCGTGCACACCGTGAAGCGTCAGCTTATCGCGCCCCAGTTGATGTTGGTGTCGCGCAGTTCGGCAAGCCTCCGCCACAACATTCCGAATTCGGGTTTCTCACAGTTGGGGTCGGCCTCGATGATTTTCTGCGCCTCGTCGCGGGCCAACTGCACGAGCTGACCGTCGCGGGCAATGTCGGCAATCTTCAGGTCGAAAGCCACACCGCTCTGCTGCGTGCCCTCCAAGTCGCCGGGTCCGCGCAGCTTGAGGTCGGCCTCGGCTATGCGGAATCCGTCGTTTGTCTGACACATGATGTCGATGCGCTTGCGTGTCTCTGCAGAGAGCTTGTAGCCGGTGACGAGTATGCAATAGCTCTGGTCGGCTCCGCGCCCCACCCTGCCACGCAACTGATGGAGCTGTGACAGACCGAAGCGCTGGGCGTCGAGTATGACCATGACCGACGCGTTGGGCACGTTCACGCCCACCTCAATCACGGTTGTGGCCACGAGAATCTGCGTCTCGCCGCTTATGAAGCGTCTCATCTCAGCGTCCTTCTCGGCAGGTTTCATGCGGCCGTGCACCTTGCTCAGCCTGCACTCAGGGAATATGTCGCACAGGGCTGTGTATCCGTCCTCCAGATTCTTGAGGTCGCTCTTCTCGCTCTCGCTTATCACGGGGAACACGAAATAGACCTGCCGTCCTGCCTTTATCTGTTTGCGTATGCCGTCGTAGAGGCTCACGGTCTGGTTGTCATACTTATGTATGGTGCACACAGGCTTGCGGCCGGGCGGCAGCTCGTCGATGACGCTCACGTCGAGATCGCCGTATATGGTCATGGCAAGGGTGCGGGGAATGGGCGTGGCAGTCATCACGAGCACGTGAGGCGGGTTGATGCTCTTACGCCAGAGGCGCGCGCGCTGCGCCACTCCGAATCGGTGCTGCTCGTCTATCACGGCCAGTCCGAGGCGCGAGAAGCGCACAGAGTCCTCCACCACGGCGTGAGTGCCCACGAGTATATCCACCTTTCCCGACACCAGCCCATCGAGCACGTCGCGGCGCCGGCGTCCCTTAACTGTTCCGGTGAGCAGCTCCACCCTCACGTTCATGTCGCCCAGGAAATTGCGTATGGTGTCCAGATGTTGTTCGGCGAGAATCTCCGTAGGAGCCATGATGCACGCCTGATAGCCGTTGCCCACGGCTATGAGCATGGCCATGAGTGCCACGAGCGTCTTGCCCGAGCCCACATCGCCCTGCAGCAGACGGTTCATCTGCTCGCCCGAACGCATGTCGTCGTGTATCTCATGCATCACCCGCTTCTGCGCTCCGGTGAGCGGGAACGGCAGATGCTCATAAAAGAACGTGCGCAGCAAGTCGCCTGAACGTCTGAAGATGTAGCCCCGATAGCGACGGCGGCGGTCGCTCACGTAGCGCACTATGTTGAGCTGGACATAGAACAGCTCCTCAAACTTGAGCCGCTGACGTGCGCGCTGCATGTCGTCTATGCTGTGCGGATAGTGGATGTTGCGCACGGCCGTGTCGCGCGACACCAGATGCAGCGGTCCGGTGATGAACGGCGGAAGCGTCTCGGGGATAATGTCGGGAATGCGGTTGAGCAGCGCCTTCACCACCTTCTCTATGGCATGAGAGTTAAGTCCGTTCTTCTTCATGCGCTCGGTGGTGCTGTAATAAGGTTGCAGTCCCATCTGCGAGATGTTGAGCTCCGATGCCTTGTCCATGTCGGGATGGGCGAACTGGAATCGCCCGTTGAAGACGGTGGGACGTCCGAAGACTATATATTCCTCGCCAATCTTATATTGCTGATATATGTATTGTCCGCCTCTGAACCACACGATATCCACCACACCCATACCGTCGGAGAAGTGGGCGACGATGCGTTTCTGCCGCGGACCGGTGGCGAACTCCTCGAAACTGAGTATCCGCCCCTTTATCTGCACGTAGGGCATGTCGCCCGACAGCTCGCGGATGCTGTAAATACGGCTGCGGTCAACATATTTGTAGGGATAATATTCGAGCATCTGTCCCCACGTGGTGACATTGATATCCTTTTCCAGTATGTCCCTGCGTCGCGGGCCGACACCTGGCAGGAATTTTATGTCCTGGCCGAATATATCGTTCAATTACGGGCGTTTAAGAGTGATTCAGCTATTTTAAGGTCGAACGGTGTAGTGAGTTTTATGTTCTCGCGGTTGCCCTCCACCATTGTCACACGGTGGCCGGCGGCCTCCACCACTGAGGCATCGTCGGTGAACGACTCGCTGTAAGGACGGTCGAAGGCGCGGCGGGCGAGACTGATGTCGAACACCTGCGGTGTCTGCACCACCCGATAGTCGCTGCGCAACACGTTGTGTCCGCCGCCGTCAGGGCTGACAAGGCGGAGCGTGTCGGTCACGGGCATCACGGGAATGGCCGCCCCATGAGAGCGCGCGGCGTCGTAGCAGCGGCGTATCACCTCTGCCGACACAAACGGACGCACACCGTCGTGTATGCCCACAAGCCCCTGCGCGTCGGCAGGAATGGCCATAAGTCCGTTGCGTGACGAGGCGAAACGTGTATCGCCACCGTTCACCACGGTGTGGCTGACGGCGAAAGAGTGCTCGCGGCAGAGACTGTCCCAGTAGCCGTGCTGGCTCTCGGGCAGCACGAGAATGATGCCCAAGCCCGGAACGGCCTCGGCAAAGCGGCTTATGGTGCGCATCAGAACGGGCACGCCGCCGACGGGCAGAAACTGCTTAGGCACGTCGCTGCCCATACGCAGGCCCTTGCCGCCTGCAACTATTATGACGTAATCCATCGTTATAGGTTGTTTGTCGTTGACCTGTAAGAAAACAAAAAGCGCCGGACCGCGAAGTCAATAATAGCTTCACCGTCCGACGCCAAGGCGCAGATTAGCGCCAGTAGAAGCCCATGCCTTCTGCCACCTCGTGAGCCTTGTCCTCGCCTGCGAGCAGTGACAGCAGCTTGTAAGAGTAAGGCAGTGTGGCTGCCGGACCCTTACCGGTCACGAAATTGCCGTCTACGGTTACGAGCTCTGAGGTGTACTCAGCGCCTTCGAGATACTTGTCGAAGCCCGGATAGCATGTCGCGCGGCGGCCCTTGAGCAGTCCCATGCGACCGAGAACCATAGGTGCGGCGCAGATGGCTCCGATGAGCTTGCCGGCCTCATTGTGCGCGTTGAGCACGCGGTGCAGTCCCTCGTGAGCATCGAGCGTGGTAGAGCCGGGCAGTCCGCCCGGCATCATAAGCAGGTCGGCGTCGGCAAAATCAACATCCTCAAACAGCAAGTCGGCCTTCACGGTGACTCCGTGAGATGTGCTTACCATCTCTGAACCTGTCACGCTGACAGTCTTTATATCAACTCCTCCGCGACGCAGAACGTCAACCGGACCCAAGCCTTCAACTTCCTCGAAGCCGTCGGCCAGAAACTCATATACTTTTGCCATTGTCTCTTTTTTTGATTTTGTTCAAATGCAAACTTACACATTTTTTTCGAGAATACACCGCGAATTATACTTAAAAGAAACAAAATGGCATCCCCGCGACGGCACAAAAACCGCGACGGAGAACACCGGAACGGGCGACACAAAGCACGACAAAAGACGAGCAGGAAGGAGGAAAGCGGAAATGTATATTTATGCAAAAGCCGGAAGGGGAAATGAATATTTATACGGCGTCAACTTCACGAGAATCAAATATTTGCGAGCAACCGCCTGTCCGGCCGCAAATACGCGAGTTTTGAGGGGTTTGCGTAAAGCATTGTCATACAACGGCTTACGTAATAAGGCGTTTCAAAGGCATTGTAACCGCTTTGCGAAAGAGCCTTTATCAGAGTGTGAAATGGGCTTTTTCGGGTGATGATATGGCCTTAATCGCACTGCAATATAGGCCATATCGGAAGCCAAAACGGGCGTTTTCGCAAAACAAAGTGGGTAGAACGATAGCTCGGAACACAAAAAACGGCCTCGCCGTTTGAACCGAAGAGGCCGATAAAGGGCTTTTCGACGTGTGTCGATTTTCTATTTTCAAAAAAATATTTGTCAAAATTTTTTACTTCCGGTTCTGCATAAATATACAGAAACAGCGCCGGAATGGGCCTTCCTGCGTTTACGGGTCAGCGGCCGTCGAGCGCGAAGAAACGCCACAGAGGAGCCGCCATCAGGGCCTGCATGAACTCGCCGCGAAGGAGCATGTCATACACCTCACCGCGCTCCTTGCAATAGACCTCCACGTCCTCAGTAGGGTCAAGATGCTGCGTATCCACCTTACTGACACCGCGGGCTATGAAACAGTGGGTGATGTTGTTCTGTGTCGAGGCATTGGCGGTGAGCTGCATGAGCTCGTGCCATTCGCCTCCGGCATATCCGGTTTCCTCGAGCAGCTCGCGGCGTGCCGACTCTTCGGGGCTCTCGCCCTGCTCGCACACTCCGGCACACAGCTCGAACGAGGTGCGGCCGAGCCCGTGACGATACTGGCGCACGAGCACGAAGCGGTCGTCATCGGTGATGGCTATGATGTTTACCCAGTCGGGATATTCGAGCACATAATACTCATCGTTCACCCTGCCGTCGGGCAGTCTTACCTTGTCGCGGCGTGCCGTGAGCCACGGACGACGCACGATGTACTCGCTGTCGAGCACATCCCATTTCATATCTTTCATATTATAGAGTGTTTATATTGCATGACACACATTGTCCTGAACATAAGAACGACAGTTCCTCGGTGTGGATATACGGCTGTCAAGATAGGCAAGAAGACTAATATGGGGAGTCAATCATGTTTTCGGATATGGCGTATGATGCTGTCTGCGACAGCAAACAGTATGGTGAGAATAAGCGAACCCACAGCATTGACAAGCAGGTTGCCGTCCTTCAACTCGTCGTACGGCAAAAGGCGACGCACTATGCTGTTGGCTGCAAGAATAAGCACGAATACGGCGATATAATACGACAGACGACTTTTTCCGATATTTCTCATACCGTGATAAATAAAGGAATGCATTGCGTATATAAGGTTGAGCCACAGTCATCCGACCGCATCGCACGGAACAGACGGCGGAAGCAGGAAACCGGAGAAAAGATATCAATCGAGGTCTACGTGGTTCACGTTCACCTTCTCGTGAAGGAATATCTGCGCGCTCTCCCTGAACTTGTCCTCGCTCTCGGTGGTGAAATAGCGGCAGGTGCCTCCCTGCGTGATCATCGCCTCCATGTCTTTGTGGCGTTCGAGATAGTTCTGGAGACTCTCGGCAACGTAATGTCCCTGCGGCACTATGCGCACTCCGTCGGGCACGTTCTTCACTATGCTGTTCATAAGTAGCGGATAGTGGGTGCATCCGAGCACTATCGTGTCGATGAGCGGGTCCTTGCGCATGAGCTGGTCGATGCGTTTCTTGACGAAATAGTCGGCTCCGGGACTATCGGCCTCGTTGGCCTCCACGATGGCGGCCCACAGCGGACACGCCACGCCCGACACCACTACGTCGGGGAAGAGCTTGCCTATCTCGAGCGCGTAGCTCTCGCTCTTGATCGTACCTTCGGTGGCAAGGATGCCCACATGACGGCTGCGCGTGATGTTGCCTATGATCTCCGCCGTCGGACGGATGATGCCGAGCACACGCCGCTGAGGGTCGAGCTCGGGCAGATCGCGCTGCTGTATGGTGCGCAGAGCCTTGGCTGAAGCGGTGTTGCAGCCGAGGATTACAAGATGACATCCCATGGAGAAAAGTTTGACTACGGCCTGGCGGGTGAACTGATAGACCACCTCGAACGAGCGTGAGCCGTAAGGAGCACGGGCGTTGTCGCCCAGATACATGTAGTCGTAAGCCGGCAACAGCTGGCGTATGCCGTGAAGCACAGTGAGTCCTCCGTATCCGGAATCAAACACTCCTATGGGTCCCGGGACAGAAGGAAAAATATTGTTGGATTGTGTCATCACTGTATGTTTAGGGCTGTTCTTAGTAACGGATTGATGTTCTCGCCACAGGCGGGATCGATATAAGGGCAGGCGTCGCCGTCGGTATTGAGTACAAAGGCGAGCCCACGCTCGCGTCCGATACGGCGCACAGTCTCGAATATTCTGGCACGGATCGGTGCGTAGGCGTCCTTGCGCGCTTCGTCGAGCAACCGCACGGCCTCTTTCTTGAAAGCAACGTTCTTTTCCATTATCTCCTGAAGCTCAGTCTGGCGCTTGTAAAGTATTGAGGGTATCATGTCGCGCTGTGTCTCGAGAAACTCCTCATACTTGGCGTTGAACTCGTTCTCGGCGCGCTTCATCTCCTCGTCGTACTTCGCACGCAGGTCGGAAAGGTTTTTCTGGGCGACCGCATATTCGGGCATGGCCGTGAATATTGAGTCGAGACTGAAATAGCCATACTTCAGTGACTGTGCCCCCGACACGGTGGCAACGGCAAAAAATAATAACAAAAAGAACAGCTTTTTCATAATATTCAGAAAAGATAAAGACTGTGCCATGAATATGATGGCACAGTCGGGTTATTGTTTAACTATGTATTGCTTACTTCATCTTGTTAAGCTCTGCCTTCACCTCTGCGGTCACGTCCTTGCTGAGCGTGTCGCTTACATAAGGTATTCCGGCTGAGAGGTCCATGATGTAAACATATCCACCGGCCTTGCCTACAGCCTTGATGGCGTTGAGCAGCTTTGTTGTGATAGGCTGCATCTTCTCCTGCTGTGCTTTCTGGAATGCCTCGGAGTTGTCCTGATAAGCCTGCTGGATTTTCTGCTGAAGGTTCATGAGCTCTGTTTCTGTCTCTTTCTGCTTTGTCTCGTTCATTGTTGACTTGTTCTTGTCATACTCAGCTGCCTTGCGCTGCAGTTCGTCCTGCATGGCCTTCAGATCATTCTCATACTGCTTGGCCGTTGCTTCGAGCTCGCCACGCACCTTGATGAGTTCAGGCATTGAAGCCATGATTTCCTGTGTGTTAAGATGACCAAATTTAGGTGTCTGTGCGAATGCTGCCAACGGGGCAAACATGATCAACATTAAAATAAGCTTTTTCATTTTCTTTTTTTGTTTATTGTGTTATTTATTTAAATTCTTTTGTATACCGAAACATAGCGACACGTCGCATGCATCAGTTGGCGTAGCCCAGCTTTTCGAGCACTTCGTTGCTGATGTCTATCTTTGGCGAGCCGAAGATGATGCCTGTGTCGCTGGCACGGTCGAGCACGAGCGAGTAGCCGCGTAGGTCGGATATTTCCTTCACTGCGTTGTAAATCTCGTCCTGGATAGGCGTCATGAGACTCTCACGTTTCTTGAAAAGTTCGCCCTCCGGACCGAAATACTTGCGCTTCAGTTCGCCGGCTTCCTTCTCCTTATTCATTATCGCCTCCTGGCGTTCCTTCTTCTGCTCCTGCGAGAGGAACACTACTTCGTTCTGATAGTTCTTATACATAGTGGCAGCCTCGTTGCTGATGGCATCCACCTCAGCCTGCCATTTCTTCGAAACCTGATTCAACTGCTCGTTGGCACGTTCGTAAGCCGGAATGTTATTCAATATGTATTCCATATCAATCAAGGCAAACTTCTGTGCCCCAGCAGTCATGGCTGTCATGGCCAATACGGCAATTATCAAAAGTTTTTTCATTTTCTATCCTCCTTGTTTAATTGTTAATAACATTTATATCATACATTCTGCATCAGAATTCCTGACCGAGAATAAAGTGGAAATTGCTTCCGCCCTTGGTGCCGAACACCTTGTCGAAACCGTATGCCCAGTCGATACCCATCATACCGACCATAGGAAGGAAGATACGGACACCGATACCTGCCGAACGCTTCATGTCGAACGGGTTGAAGTCCTTGGTGTCGTTCCATGCATTACCGGCCTCGAGGAAACCAAGTCCGTAGATTG
>ENA-ORSJ01001476-ORSJ01001476.1-human-gut-metagenome-genome-assembly--contig:-NODE-1476-length-19437-cov-3.754257_pt1 | contig 19437 bp, 16 predicted proteins | sample MGYA00242191_ERZ509158 | MGnify/ENA primary metagenome ERZ509158 (study PRJEB26280, sample SAMEA2338623) | human gut metagenome | biome: human gut; feature: human-associated habitat; material: faeces...
GGCAGCCGCAAGGCGGGGATGTCACGGCGGTTGGCGGGTCGGGGAATCGTTCAATTGCTGTTTTTCCGTAAATAACGAAGAATATGGCAATTTCAGGAAAGACAATAATCAGAGTCGAATGGGATGTAGCTTAGATTCATTTTCACATGTCCGGTACATCGCTTCCGGTTGTAATAAGTTTCGGGGAATGTGGCAAATGTTATACGGTTTTCCATTATAAGAGGTAATATCTCGCCCTCCAATTCTTTCGGAATAAGGCCTATTGTTTGTCGGTCTACAATAACCCTGATTTCTTTCAATTTGCCTGTTGCATCATCGTTGTAGGCTGTAAGTTTGAGATTGTTAGGAAGATATGGTATTTGCTTTATTTCTTTAGGTGTCAGCCAATATTCCACTTCTGAAAGCCAAATAGACCGTGTTACGGATTTTTCCATCCTTTCCGCCTCTCTTGCCTTCCGTGCCTCTTCCGCGGCTTTCTTGCGTTTTTCCTCCCTGTTGCTGTAAATAAGTCCGACAGTCAGTCCAATCGCTATCGGAATGATTGCCAGTGCGGCAATTTCCCAAAATCCGTCTTTTTGAGCCCAGCCAAATATGAAAGCGAGAATTGCCAATCCTGACAGGGCACAGCCGCATCCGTATGACTTATTTTTTGAAAGAAGCCACAATGTCCACATGAACAGGATTGTGCATACTATCGCAAAAAATATGATCATCGCGGGATTTTTATTGTGGAAAATCGAATTTGTTTCAGCGTTTGCTGCGGAAGAAGGTGGTGATGAGGGCGGCGCATTCGCCGGCGAGGATGCCGCCCTCTACTTCGGTTTTCGGATGGAATGGGTTGGCGCACATCGTGTGGTAGCCGCGCTTGTCGTCGGACGCTCCGTAGACGATGCGTCCTATCTGGCTCCACGCCAAAGCCCCGGCGCACATCAGGCACGGCTCGACAGTGACGTAGAGAGTGCAGCCGTTGAGGTATTTCCCGCCGAGGGTGGCGGCTGCCGATGTGATGGCCTGCATTTCTGCATGGGCTGTAACGTCGGTAAGTGTCTCGGTGAGGTTGTGGGCGCGCGCTATCACCTTGCCGTTGCACACCACTACCGCCCCGACCGGCACTTCGTCGGCCGCTGCGGCCGCCTCTGCTTCGGCCAGCGCGAGGCGCATATATTTTTCATCGTCGGAGGTTGCCATGTCAATCAATGTTATATGTCAGCGAAAGCACTTGGAATTCCGTGCGGCGGTTGATTTGGTCGGCCGCTTCCTGATCTTCAGGCGACAGTTTTTCGATGAATTCCGGTGTCAGCGTATCGCCTTCCTTGAATTGCGGATAGAGCCGGGCAATCCGTTTGGTCACGGTCTTGGGGCGCGATTTGCCGTAGCCGTGGGGCTGTAGGCGGGCGGCATCTATGCCTTTCGACACAAGATAGTCGATTACCGATTGCGCCCGGCCTTGCGATAGCCGCAAATTGTATTCGTCGCTGCCTTTCCGGTCGGCGTGCGAAGCCATTTCTATCGTTACGTTGGGGTTGTCGTTCAGCACTTTTATAAGCTCGTCCAATGCTGCCACCGATTCCGGGCGCAGGTCGACCTTGTCGAAATCGTAGAATATGTTTTCCACCACCTGCGGCTTGTTGATTGCCGGGAGAATGAAGTCCACCCAATAGTTGGCGTCCTCGCGGGTGGTGTCGGAAACGAACTCCTGCTTCTGGTTCAGATAGCCTTTTGCGCCGGCAAGCATCACGTAGCGCACTCCGCGGTCGAGCTCGAAGCTGAACGAGCCGTCGTCGCGCGCCACTTCTTTCTGGTTGGAGCCGTCGTTGCCGACGATGCGTATGATGGCGTTTTTCACCGGCTCCTCGTCCTTGTCCATAACCATTCCCTCGATTGTTACTCTTATGGGATGTAGAATGAAACTGTAGATATGGTCGTAGCCGCGCGCGTCGCCGCGGTTGGAGCTGAAGAATCCTTCTTCGCCCTCTCCGAACGTTATCCCGAAATCGTCACCGGCCGAATTTATCGGATTGCGCATATTCTCGATTTTCCAAGAATTCTCACCGGTGCTTACGGCTTTGAAAATGTCCAGTCCGCCCATCCCGGGGTGGCCGTCGGACGAAAAATAGAGCGTGCCGTCGGCGCGTACGTAAGGGAAGTCGTCGTCGCCGGCTGTGTTGATGTCAGGCCCGAGATTCATCAGCGAGCCTTGACGCTCTTTCAGAGATATGCGCCAGATGTCCTTGCCTCCGTAGCCTCCGGGCATATTGCTGACGAAATACAGGTATTCGCCGTCGGGCGATACCGCCGGGTGTCCGTATGTGGAAATAGTGTCGGCCGTTATCTCGAATTTCACGGGTGCGCTCCACGAGGCGTCCGACCGCGACGACGTGAATATTTCCACCGAGGTGTTGGCGTTTTCCTCACGGCGCGCTTTTGTCAGGTACATTGTCTGCCAGTCGGGTGTGAACGACATTATTCCCTCGTCGAGTTCCGTGTTCAATTCTCCCTCGACAGGCTCGGGGCGTTCCCATTGCCCGTTCTCGTTTTTCTTTGCGAAAAATATATCGGCGTTTTTCATGCCGGTTATCTCGCTTTTTTTGTCACCAGTAGCTTTCTCCGTTGTCGATGAAAAATAAAGCTGGTCGTTGTCGGCCCCGAAATACATAGGCGAGAAGTCGGAACGGCGCGAATTGAACAGTTTGGCGTTCTTTACCTCATAGCGGGTGGGAGAATCTCTCCATGCCAACGCGTTCTTGCAGCCTTCGATGCCGACTATCGCCAGCGAATCGTCTTTAGGATTGAAAGTGCGGTATTGTTCATAATTTTTTATGGCCGCGGCATATTTGCCCTCGCGGTGTTGCGACTGGGCAAGATAGAGGTATGCCGTAGAGTCGGGATATTCGTAGCGCAGCGCGTTCTGGAAGGCCGCCGAAGCGCGCGACGACATGTTAAGCAGGCGGTAGCACAGCCCCATCTTGTAGGCCACTTGCCCGCGCAGCGGACGTTCCTCTTTCGCGCGCAGCTTGTTGTATACTTTTTTGTAGGTTACGGAAGCGTCGTAGTATTCCCCGCGGGCGTATTGCTCCTCGGCTACCGACAGCTTGGCGTTGTTGCAGCCGCAGAGGGTTGCAATTACCGCAAAAAGTACTGTATATATCAGATGTCTGCACATTTCGAACAGGATTTCAGCATTTATATTTAACGCAGCGGCAGGTGTTTTATTGTAAAAGTTTCTAATCAAAAAAGGTGCGCCGTATGCGGCACACCTTGCAAACACATTAGGGATCAACAATATATTATGAGTCTTTGCGCTGATTAATAAGCGGTGTTTTCCGGGTCGAAGTTCGTCCATCCTGAAAGCCAATTGTCGGGACCGAACGCTCCTATGTAGCTTACGGCATCGAAACCGCTGAATCCGCTGAAAGAAGCTCCGGAAGCCAACGGGCTGCCTGCCGACGGCATAAAATCGATGTTCAATCCGTTGACAATGCTGTTGCCGGTAAGCATCAAGTCAGAAACTTCTGCAATGCGGTTTCCTGCTCCGCTTTTGAAGAATGTGGAAGAGAGAGATTCTTTAGTGTTGTCTACAACCGGCTTCTTCTCGTCATCGTATCCTGTAACCAAGTAATCGTCGTACAACTTGTTGGCGTCGCTACCGGTTACATCCATTCCCGCGAACCATACATTTTGCAATTTTATGGTCCCGTTCGATGCCATCTCCTGAGTGTTGCCTTTCTCTCCGTCGATTATGAGACCGATAGGGAAGCCTACCGCAAGCGAGTTGATGCAGTTCAGGCGGCTGCTGCGGCGTATCTGCATTGCCGACTGGAAGCGGCCGAGAGCGGAGCCGTTGTTAGGATTCATGCTGCCGGCATTGATGTAGTCGGTAGTGTTCTCGAAACTTGCGTCGACATACTTCGGGCCGAAGAAAGTGACGTTGGAGAAAGTTGCCGTAGTGTAGGGGGATACTTGTGAGCCGTCGGCGCAGTTGTCGGACTCGAAACCGTTGGATTGCGATGTGTCGGCTATGCGTGAATCGCGTACGGAAAGGGCGTATTGCACGTTGCCTGAAAAACCGTTGTCGGTGTCGAAATCATCGTCCCAGCCTTTGAAAGCCACGAGGTGCTTGCAATTGACCGTGCCGCCGAACCATTCGAATGAATCGTCGTTGCTGTAAGATACTTGCACATAGTCGATTGTCGTGCCGCGTCCTATCGAGCCAAGTGTCAGTCCGTTGATTTCCTTGTCTTTCTCGAACGGATAACCTGCGAATTCGATGCGTACATATTTCAATACGCCGGAATTGTCGTCGTCATTGTTGCCGCCATGGAACGAACGCGGGCCGCCCTCGATTTGCTGCTCGCGCTGGTTGTTTACGGCGTTACCGCAAAGGATAAGTCCGCCCCAGTCGCCCGGACGGCGTTGTCCTGCAGCCTCGTTGGAAGTAAACACGATAGGCTCGTTGGCTGTTCCTTCAGCGAAAATCTTTCCGCCGCGCTCTACTATCAGGGCTGCTTTTGTCTGCTTGTCGCCACGGATTACTGTTCCCGGCTCGATGGTCAATTCCGAGCCTTCTGCCACATATACCCAGCCTTTCAGCACGTATGTGCCTTTGGCGATGGTTTGTTTTCCTTTGAACACTACTTCTTGGTCGCCGTTGCCGATGACGTTGCCGTCTGTCACTATTTCGGTGATTACTTTCAATCCGCCGTCGGTTTCCGGTTCAGGAGTGTTTTCATCGTCGTTGCAGGCCGTGAATGTTGTCAAGGCCATAGCCGAAAGAATCAGGCTAAGCATTTTGCCGCCAAGAAAATTCTTCTTCATTTTTTTCAAATCTTGTAAATTGGTTAATAACTTATTAATAATCAAATTGCGTTTTTGCGTTAAAAATCGTATGACAACGAAAGGCTGAAATTGCGCCCGGGACGGAACTGTTTTGTGATTTCTTCCACTGTAGCCGTTGTCCCGTCCTTGCGCGTTATGTCGTCGAACTGTTTGAAGCTGACCTTTTCGCCAAGCAAGTCGCGTACCGACAATTTTATCTCAAAGCCTTTGCCGAACTTTTTCGACACGTTCAGGTCTATCTGGTTGCGAGGCATCTCGTAAGAGTCGGGAATCTTTACCGATTCACCTTCCATCATCCCCATTTCGCGCCCTACGCCCACCAAGCGTTTGCCGATGCGGTTGTAGAGGACGCTTGCGCTCACTTGGGCACGGTCGTTCTGATAGAACAGCCCCATGTTTATGAGGTATGGCGACTGGCCTTGCATCGGACGGTCGGATTCAAGGTCGCCGGGATTGAAGTTTACCTTGCTTTTGATGAGCGAACCGTTGAAGAGCAGCGAGAAGTCGTCGAGGCCGATGAAGTCAAGGCTTTTCTTGATGTCGACTTCTATGCCGTAGCTTATTGCCCCTTTTGCGTTTTTATAATAGTAGAGCAAATCCGTTCCGCCTTGTACTCTGTACGACCACTCAATCGGGTCGTTGAATTTCTTGAAGAAAGCCGCCACTGAAATCAATTCTCCCGCCGAAGGATAGAATTCGTAGCGGAGGTCGAGATTGTGTATGTAGCACGGTTTCAAGTCGGCGTTACCTTGCACGTTGCTCGCCAAGTCGAAATCGTAATATACGGAGCCGGATACTTCACGGAATTCCTGACGGTTGACCGACTTGCCGTAGGCAAGGCGCATCTGCTGCTTGTCTGTGAATTTGTATACCGTATTTACCGTAGGAAAGAAGTCGTTGTAGTCGTAGAAACGGCTGTACGGACTTTCCTCATAGTCGCTTGAATTGCTTATCAACTCCATTTTGCTGTGCTCGAAACGCACTCCGGCATACACGTTGAACTTGCCTATCGGAATGTTGAAAGCAAGATATGACGCAAGCAGGGTGTTGTTGCCCTTATAGCTGTCACGCCAACGCATCTCCTCGAACAGATGGAGCATGTCGTCGCCATAATAAGCCTCGTTGGAGAGTAATTCTTGCATAGGCATATACCGGAAATCGTCGGGCAGGTTGTTGGACTGTACATTCCAGTTGTAGTAAAAGGCGCGTGTGCGGTAATTGCGGCTGCGGTATTCTCCGTATCCGCCGGCCTTTACTGTCGGATTTATTTTTCCAAGCTCGAAATTGCGGCTGTAATTCAATCCGGCAGAGGCAATGTGCTCTTTCAGGAACGTGAATTCCCGTTGTATGTCGTTCCCTGTAACCAATCCTATCCTGTCGGGGTCCATCGCGTTGGTCAGTGTGTAGCGCCGGCGGTCGGGAGTGTTTTTGTTTGCATAGGCATAGCCGATGTTCCAGTTGAGCTCGTTTTTCCCTTTGATGGTGTTTTCGCCGGTGAACTGCGTATTGAAAATGGTGCGGCTGCTGTAGTAATATTCGGCGTTTTCTTCCATTTCGCTTTGGGCGTTGAATCCGTGGCGCTGGGTGTAACGGTTTTTGCCGATTTGATTGAATATGTTTTTCAACTCATAGCGTCCTTTGTTGCCGTCGGGCACAAAAGTGAGGTTGAGCATCGCTCCGACACGCGCGTTTTCCGTGTACTGGTCATCGGTGCTGTTGCGCAGGTAGTTGCTGCGGTCGTGTTCCACATCGTATGCCCCGAACAGCGAGTTGGTCATATTCTCAAGTGTGCGGTAACTGTAGCTGTAGTTGATTGCGCCAAGCAATCCGATGCGGTGGTCGTCGGCTGTGTGCCATTGGTGGTTGGTGTTAGCCCCAAGTGACAAGTCGGAATAAGGCGTTGATTTTTTCACACGCCAGTCGTTGTTGAAACCGTTTCCTGTCAAGTCTACGCCGTCGCCTGAAGGCCGTAGCTGTCCGTTCATTCCGCCGTTGAGGCTGCGGAATCCGTTGTCGAATCCGAGAAAATCGGTTTTTGAACCTTTGATTGACGAAAAATTACGGAAATGGGTGCGGTCGTTGATGTTGCCGCCGATTGATACCGACGAGCTGTTCTCTTCTGGCAGATTCTTCGTGTTCACGAGGATGAATCCTCCGCTGAAGTCGGCCGGCAATTCCGGTGCCGGCGATTTTACAATCATTATATTGTCGAGTTGCGAGCTGGGTATCAAGTCGAAAGAGAAAGCGCGCGAGTCGGCTTCCGAACTTGGCACGGCACTGCCGTTGATCCACACGTTGTTGTATCTCTGCGACAATCCTCTCACCATTACGAACTTGTCGTCGATGATGCTGATGCCCGGAACTCGTTTTATAACTTCCGATGCGTCCTTGTCCTGTGTTTTCTTGATTTGTTGTGATGATACGCCGTTTTGCACCGTCATGCTGTTTTTAGTCTTCCCGACTACCGTTATTTCAGAATCCTGTCTTGCCCGGGCTGTGACGGTCAATTCCCTTAATACGGTGTTGTCGGGGATAAGGGCGATTGTGTCGTTGCCCGCTTTCAGCCACGACACGCTGACTGTCTTGTCCTTATAAGAAACATATTTCACAATCAGACTACCATCGTCCGCATTCAGGCTGAATTTCCCTTCGATGTCGGTCGCTGTGCCTACGGAAGAGCCTTCTAATTGGACGGTAGCTCCAATGAGGGGCTCCTTTGTGGAGGAATCTACCACTACCAGTCACATCTGCTGCTTTTACAGACATCACATTACAACCAACAAATAATAACAAACCATAAACAATCTTCATATTTACCTTATTTCAATTTTCACGGTGCAAAATTCCCCTTGTTTTGTAACGATATGATTACTGTACCGTTACAATCCTGTTAACATTCTGTGACATTGATGTAACAACGTTGTGCGGTAATAAGTGCTAATGTGTTTAGGCGTGAAGATTTATATGCCTTTGCCGGCAGTCGGTCTGTGGCGATTATAAGAGTAGGCAACTGTCGCCGTAGCTCAGGAACCGGAAATCGTGGCTCAGGGCATAATCGTAGATTTTGCGCCAGTCCCCTTTGACGAAAGCCGATACTAAAAGCAGCAATGTGGATTGCGGCTGATGGAAATTCGTGATGATTCCGTCTACTATGTGGAATGAGTATCCCGGTGCGATTATCACTTGTGTGCTCCCGACAAGGTGTTCCATTCCGTTGCTGTCCATAAATGCGGCTATCGCCTGTAATGCTTCTTTTGCGGTAAGACGGTTGTCGTATTCGTATGGAATCCATTGCTTTACGTGCAATGCCGCTTGCGGGTCGCCGGGGTTGTCGTGCAATGCCGCCCCGATGTAATAGAGGCTTTCGAGTGTGCGTACCGACGTTGTCCCTACTGCGATTATTTTGCCGGTTGCATCGAGCAAATCGCCGATAAGCTGGCGTGTCACGGAAATGAATTCCGTATGCATCTCGTGTCCGCCTATCGACTCGGCTTTCACCGGTTGGAATGTGCCGGCTCCGACATGCAGTGTGAGTTCGCAGCGTTTTATTCCTTTGCGGTCTATTTCTTCAAGCAGGCGGTCAGTGAAATGCAGCCCGGCAGTAGGGGCGGCTACTGAGCCTTCGATGTGGGAATAGACTGTCTGGTAGTCTTTCGAGTCGCTCGGCTCGGTGTCGCGGTTGAGATATGGGGGGATGGGTATTTCGCCGATGGCATCGAGCACTGATGCGAATGTCACGCCGCCGTCCCACGAGAATCTTATTTTGAAAGCGTTGCCGCTTTGTCCGCAACGTTCTGCGTTGAGCGTGATGTCTTTGTCTTCGACTGTGAGCGTAAGCGACAGCGCCCCTTGCTTCCATTTCTTTGAATTGCCGACGAAGCAAAGCCATTCGCAGCTTTCCGCCGAAGCGAACGACTGGGCATAGTCGCGCGGCGTAAGCGGTTCGAGACAAAAGATTTCTATCAATGCACCGCCTCCGGGCTTGCGGAAGCGTAGCCGCGCGTTGATGACTTTCGTGTTGTTATACACCAATGTAGAGGATTCAGGGAGCAGCTCCGGAATGTCACGGAATATGTGTTCTGATATTCCGCCATCGCGGTAGAGCAGCAATTTGCACATGTCGCGCTGCTCGATAGGATGCTTCGCTATTTTTTCGTCGGGTAACGGATAATTGTAATCCTCTATTCTTATGTCGTAAACCTTGCTCACCATCGTTGAATTTTGTGGCTGCAAAGTTACGTAATTTTTAGAAATCGTAGCCGAGCACGAAGCTCCAACTGCGGTTTTTCATTGTCCAGTCGCGGTCGGCGGAAATGTCCTTGAATCCGTTCATATAGTAAAAGCTTAGCGAGTAACGCTTGTTCAGACGTATTCCTGTGCCTATTTTCAGCCCCCAGTCGAAACTTTTGTGCTGCCATTGCTCACCGCCGTAGAAATCGCGTGATGTTTTTACGTAACTGTATGAGTCGGTTGAATTATCCTGTCCATTATTGCCCTGATAGCTCATGGCGATGCTCTCCACGTCGTCGGAGCCGTTGCCGAGCGAGAACCCGAAATATGGTCCGGCGGCTACGTCCCATTGCAGGTGGCTTGTTATGTTGAAGCGGAATACCGCAAGCACCGGTATGGTGAACATGTTGTAGCGCGTATGGCCTATTTCATTATTCAGTTTTTTCACATTGCCATTGTCGCTATGGCGTATTACGGTATAGTCGTAGCTGCGGTTCTCGTAGAAAAATCCCGGCTGCACGGAGAAAAATTCGCGGACATTCAAATCGACCACCGCACCGGCAGTCCATCCTGTGCCATGGTTGACGCTTACGTTGTCGCTGTAGCCGTCGAGAGCCATTTTGTGTCCTGATGAGTTAAGCCCGAAACGGACACCGATGGAAATCGGTTTTGACGGCACTCCAGTGTCCATAAAGTCGTCGGCCTGTGCATTGCCGGATAGTATCAGTCCGGCCAGTATCGTTAATGATAGGATGAAATTTCTCATAATATGCTGTTTTTTGATGTAAAGGTATCATTTTATTTGTAAACAGGCAAAGTGTCCGACCTATATTCCATTTAATTTGTGAAATCGGATAACAATTGGAAAAATTCAGTAAATTTGCAGAATTACAATATGGTTATGAAAACAATAAGGATTAATTCGTTGGACGGGATTGCCGATGCGGCGCATGAATTCATCAAGTCGACAGGCGATTATACGGTATTTGCTTTTTACGGTAAGATGGGGGCAGGTAAAACTACATTTATCAATGCTGTCTGTGCCGGGCTTGGTGTGACGGACATCACTAATTCTCCCTCATTCTCGATTATTAATGAATACCGTTCCGACACTACGGCAGAGTTGATTTACCATTTCGACTGTTACCGTCTGGAAAGTCTCGAAGAGGCTTGCGATATAGGGGTGGAGGATTATTTCGACTCCGGCGCGCTTTGCCTTATCGAGTGGCCTGAAAGGGTGGAAGACTTGTTGCCTCTCGACACTGTGAGGGTAGATATTGCCGAAGAAGATGACGGTACCCGCACTGTCACCATGAAATTTCCCGATGAAGAATGACCTGCGGCTGGGCTGAGATATTCATTGCTGTAATGTTTTTTGTTGCGGGGGCATTGTCGGTGCTTGCTTCTGCCTTTAATTGGGATTGGTTTTTCGACAGTTCTAATGCCAAATTGCTTACCGGCAGGTTCTCGCGGAGTACGGCAAGGGTTATATATCTGGCCGTGGGATTTCTCATTCTCGTTATGGATTATTTGATAGTGGCGGAATTGCTGAAATAAGGTAAAATCTAAATATTCTGTGAAATGGCGAATAATTTGCTCAACGACAGATTTTCGTACTATGGCGACAGTCCGACCCATACGCACATGCATCTATGCACTTACGATGTCGGCGGAATGGAAGTTACATCGTCCTGCGACCCTGAAGTAATTCTGAAAGCCGTAGCCGCAGGCGAGAAAGTGTGGCTGCAGGTGCATGGGTTGGTTGATACTGGAAGCGTTAAGAAAATATGCGACTATTTCCATATCTCGTTCCTTACAGTTCAGGACATACTTAACACAAGCCATCAGCCGAAGATAGAAGATAATGGGGATTATCTGACCGCGATATTGCGCAAATATGAGATGGGCGCCACGATGTATGACGAATTTAAGGAATTTAATGTCTCGATAGTGCTTGGCAGTAATTTTGTCATCACGTTCATGGAGACAGAGAACGAGTATTTTAAAGATGTGGAAGCTGCCATAAAGGATAATGTGTTCAGAATACGTGAACATGCCTCCGACTATCTGTTCAGCGTGGCAATCAATAGTATCATTTCAGAGTATGTAGTGCTCTCGGGCAAGATAGACGACACGCTGGAAAGCATAGGCAGCGACCTTATGGCAAATGCCTATGGGGAGGATGCCAGCGGGAAATTGCAGTCGTTGCGGTTGAGGTATTTGCAGATGAAACAAGGGATTCTGCCGTTGCGTGACAATTATGTGCTGTTGCTGCATACTACGAACCCAATAATCCACAGTAGTACTCGCCCGTTCTTTAAAGATGTGAACGACCATTTGCAGCTGACCTTGCAGACGCTTGAGATATGCCGTGAGGCTTTTGCAACTTTCACCGACCTGTATATTTCCAACAACGATATGCGGATGAATGCCATTATGAAGCGATTGACAATAGTTTCAACGATTTTCATACCTTTGACATTCCTTGTCGGCGTGTGGGGCATGAATTTCAAGTTTATGCCGGAGTTGGAATGGCGTTATGGATATTTGTTCGCATGGATGGTCATGGCGCTCGTTGCCATTATAGTGGTGCTGCTTTTCAGGGGTAAAAAATGGAAATGAGTTTGTTTTTCCTGCCGGATTCGCTATCTTTGTGATGCGACAATGATAAAGACCGACTGTTATGGCAAAGTTCATCAATCCGTTCACCGATGTGGGGTTCAAGATGATTTTCGGACAGGAAATCAACAAGGACTTGCTTATCGATTTCCTTAATGACCTTCTGGTCGGAGAGAAGCATATTGCCGACATTCATTTTCTTGACAAGGAAGTGTTGCCGGAAGAAGTGGGCGACCGTAGCTGCATTTATGATGTGTACTGCACGACGGAAAGCGGTGAGCAATTCATCGTGGAGATGCAGAACCGCAGCCAGCAGAATTTCAAGGAGAGGGCTTTGTATTATCTGTCGCGCGCCATTTCCAAACAGGGGCAGCAGGGTGTGGACTGGATGTTCAATTTGAAAGCTGTCTATGGCGTGTTTTTCATGAATTTCCGGTTGGACAATTCTCCGGGGAAGTTGCGTACGGATGTCGTGTTGGCCGACCGTGACACTCACGGCGTGTTCTCTGACAAACTGAGGTTTGTGTTCCTTGAATTGCCGTCGTTTACAAAAGACGAAAAAGATTGTGAGACAGATTTTGAACGTTGGATTTATGTATTGAAGAATATGGAAACGCTGCAAAGATTGCCGTTTAAGGCGAAAAAATCGGTATTTAAAAAATTGGAGGAGATTGTCGATATTGCATCCTTGTCGAAAGAGGAGCGTATGAAGTACGATGAGAGTATCAAGATTTATCGTGACAATCTTGTTACGGAGGCGTATGCCATAGAGAAAGGCCATAGGGAAGGGTTTGAGAAAGGTTTGAAGGAAGGCCTCGACAAAGGTGTCAGGGAAGGTCGCGAGAAAGGCATCAAAGAAGGTCTCAAAGAAGGTCTCAAAGAAGGTCGTAAAGAAGGGCGTAAAGAGGAGCGCTATGCCATCGCCCGTAATCTTAAAGCTTTAGGAATGCCGCTTGATGGCATATCTAAAGCGACTGGCCTTTCAGTTGATGAGCTTTCTAATCTTTGATTTTTCCGTTAGATGAAATATTTTTTGATTGCGGGAGAGGCGTCGGGCGACTTGCATGGCGGCGGATTGATAAAGGCTTTGCGCGAAACTGATTCCGACGCGCGGTTTTGTTTCCTTGGCGGCGATTTTATGGAGAATGCGTCGGGTGTGAAGCCTGTGGTGCATTATAAAAGGATGGCCTATATGGCGTTTTCCGAAGTGCTGCGCCATCTGCCCGACATTTTAGGCAATATGCGTGCTGCCCGTAAGGCTTTGGATGATTTTGCTCCCGATGCCGTGATTTTGATAGACTATCCGTCGTTTAATCTGAAAATAGCAAAATACGCTTTTGGAAAAGGATTGCCGGTCTACTATTATATATCTCCGAAAGTGTGGGCATGGAAAGAATGGCGTGTGAAAGATATAAGGAAATATGTGCGGAAAGTGTTTTCCATACTGCCGTTTGAAGCTGATTTCTACGCCCGGCACGGTGTTGAGGCTGATTATATGGGCAACCCGACTGCAAATGAAATTGCGGAGTTCAAACTAAATGTTCCGGATTTCCTCGCTTTTATGGAGAAGCACGGAATACGTGACCGCAGGCCGGTGATAGCGTTGCTGCCGGGGTCGAGAGCCGGAGAAATCCGTAACAATTTACCGGTTATGTATAAGGCGGCAGCGCGTTTTCCCAATTTCCAGCCGGTAGTTGCGGCAGCTCCGAATATCGACAGTGGTTTTTATTCCGCGGTGCTGAAAAATAAAGGAATGGATGTGTATCCGTTGCTGGTTGAGAATGACACTTTCGCCTTGGTCGCCAATTCGGCGGTGGCTTTGGTCACATCGGGGACGGCCACGCTTGAGACGGCTGTAATCGGTACGCCGCAGGTGGTATGCTACCGTGCCAACGGCTCGAAATTCGCGTATAAATTGTTTGAGCGCATATTGAATGTGCCGTTTGTGTCGTTGCCTAATCTCATTGCCGGCAGGGAGGTGGTGAAAGAATTGCTGTTGCATGAATGCACCCCTGACAATGTGGCGAAAGAGCTGGAGCCGCTGCTTTACGACTCGCCACAATGGCGTGCGATGTGCGACGGTTATAAGGAGGTGAGCCGCCGTCTGGGTAACAAAGAAAGCGGAAAGGAGACGGCCCGTGCCATATTCCGTGATTTAAATTCCGTGAAAAGGTAAATGGAACCAAGAAAATATTATCAGGATATAATTGACGGCAGTAATTGTGCTTTGTCGCGTCTGCGCAAAGAGTCGTTTTTTGTGGCAATGTCGCGGCTTGCGGTATTTATTGCCACGGTAGTTGCCTGTTTTGTGGCGGAGGTTTCTGCGTTGGTGGCTGTCGTGGCTGTTTGCGGATTGGTGCTGTTTTTGTGGCTTGCTAAATTGAGCGGAAGGATGGACGGACGGAAGTCTGTTGAGGAAATGAAGATAGAGCGTTCGCGGCTGAATATCGACAGGCTCGATTTGAAGTTCGACAACCTTCCGGAAGGTTCGGCTTATATCGACCCTGCGCATGATTATGCCTTCGACATCGACTTGTTCGGGAAAAAGTCGCTTTTCTCCTTGCTCGATTCCACGTCCACAGCCGTAGGAAGCCGTAAATTGGCGGATTGGTTGCTTCATCCTGAAAAAGTCTCCTCCGAAGTGGAAGAGCGTCAGGCAGCTGTGAAGGAGTTGTCGGAGAATAACGGTTTCCGTTTGAAGATGGCCTCAATTGGGAAAATCGCCGATGATGAAACTTCCGGCGACAAGACTTTTGATGCCGCAAAGATACCTGACTTTTCTGTGAATGCCGTATGGCGGGCGGCATATAGGACAGTGCCGTTTGTGTACGCGGCTTTGTTTGCCTTGATGGCATTGGATTTGTTGCCGGGGATATTTATCTTTTATTTTTTCCTGCTTGTCCTGGCCGCAAGCGGTTTGCAGGCCAAGCGTGTCGGCAAGTTGCATGGATGGCTTGCTAAGTCGGTACGGCGTATGGCCGGTTGCTCGGAATTGCTTCGAGCTATAGAAAACGAGCGGTTCAGTTCGGGGATACTGCTCCTTTTGCAGTCTAATGTCAGGCAGGGCGGCAGTTGCGCTTCCCGGCAGACTTCCCGGCTGATGAGGATTATCAATAATCTCGACCAGCGTTATAATGTGTTCGGCTATGCCATAATGAACGGCTTTTTCCTTTGGGATATGCGGCAGATTGACAGTGCTTCCCGATGGATGGCTTTGAATGCCGGCAAGGTGGCCGGTTGGGACGATGCTATTGCTGGATTCGACGCTTTTTGTGCGTTGGCCGTTTTCCGATTCAACAATCCTTCGTATGTGTTTCCGTCGCTCGACCATACAGGTAATACGGTTATGGAGGCTGTGGATGCCGGGCATCCGTTGATTCCTGCCTGTAAATGTGTGTGCAACGGTGTGGAACGGTTGTCTTTACACTCGTTTTTTGTGGTCACCGGGGCTAATATGGCAGGGAAAAGCACTTATTTGCGCACTGTTGCCGTCAATTATCTGCTCGCCCTTGTAGGCGCGCCTGTGTTCGCCAAGCGCATGGTGTTCAGTCCTGCTACTCTCTTTACAGGCTTGCGCGCATCCGACTCTTTGGCCGACGGAGCGTCGTATTTCTTTGCCGAGTTGTCGCGGTTGCGGCAATTGGTGAGGAGGGCGGAATGCGGGGAAAAGATGCTGGTAATACTCGACGAGATATTGCGCGGCACGAATTCCGTCGACAAGCAGAAAGGCTCGCTCGGATTGGTGCGCAAGCTCGTTGAACTGCCTGTCGCGGGGATAATCGCCACCCACGACCTCGCTCTCGGCTCGCTCGCCGATGCTTTTCCCGGCAGAATAAAAAATTTCCGTTTCGAGGCCGAATTGTCGGGCGGTAGTCTGTCGTTCTCCTACCGCATTATGTCCGGAATAGCGCAAAACGCCAACGCCTATTATCTGATGCGCACGATGGGAATCATCTGAAAGCGGGCATGTAACATTTTTGTGAAAAATATCTGTCAGAATTTTTTTTGCGGGCGATTTGCATTACCTTTGCATAAGCCTGAATTTTTAAATTATAGATTATGCCTATTAATTGTATTGGAATCCTGACTTCAGGAGGCGACGCGCCGGGTATGAACGCGGCGATACGCGCCGTGACCCGCTCCGCAATTTTCAGCGGCATGCGTGTGAAAGGTATTTATCGTGGTTACAAAGGTTTGGTGACTGACGAGATTGTGGAGTTCCGCACTCAGAATGTTTCCAACATCATACAAATGGGCGGCACGATTCTGAAAACGGCACGGTGTGCCGAATTCCGCACGGAGGAAGGTCGTAAGCTTGCCTATGAGAACATGAAGAAAGAGGGCATCGACGCGTTGGTGGTAATCGGTGGCGACGGTTCGCTGACCGGTGCGAGAATCTTTGCCACTGAATACAATATCCCGATTGTCGGGCTTCCCGGAACAATCGACAACGACCTTTACGGCACGGATACCACCATCGGTTACGACACGGCGTTGAACACCATTATGCAGTGTGTCGACAAAATCCGCGACACGGCGACTTCCCACGAGCGTCTGTTCTTCATCGAGGTTATGGGACGCGATGCGGGTTTCCTTGCTTTGAACGGTGCGATTGCCGCAGGTGCGGAGGCTGCTATCATCCCGGAGATTTCCACGGAGGTTGACCAGTTGGAGGAACTTATTAACAACGGTTTCCGCAAGAGCAAGAACTCGTCGTTGGTGCTGGTTGCCGAGAGTCCTGTCACAGGAGGCGCGATGGGCTTGGCAGAGCGTGTGAAGAACGAGTATCCGCAGTATGATGTGCGTGTCACTATTCTCGGACATTTGCAGCGAGGAGGCTCGCCTACAGCTCACGACCGTATCCTTGCATCGCGTATGGGTGCGGCTGCCATCGACGCATTGCTCGAAGACCAGCGCAACGTGATGATTGGCATTTCCAACGAGGAGATTGTCTATGTGCCGTTCTCCAAGGCCGTGAAGAAGGACAAGCCTATCAACCGCGACCTGCTCGACACTCTCCGCCGTCTCTCTATCTGATGCGGTTTTGACGAATATCCGCTAATGCGGTATCAATATAAAGCACTCCGGCTGGTAGCCGAGGGTGCTTTTTTTGTTGTGTGCGGATTTAATCTAAGACCGTAAACTGGTAAATTCTTCAGTCTGACTGAACGAATTTACGTAAATTCGTTCAACGCCGTTGAAAATTTTACCGTTATTTGATGAATCCAAGGTATGTGTTTCGGTTTATTGTGTTGAAATCGGCTTCAGGGTAGGCCGTGGCAAAAGGCTTAGGCATTTTTGGCTCTTTATTGCCCGCTTTTATCTCGAATGCCGACAGCCGTAGTCCGTCATCTTCAATCAGGTCAATTTCTTGCCGGTCGTATGTCCGCCAAAAATAGAAATTCAGCCCATAGCGGTGGTTTAAATTGCGTTTTATGCGCTCGCTGATGATGAAGTTCTCCCATAATGCGCCGCGTTCCGTCTCCTGCCGTTCGTTAAACGGACGGAAATCGCGCAGCACGGCGTTGCGTATTCCAGTGTCCTGAAAATACCATTTCGATGATTTGCTCACTTCTTTGCGCAGGTTGCGCGAAAATCCGCCTATGCGGTAGAGAACGAACACCTTTTGCAAAAGGTCAAGGTATCGTTCCACTGTGTTGCGGCTTAACGACAGTTGCTTGCCTAATTCGTCGAGCGACACTTCGCTGCCCACTTGCCAAGCTATGAGCCGCAGCAGGTCGTGCAGTTTCTGCGCGTGCTTCACGCCGTCGATTGCGTGTATGTCGCGTAGCAGGTAAGCGTCAACCACGTCGGTGAGGTATTCTCTTTTTTCTGTTTCGGATGCAAGGCTTTGCAGTTCCGGGTAGAAGCCGTAAACAATTCTGTTGTCGGTTTGTGACGCGAATTCGAAAGGCGTTTCCGAATCCATTAGCTCTTCGGCCGACAATGGCGTGAGCATGAACGTGGTGCTGCGTCCTACCAAAGGCTCTCCCGCTTGGTTTTGCAAATCGAATGAGGAAGAGCCTGTTGCGATGACTGCGATGCCGGGCAGCTCGTCTACGAGCAGTTTCAGCTTCAGTCCTATCTCAGGGATGTGTTGTGCCTCGTCGATGGCAAGCAGGTCGATGCCGCTGAATAGCTGCCGGTAGTTGCTTGCGCTGCGGTCGGCAAGCATTCTAACGGTGTCCATGCTTTCTCCGTTGACGAGTAAGGTTTTGCCTTTGTAGTTCTCTACGATTTGTTTCAGCAGCACGGTTTTCCCGACACGGCGCGCTCCGAAGACCAGCATCACTTTCTGCCGGCGGATGCGTTTTTCTATTTCGTCATGCAATATTCTTCTGATTGCCTCCATCTTGCATATTCCTCCGTTGCAAAAATAGGCAATTTCTCTCAGAAAAAACACAAAAACTGGTAAATTCTTCAGTCTGACTGAACGAATTTACGTAAATTCATTCAACGCCGTTGAAAAATTTACCGGTTGGGAGTTTATTTAGGGTTAATATTCTTTCTCTTCGTGTTCAGTGCTGTCTTCTTCGAATTCGTTTATATATAATCCTGCTTGATATTTTTTACATCGCAATATATTTGCAATAGCACGTAACACAGCATATGTGATTACAGTATCTGTGATGATTAAAATGGTTGCTATTATAGCCTCAATTTTCATGTCATTAAAAGATGCGATTAATTTAAATACACTAATTGCTGTTATGACACCAATGATTGCTGAGGCAATAGCGGAGATGTCAAGTAAGCGTTCTGGTAAATCACTGTAAACTTTTTTCAAATCTGAATTTTTCATTTGTGTTTTGTTTTGTGCCTTCAATCCCCGAAAAGGCGTTTAAAAAAGAAAGAGCGTGAGGACTGTATTTTGCTATCTAATAATCCGGCTTCTCGCATTGCCTATAGAGTAAGATAAACTACAGTCGCTCACGTCTTGTTGTATAGATGCCATTTTAATGACAAATTGTATCACAGACGTGAGCGTTGTTGTCACCACCTTTACTCTATATTCAAATTTTGCGAGAATCTGATTATTAAAGGGAAGTTTCAATAACGCTCTTATGTTTGTCTTGAGAGTTGCTCAATTTTGCTGTAAGGATAATGAAAATAATTGTAAATTGATTGCTTTGTGAGTGGATTTTTTATAGTTTTATAGTTGAATAATTCCGGGTTGTCAGGAGAATAGGGCGGTGAGGATGTCGAGGGAGCGGATTTCGCCGACGGCGGAGTTGTGGAGGCGGTAGTAGCCTATTGTCAGGTCGAGCAGGCGGCGGCGCTGGTCGCGGCTGAAGCGGAAAAGGTGCATGTTGGAGAATGTCATGCGCGAGAGCGTCATCAGGGCTTCCGACTCTTCAGGGCAGAGGAAGTGGCTGTGCGAAGGTATGCTGGTGGTGAACACGCCGTTGAGCATGTCGAAGCGGCTGCCTTTGACGTAGGTCGACGTGTCGGGCTCGATGCCGAGGAATATGCCCAGATTGTAGAGGAAGCAGATGTGGAAATTGGCGATGCCTTTTTCCAGACGGTCGAGCAACTGCACGCTGCTCGATATGTAGGCGAAAAGCGGGGCGTTCTGCTCCTCCTCGACGATGACGTGCGAGAGCAGCTCGGTGATGAACAGTGAGACGGCGTTTTTCACAGGGTGGGAGTGGAGCGACGGCAGCGGCACGAGGCAGCGCGCCTCGCGGATGCGGTAGATTTCGCGGTTGGCGGCGATGTCGGCCTCTATCTCCACGAGCGACAGCGGCTGGG
>ENA-ORSJ01001479-ORSJ01001479.1-human-gut-metagenome-genome-assembly--contig:-NODE-1479-length-19414-cov-3.411437_pt1 | contig 19414 bp, 12 predicted proteins | sample MGYA00242191_ERZ509158 | MGnify/ENA primary metagenome ERZ509158 (study PRJEB26280, sample SAMEA2338623) | human gut metagenome | biome: human gut; feature: human-associated habitat; material: faeces...
GGTGTGCTCGAGCTTTTGTTGAACCCTAATAATCAAATAGTTACGAACAGGGGTGTTGTCTCATAAATAAGCCCAGATTCAGAACTTGCTGAAAATGGGCTTGTTGCGCGAAATTTTAAACGGAGAGAGAGGGATTTGAACCCTCGATACGGGTTTTAGCCCGTATACTCGCTTAGCAGGCGAGCTCCTTCGGCCGACTCGGACATCTCTCCAATTGAGGAAAAGATAAATACAGAAAAAATTTTTTATCGTCAAGAAATTTTTGCACTTTTGTCATTTGCCGCTTCAATGGGGTACGCAACGGAATTTTGTTGCCAGGGAACTGGTGACAGAACCACATGGAATAGTGGGTTTTTGAGTCTTGCATTGGTGGGAGCTACTGAAAAAGTCTGCAGATTTCTGGATCTTGACGAGCGTAGCTGGCTAAGGTAACAACGCCTTTTCCAGTATTCACCTACTTTGTCAGCGAGGGAGATATGTCCGAGGACAACAAAAAAGATGTCGAAGCCAAGGAAAGCGTAGACTTTATTCGTGCCAAAATCATGGCCGACAATGCGTCCGGGCGCTTTGGAGGGAAAGTTCATACCCGCTTTCCACCTGAACCCAATGGCTACCTCCACCTTGGGCATGCCAAATCCATCTGCCTGAATTTTGGCGTTGCCAAAGAATTCAATGGTCAGTGCAACCTCCGTTTCGACGATACCAATCCCACCAAGGAAGAAGTGGAGTACGTCGAGTCCATCAAGGAAGACGTTCGCTGGCTTGGGGGAAACTGGGAGGATCGCGAGTATTTTGCTTCCAGCTATTTCGACAAATTGTACGAGTACGCGGAAGAGCTCATCAAGATGGGCAAGGCCTATGTTGACGATCTCACGGCAGACGAGATCCGCGCGTACAGAGGCACCCTCACCGAGCCCGGCAAGGAAAGCCCCTGGCGCAATCGCAGCGTCGAGGAGAACCTTGATCTGTTCCGTCGCATGAAGGCCGGGGAATTTCCCGATGGCAGCAAGGTGCTAAGGGCCAAAATAGACATGGCCTCTCCCAACGTCGTCATGCGCGATCCCACCATCTACCGTATCAGGCACGCGCACCATCACAGAACAGGGGACAAGTGGTGCATCTACCCGATGTATGATTTCACGCATCCCTTGAGCGACTCCATGGAAGGCATTACACACTCCCTGTGCACGCTGGAGTTTGTGAACAATCGCGAATTCTACAACTGGGTGCTTGAGACTCTCAATGTCTACCATCCCGAACAGACGGAATTCGCCCGCCTCAATCTGACGCACACCATCCTTTCCAAGAGAAAGCTCATCCAGCTTGTCCAGTCCGGCATTGTCAGCGGCTGGGACGATCCCCGCATGCCCACATTGTGCGCCATGCGCCGCCGCGGAGTGCCGCCCGAAGCCCTGCATGAGTTCTGCCGTCGCATCGGCATGGCCAGATCGGACTCCACAGTCGAGTTCAGCCTGTTTGAATTCTGCATCCGCGAGTATCTCAACGCCCACACTGCCCGCTGGATGGCAGTGCTGGATTCGGTCAAGGTTATTGTGGATAACTTCCCTGAAGACGGCGAGGAAGTCTTCGAAATGCCCCTGCACCCCGAGGATCCTTCCTACGGAACCAGAAAGGTTCGCTTCACGCGGGAATTCTACATTGAGCGCGACGATTTTCGCATGGATCCTCCCAAAAAGTACTATCGCCTTGCTCCCGGGAGAGAAGTGCGCCTGCGCTATGCCTTCCTTGTAACCTGCACTTCGGCAGTACTGAATGAGGACGGCTCTGTCAGGGAAATTCACTGCACCTATGATCCTGCTTCCCGCGGGGGACAGAGCCCTGACGGCCGCAAGGTCAAGGGGACTATTCACTGGGTCAGCGCCAAATACGGTGTCCCGGCAAAGGCTAGGCTCTATGATCACCTCTTTGCAATGGACAATCCCAATGATGTCCCAGAGGGCAAGACCTTCCTCGACAATGTCAATCCGGATTCTCTCAAGGAAGTTAATATCGTGCTTGAGGAAGCCATGAAATCTCTTCCCGTGGGAGAGACCGTTCAGTTTGAGCGCATGGGCTACTTCTGCAAGGACAGGGACAGCACAGAGGATTTGGCTGTCTTCAACAGGACAATTACCCTGCGTGATTCCTGGGCCAAGATAGAGAAAAAGGGCGGAATGTAGAAAAATCCATGTCTTGACAAAGTCCCCATGGGGAGCGTAAAGGCATGCAGACGGAGGGACGTTAACTCAGTCGGTAGAGTATCTGCCTTTTAAGCAGAGAGTCGCAGGTTCGATCCCCGCACGTCCCACCAGGAATTTCCAAAGGCACTTCCCCTGTACGGGTGGTGCCTTTTTTGGTATTTTCGACTGCATGGAAAGGCATGCAGACTGCAGATAGTCCTCTCCGTTCTGTTTTCCAAAAACTTGTGTCCATTCCAAGACGATTTCTTCAAGCAAGCAACCTATTGCTGTCCTGCATTCCTTGTTTGCGGGGAATACGGACAAAAGGAACAAGCCCATGCCCCTGAATGATGATTTTCTGGCTATGCGTCGACTTGGCGAAGTGAGCAAGGCTCTTTGCCATCCCAGTTCCCTTGACAAGGTCTGGCAGGAAACCATGGCCGATTCGCCCATGCCCGCACTGCCTGTGCTTGAAGAGATCATGGCCCGTCTGCGTGTGGCTCTTTTTCCGGGCTTCTTTGGGCGTGCCAAGGTCTGGCGTGAATCCATTGAATATCATGTGTCAGCTAACCTTGACAGCATATACAGGCTTTTGAGTGAACAGATCAGGCGTGGCTACTGCTTTGCCTGCAAGGAGCAGGACTTGTGCCGGGACTGCGAGGCACGAGGCAAGGAAGGGGCCATGAGGCTCATCGATGCCCTGCCGAAGATTCGCGATCTGCTCGTCACGGACACCCAGGCCGCCTACGAGGGGGATCCGGCAGCAACCAGCGCGGGAGAAACGGTTTTCTGCTATCCTTCCATGTGGACTATGATTCATCACCGCATTGCCCACGAACTCTACAAGAACAAGGTGCCGCTCATTCCCCGCATCATTTCGGAAATGGCCCATTCGCGCACGGGAATCGACATTCACCCCGGTGCCCAGATTGGGGAATACTTCTTCATCGATCACGGCACTGGTGTTGTCATTGGCGAAACCTGTATCATAGGCAAGCACTGCCGACTCTATCAGGGCGTGACCCTGGGTGCCCTGTCCTTCCCGAAGAATGCCGATGGCACCTTGGTCAAGGGCAATCTGCGTCACCCAATCCTGGAGGACAACGTAACCGTTTACGCCGGGGCAACCATACTCGGAAGAATCACTGTGGGCGAGGGAGCAGTTATTGGCGGCAATGTCTGGGTTACCTCGGACGTTCCACCCCATACCACCCTTACCCAGGAGAAAGCGCATCGTGCGTAGATTTCCCTTTTTTCCTGTGCTCTCTCTTGTGGTAGTACTGATGCTCTGTGCAAGCCTTTTGGCCTGCCAGAGCGTACAGATAAAACCCCGTGGGGAAATACAGGGAGGCATAGGTGTTGGCGGACACAGATAGACAGTGTCTGACTGGATATCAAAAAACAACGAAGAACTGCAATTGGAAGAAAGCTCAATGTATCTCAAGGATAGTTCGGTGAAAAAAAAGAAACCGTTGTGGCGTGAATATCTGGAGGCGCTTGTTGTCGCTCTCCTCATCGCCATGCTGATCAGGACATTTATTGTCCAGCCTTTCAAGATTCCTTCCGAGTCCATGTGCAATACACTCCTGGTGGGAGATCATCTTCTGGCCACAAAATTTGATTATGGCCTGAAGCTTCCCTTTACGGATATTGCCATTCTCGCTGGAGAATTGCCCCAGCGCGGCGACGTCATTATTTTCAAGTATCCCAAGGATCCCGACGTGGACTTTATCAAGCGTATCATTGGCATTCCCGGTGACGTCATAGAAGTTCGCAACAAGCAGGTCTACCGCAATGGCGAGGCTTTGAAGGAAGACTATGTCCGCATTGACGAGCCGGATCGCATCATTCCCGGACGTGACATCTTTGGACCTGTAACTGTGCCCGAGGGCATGTACTTTGTCATGGGCGACAACAGGGACAACAGCATGGATTCGCGCTTCTGGGGATTTGTTCCCAAGAATGACATTATTGCCAAGGCACGCCGTATCTACTGGTCTTGGCAAGGCCTGACCGATATACGCTGGTCCCGCCTGGGACAGGCCATCAATTAGCAGCTTTCGCACTTTGTCCGCCTGTCCTTGTGCAGGCATGAAAAAAGCCCTGGTGCCATAGGCATCAGGGCTTTTTAAATGACTTGTTGCTGTAGCAGAAAACTACTTCTTGCTCACCAGTTCTTGGGCGACCTGAGCAATCTGCAGCTCCTCGTTGGTGGGAATGACAAGAATCTTGACCTTGCTTTCGGGAGCAGAAATGGTGCGGGCACCGCTCGCGCGCTTCAGGTTGGCTTCCTTGTCGAGCACAAGGCCAACGCTTTCGAGGTTCTTGACCACATCCTCGCGCACGAGTTCGTCGTGTTCGCCGATGCCTGCAGTGAAGGTCACTGCGTCCACCTTGCCATCAAGCAGGAAGAAGTAGGCACCAAGGGTCTTGCGGATGGAGTGGATGAGCATGCGGAAGGCGAGATCCGCCTTCTTGTCACCCTTGTCGCGGGCTGCGTGCAGGTCGCGCATGTCGGAAAGACCGCACAGGCCGAGCAGCCCGGACTTCTTGTTCATGAGGGTGTCCATTTCCTCGGGGGTCAGGTTCTTGTTCTTCATGATGAAGGGAACAATGGCGGGGTCAATGGAGCCGCACCTTGTGCCCATGACAAGACCTTCGAGGGGGGTCAGACCCATGCTGGTGTCAAGGCAGCGGCCGTTCTTCACGCAAGACATGGAGGAGCCGTTGCCAAGGTGCATGGTGATGGAGTTGAGCTCGTTCAGGGGCTTGCCCAGGTATTCCGCTGTCTTCTTGGCAATATACTTGTGGGACGTGCCGTGGAAGCCATAGCGGCGAATACGCATGGTTTCGTAGTATTCGTAGGGCAGGGCGTACATGTAGGACTCGTCGGGCATATCCATGCCGAACTCGGTGTCGAACACTGCCACATTGGGGACGCCGGGGAAGAGCTTTTCACAGACCTCGATGCCCATGAGGTTGGCGGGGTTGTGCAGGGGGCCGAGGGGGAAGCAGTCGCGGATGGCCTGCTTGCACTTCTCGTCCACGATCATCGGCTGGGTCACTTCCTCGCCGCCGTGGAGCACGCGATGGCCTATGGCTGCAATTTCGCTCTGATCCTTGATGACACCCTTGTCCTTGTCGGTGAGGAGTTCGATAACGAGCTCCATGGCCTCCTTGTGGGTGGGGAAGGGCTGCTCGCGGATGATTTTTTCTTCTTTGTCCGTATCGGGAGCAATCTTGTGGGCAAGGCGACCCATCTCAAGGCCGATGCGCTCGGCTATGCCGGAGCAGAGCACAGCCTCGGTTTCCATCTCGATGAGCTGGTATTTGCAGGAAGAAGAGCCGGAATTGACAATAAGAATTTTCATAAATGTCCCTAAAAGTTTCTTGAAAGGGGGGGCAGGGTACGCTTTCCTGCCCCCCCCCCTGATGAGTATGTCTACTTGCTTTCGGCTGCAGCCTGAATGGCCGTGATGATGACCGTGTTCACGATATCCGCAACTAGGCAGCCACGGGAAAGATCGTTCACAGGCTTCTTCAAGCCCTGCAGAACAGGACCGATGGCAATGGCGCCTGCGGCACGCTGCACAGCCTTGTAGGTGTTGTTGCCGGTGTTCAGATCCGGGAAGATGAAGACAGTGGCCTTGCCGGCAACATTGCTGTTGGGAGCCTTGGTCCTGGCAACCACGGGATCAATGGCAGCGTCGTACTGCAGGGGGCCTTCGATCAGCAGATCGGGGGCCTTTTCCTTGGCGATCTTCGTGGCTTCGATGACCACATCCACGTCAGCACCCTTGCCGGACGAACCGGTGGAGTAGGAGAGCATGGCAACGCGGGGCTCGATGCCAAACACCTTGGCCGTGTGGGCAGAGGTGATGGCGATTTCGGCCAGCTGATCTGCAGTGGGGTTGGGGTTCACTGCGCAGTCGCCGAACACAAGTACCCTGTCGCTCAGGCACATGAGGAAGACAGAGGAGACCACCGAGAAGCCGGGCTTGGTCTTGATGAACTCGAAGGCAGGGCGAATTGTGTGAGCTGTGGTATTGATGGAACCGCTCACCATACCGTCGGCTGCACCCAGCTTGACCATCATGGTACCGTAATAGGTGGCGTCGAGCATGACATCATGGGCACGTTCGGGCGTGACACCCTTCTGCTTGCGGAATTCGTAGTAGCTGTTTGCGTAGTTGTCGAGGTCTGGAGAAGTGGCGGGATTGATGATTGTCGCGCCCTCGATATTGGCGCCGAGCTTGTGGGCCTCGGAACGGATCTTTTCTTCGTCGCCGAGCAGAATGATGTCTGCAGCGTTGCGGCGGAGCAGAATGTCCGTGGCCTCGAGGATGCGACCTTCCTCGCCCTCGCACAGGACAATGCGCTGTTTCTTCTGGCGCGCCTTTTCGAGCAGGTTGTACTCGAACATGAGCGGGGTCATGCGGCTGCTCTTTTCTGCCGCAAGCTGGGAGGCAAGGGCCTTGCCATCCACATAGTGCTCAAAGAGGCCGAGGGCTGTGTTGATCTTGCGCAGATCGGAAGGATCAATGACACCGCGCACATGCTGCACCAGCTGGGATGCGCGATAGGTGTGGTGCTGGGTGACCAGGATAGGCATTGCCATGGGACCCATGCTGCTGATGAGCTCCATAATGGAGTCGGCAGGCTTGAGGCCACCAGTGAGGAGCACACCGGCGATGCTGGGCTTGTTGGGCGACAGACGGGCGACAAGTGTGGCAAGCAGGATGTCGGAACGGTCGCCAGGCGTGATGACGAGAAGATCCCTTTCCAGATAGTGCAGGAAGTTCTCGGAATGCATGGCGGCAATGACAAAGTTGGACACCAGGGTATCCGTGTGCTGCGAGCCGGTGAGAAATTCCGCGTCCGTGCAGCGGGCCACGTCGTTCAGCGTAGGGCTGGCCAGAGTGGGATCTTCCGGAATATCGTAGATGAGGGGCTGACCCTTTGCGGTGTGGAAGGCAGAGCGCAGGCTGTCGAGTTCGGCTCTGGACAGGGAGACGCGGTTGATGATGGTCGCAGCGACATCGCAGTGCTTCACCATGTCCAGCATGCTTGTCTGAATGGTCTGGCGGATTTCCGGCAGGCTCATGTCCTTGCCGCCAACCACGAGAAGCACGGGGGAGTTGAGGTTGCCGGCAATTTCGGCATTCAGATTGAATTCGAAAACAGGATCCTTGCCGCGGAAGTCCGTGCCAAGGCAAAGAACGAAATCGTATTTTTCCTGCAGGGATTTGAATTTGTTGAGGATGGACTCCTGCAGAGCCGTGGTGGATTCCTTGGCGATGATTTCGTAGGCTTCGTCTTCCGTGTAGGCGAAGGTGTCTGCGTAGTTCTGGTCCAGCTTGAAATATTCCAGCATGAGATGGATGTCGGGATCCTTGTCGTCAAGCTGGGGCAGGGGAATGATGGGGCGGAAAATGGCGATTTTGCCTGTCACGCCGCTCAAAAGCTGCATGACGCCAAGGGCAATGGCGCTTTTACCCGAAGAAGGACCTGTGGCTGTAATATAGAGTGACTGCTTCATAAGGATTTTTTCAGCACCGCTTCCTGTGGGAAAGGTGGCTAACCTCCCTGATCTCCGGTTGAGATGGGTTACGGCCAGGCTCTTTTGCGCCGTTTTGCGGGCAATGGTGTCTGGGATGGGGAGCGTTTCCCCCTTGTAATGAAAAGGGAAACCTGGGGAGACAACGGGGACTTCCCGTGCCCCGGGTCTTTTCAGGATAGGCGCCGCAAGAAGGAATGTTGCGGGCGCTCTCCGGGAAGGCTGTCCTGCTGGAGGGGGAAGTGGCAGGTCGAAAGGAAAAGGGGGGGGAAGGCAGAATTTTGCCCTCCACCCCCGCGTGGAAATGGAAACTACTTGGTTTCGTTGTCGTCGGACAAGGCGTAGGGCAGATCAGCTATCTGCGTGTAGATGGCAGTACGTTCGGCGTACAGGTCACGCAGCTCGCTGTTCAGCTTCTCGGCAGTTGCAGGATCCTTCTTCTTCAGGGCTGCATAGCGGTTTTCGCCAGCCAGGAAGTCCATGATGTCCGCAGTAGGAGCCTTGCAGTCGAGAACGAAGGGATTCTTCTTCTCCTTGGCCAGATCGGGGTTGTAGCGGTACAGCCTCCAGTATCCGGTATCCACGGCCAGCTTGCCTTCTTCCATGGACTTGCCCATGCCCTTGCGGATGCCCTGGTTGATGCAGGGAGCGTAGGCGATGATGAGCGAGGGACCCTTGTAGGCTTCGGCTTCCTTGAAGGCCTTGAGGACCTGCTGCTTGTTGGCGCCCATGCAGATGGAGGCCACGTAGACATAGCCGTAGGTCATGGCCATACGGCCGAGGTCCTTCTTGCCGGTACGCTTGCCAGCTGCGGCAAACTGGGCAATTGCGCCGAGAGGAGTAGCCTTGGAGGCCTGGCCACCGGTGTTGGAGTACACTTCCGTGTCGAGAACGAGCACGTTGATGTCTTCGCCGGAGGCAAGCACATGGTCCAGACCGCCGTAACCGATGTCGTAGGCCCAGCCGTCGCCACCGAAGATCCAGCAGCTCTTCTTGGTGAAGTGCTCTTCCATGTCTTCGATTTCATGGGCAAGCGGGCAGTTGACGTCGTGCAGGCTGGCAATGTTGGCCATGACGGCTTCGCCGTATTCCTTGGACTTTTCGGCGTCGTCCATGTTGTCCAGCCAGTTCTGCATGGCTTCGGTGAGGGCAGCGTCAAGGCCTTCCTCGGCCAGAGCCAGCTTCACAAGGTCGGCCAGCTTCAGGCGGCGCTGCTTCACGGCAGAAGCCATGCCAAGGCCGTACTCGGCAGCGTCTTCGAACAGGGAGTTGCCCCATGTCGGACCGCAGCCTTCTTCGTTGACCGTGTAGGGAGTGGTGGGAGAGGAGGCACCCCAGATGGAGGAGCAGCCGGTGGCGTTTGCAATGTACATGCGTTCGCCGAACAGCTGGGTGAGAACCTTGACATAGGGGGTTTCGCCGCAGCCTGCGCAGGCACCAGAGAATTCATGCAGGGGCTGCTGCAGCTGGGAACCCTTGAGGGTGAAGCGATCCAGGATGTTGTTCTTCAGGCTCACGTTGTCCTGAGCGAAGGCAAGGTTTTGCTTCTGGGTTTCCATCTGGGTGGCGAGGGGCTTCATCACCAGGGCGTCTGCGGGGCAGACCTCGGCGCAGGAGCCACAGCCAAGGCAGTCTTCGGTGTAGACCTGCATGCGGAAATGCATGCCCTTGAGTTCCTTGCCCTTGGCGTCCTTGGTCACGAAGCTTTCGGGAGCGCCGGCAAGCTCGTCGTCAGTAGCCACATAGGGACGGATGGTGGCATGGGGGCAGACAAAGGAGCACTGGCAGCACTGGATGCACTTGTCGGCCTGCCATTCGGGAACCAGAATGGCCACGCCACGCTTTTCGCAGGCAGCTGTGCCAGTAGGCATGGTGCCGTCGGGCCACATGGCGGAAACGGGCAGCTTGTCGCCGCGCTGGGCGAGAATGGGACGGACAACTTCGCGGATGTACTCGTCGTCGTTGTCATGGGTAACCACGGCGCCTTCGGTGGTGGTAGCCCAAGACTCGGGGTAGACGATTTCCTGCAGGGCGTCCATGCCCTTGTCCACAGCGGCAATGTTCATGTTGACGATCTTGTCGCCCTTGCTGCCGTAGGTCTTCTTGATGGATTCCTTCAGAAGCTCGACTGCCTTCTCGAAGGGAATCACGTTGGCCAGCTTGAAGAAGGCGGTCTGCATGATCATGTTGATGCGGCCACCAAGACCCACTTCCTGGGCCACCTTCACGGCATCGATGTTGTAGAACTTCAGATGCTTTCTGGCGATGATGTTCTTCATGGAGGCAGGCAGCTGCTTCTCCATTTCCTCGAGGGTCCAGTCGGAGTTCAGCACGAAGGTGCCGCCGTCCTTGATGCCGTCAAGCAGATCATACTGGGTCACATAGGCTGCCTTGTGGCAGGCGATGTAGTCGGCATGGGAGATGAGGTAGCAGGACTGGATGGGCTTCTTGCCAAAGCGCAGATGGGAAACTGTGAAGCCGCCGGACTTCTTGGAGTCGTAGGCGAAGTAGGCCTGGGCATAGAGATCGGTGTTGTCGCCAATGATCTTGATGGCCTGCTTGTTTGCACCAACGGTACCGTCAGCGCCAAGGCCGAAGAACTTGCACTGGATGGTGCCCTCGGGCACGGTGTCGAGTTCCTTCTCGACGTCGAGGCTCAGGTTGGTCACATCGTCTTCGATGCCCACTGTGAAGTGGTTCTTGGGCTGGCAGCCGAGCATGTTGTCGTAGACAGCCTTGACCATGCCGGGGGTGAAGTCCTTGGAACCAAGGCCGTAGCGGCCGCCGGTGACCTGGATGTCGTCGCCCCTGCCGGTTTCCTTGAGGGCTGCGCACACATCGAGGTAGAGGGGCTCGCCGAGGGAGCCGGGTTCCTTGGTGCGATCGAGAACAGTAATCTTCTTGGTGGTGGCAGGCAGGGCCTTGAGCAGATGAGCTGCGGAGAACGGACGGTACAGGTGCACGCGCACGAGGCCCACGCGTTCGCCGTTGGCGTTCATGTGCTGAATGGTTTCGTCAATGACTTCACAGGACGAACCCATGCTGATGATCACGCGCTCTGCATCCGGGGCGCCATTGTATTCGAAGAGGTGATGACGACGGCCGGTGATGCTGGCCACCTTCTTCATGTTGGCTTCCACAATGGCGGGAACCGCAGCATGGAAGGCATTGCCTGCTTCCACGTTCTGGAAGTAGATGTCGGGGTTCTGGGCAGTGCCACGGATGTGCGGATGATCCGGGCTCATGGCGTTGGCGCGGAATTCCTCGACCTTGTCCCAGGGGACGATCTTCCTGATGTCCTCGTAGTCGATCATCTCGATCTTCTGGATTTCGTGGGAGGTACGGAATCCGTCGAAGAAGTGGAGCATGGGGACGCTGGACTCGATGGCGGAGAGGTGAGCCACCAGGGCGAGGTCCATGCATTCCTGCACGGAACAGGAGCACAGCATGGAGAAGCCGGTCTGACGGCAGGCCATGACGTCCTGATGGTCGCCGAAGATGGACAGGGCGTGGCTTGCGATTGCACGGGCGGAAACATGGAAGACACCGGGAAGAAGTTCGCCGGCGATCTTGTACATGTTCGGGATCATCAGAAGAAGACCCTGGGATGCAGTGTAGGTGGAAGTCAGGGAGCCAGCGGCGAGCATACCGTGAACGGTACCGGCAGCACCAGCTTCAGACTGCATTTCACGCACTGCAACAGTCTGGCCCATCAGGTTCTTGGTCCCGTGGGCTGCCATCTCGTCAATGACCTCGCCCATGACGGAAGAGGGAGTGATGGGATAGATTGCAGCAGTATCGGAGAGGGCATATGCAATCCAGGCGGTTGCATTGTTGCCATCCATGGTTTTCATCTTGGCCATGTCATCCTCCTAAAAAGAGATAGGGAATATACAATATTTCAAGACTTTATTGCGAAAACCAGACTGGTTTTCGCCAAAAACTGAAAATTGCTTGTACAAGAAAGACTGGGTGGCCAGTCTCGTGCGGGCAGAAAAGGACTTTCGGGCCTTTCCTCATTTTTGTTTGGACTCCCCTACCATGAAATTGATTGATTGAACAGTGGGGTTCAAAGAAAAATTTTTTCTGGTTCAACCAATTGAAATCACAAGGAATCTACGGGAAAATGAAGCTGAAAGACAAGCAGGGCAAAAGAAAAATTTCACGTAGTGAACTTGTGCCATGCGCAGGAGCATGAAAACCAGTGCTGCGTATCGGGAGAAAACACAGGCAGGGCACAAGAGACGGCTCAAGGCCATGCAGATTTAAAAAACAGGAAAGGGCGCAGCTTGGGAAAATCCCCAGGCTACGCCCAATACAAGGATGTGGATACTACTGACTACTTGACTTCGCCGCCTGTGGCGAGGAAGGCCTGCATGCCACCCATAGTATGCTTGACATTGGTGATGCCGTGGCGGGCAAGGCAGAGCACTGCGTCATAGCTTCTCAGGCCTGTGTTGCAGATGATGGCAACTGGGCGATCCGTGGGAACTTCCTTCCAGCGGGTATGGATGGCTTCAAGGGAGATGGCGTGCCAGTCGGGATGCTTGGCCTGCACGGCATCGCCTGCCTTCTGCGGACGGGCATCGATGAAGAAGTAGTTGTTCTTGTCCCTGTTCTTCCACAGCTCGGCGAATTCTCCGGCAGTCAGAACCTGGCAGCGGCCTTCGAGCACGTTTTCTGCCGCGTTGCCCACAGCGTTGATGACGTCCATGGCAGCGGCGAAGGGCGGCGCGTAGGCAGCCTCGAGGGTGCTGATGTCTTCGACAGTGGGCTTGATATGCTGCAAAAGTGCAGCCACGGGATCGATGCGGGCCTTGAGCGCATCCGGGTTGGCGCTTGAACCCTGCAGGCCAAGCACGCGCTTTGTGCCCTTTTCAACGACCAGTTCCAGAGCGGTGATGTCGTGCTGGGGGTAGAAGTGGGCCTTGTCGAGCTGTTCGACAAGAACACCTATGGCGTCAAAACCGCTTCTGCGGGCCATTTCCGGAGTCATGCCCACGCCGCAGAAGGCCTTCTTGAAGAGCTTCACAGCCCATGTGCCCACATAGCCCTTGAAGGTCGCGGAGCCACCTGCAAGGTTGGTGCCTATAACGCGTCCCTGGCGGTTTGCCATGCTGCCGAGGGGCAGATAGCCCTGTTCGTTGGTAATTAGGTTCTTGATGGAGCAGCAGTCGCCGCCTGCGTAAATGTCAGGATCCGAGGTCTGCATGTATTCGTTGACCACAATGGCGCCACGGCTGGTCACTTCAAGGCCGGCATCCTTGGCCAGTTGGCCGTTGGGGAGGAAGCCTGTGGAATAGATGACAAGCTGGGCCTCGATTTCCCTCTTGTCCGTGACAACCTTCGCGACCTTGCCATCTGCGCCTTCCATGCGCAGCACCTTTTCGCCAGTGAACACGGAGACATCGTTGCTTTCAAGGTCGTGTCTGGCCATGTCGCTCAGTGTCTTCGAGAGCACGCCAGGGAGCACCTGGTCCATCATCTCCACTACGCTTACCTTGACGCCCCACTGGTCTGCCATGGCAACAGCGGCCTCAAGGCCAATGAAGCCTCCGCCCACGACCACTGCGGAATTCACCTTCCTGCCTTCCATGAGGTGACGAATCGCATCGGCAGCCTCGAGTTTGGTCAGGGTAAAAACATTTTTTAGCTCTGCGCCTGGCACATCAGCGGGCCTTGGCCTGGCACCAGTGGCAAGGACAAGCTTGTCGTAGGGATAGGTTGCCTCTTCGCCAGTGAGCAGATTTTTTGTCGAGACTGTCTTTGCCTTTCTGTCAACGGCCGTCACACGCGTGTTTGTCTTGACCTCGAAGCCCTTCATGTCCCTGAAGTAGGAGGGATCACGCAAGGTCTGATAGGGAGTGGAGCACAGCTCCTTCACGTTGTCCACATCACCGCCCACGAAGAAGGGGATGCCGCATCCGCCGTAGGAGATGAGGGAATTTTCGTCAAAAAGGGTGATTTCACTGTCGGGTGCAAGACGCATGCAGCGGCAGGCAGCCTTGGGACCAAGGGCCACGCCGCCAACGACGATGATTTTCTGTCCCATATCAATGTTCCTTGGGCTAAAGCGTTAATGGCTACGGAACTGGCGTTTGTCGCCAATCCGCACTGTTATTTTTTCCTGATCGAGATATTCGAGCAGGGAGATAAGATATTTTCGCGACAGACCGAAGAGCGTCTTCATGTCTGCCAGGGTGAGATCGTCATGGCCCTCAAACCAGGCAGAAACTTTGGTGAGCACCTCCTCGAAGGCTTGTCTTGAGTAGTAGAGCCCCTCGCGCAGCTTCACAAGCTCTCCCCGTGAGACCAGCACCTTGCAGATGGAAATGGTTTCCTTTTCGCTCGAACGCAGACTCTCCTGGACATCTTTGAGATTTGGCGGAGTGAGGTAGGCCTTTTCGTAGATGGCAAGCATGGATGCACCAAGCCTTGTCTGTCTCTCGTCCAGCTCCATCCCGCGCCCAGGCAGCTTCAGGATATCGCCGCTGGCAATCAGCTTGCCTTCGGCAACAAGACTGTCCACAACCCTTGTTACAAGCTTTGGGGCAAGTGCCCTTGTCCATCCGGCAGCAAGGGCAGATCTGGCAAAACCTTCCATAAGAGGGGATTTCTCGTGCAGTTCGTGCGCTCTGGCAAAAGCCTGATCAGCAAGGGCGGCGAAGGCATCCGCTCCGATGTAGGCCCTGTTTTCCCTGTCGCAGCAAATGGCCCTGTGTGAGGAGGCAAGGATCTGCAGAGCCTTTTCAAGCCTTTTTTGGCCAAGGCCGGTTGCAACGCGCAAGACAGCGAAGGAGGCAAGATCGCTTTCGCGCAGGGCAAGTACCTTGTCGCAAAGCAGGACATCGTTGTCTTCGCCCGAGGCGGAGGCTATGCGTGCGAGATCCTGCAGCAGTGAGAGATTTCTGTCACGTTTGCCATCCTTGCTGCTCATGGACGGTGGCAGGGGAGAGAGAACGACAGCACCCGCCACTGCACGCAGGGGTGAAGCGGAACGGAGCACACAGTGATCGTTGAAGACAGCCGGCAGGGCCTCGTCAAAACGTATCTCGCAAAGAGCCGTCTCTCCCGGCTTGAGCTGCTGGCGATCAAAGAAAAGGATCCTGGCCTGAGTTTCCAGTGTCCCGTGGTGGAAATGCAGCTCTGTCCTGTTGCGGAGAATCATGGGAGAGTCTGCAAGGCAGTGCAGGTCCACAATCCATCGCTGGGAGGGGAAGAGCGTGCCCGGCAGGCAGAGAACATCTCCCCTGCGTATGTCTCCTACCTCAAGGCCCTGCAGATTTGCAGCGCAGCGTTCGCCCGCATGCGCCTCTTCGGTTGGCGTTTCATGGCGCTGCAGGGTGCGTATGTGGGTGGCAAGGCCGCGGGGCATAAGCAGAGCGTCGCTGTCCTTGCGTACCCTGCCCGAAATGATGGTCCCGGTGACAATGGTGCCAAAGCCCCTGAGAGAAAAGACCCTGTCCACAGGCAGACGGAAGATGTCTGAGCGTGCCTTTTGACGCAACGCGTGTGCCTTTGCGGCAATATGGCTGCGTACCCTGTCCAGACCCTCGCCGGTGAGCGAGGAAACGGGCAGAATGGGTGCGCCTTCGAGAAAGGTTCCCTTCAGAAAGCTGGCGACATCCTCCTGCACCATGGAAAGCCAGTCCTTCTCCACAAGGTCGCATTTGGTAAGCACTACGAAGCCATCGTGTATGCCAAGCAGGGAGCAGATATCCAGATGCTCCCTCGTTTGGGGCATGATGCCCTCGTCTGCAGCCACAACCAGCATGACAAGATCCATGCCTGCAGCGCCCGCAACCATGTTTTTTACGAAACGTTCGTGTCCCGGCACGTCCACTATGCCGAGACGCTGGCCGTCTGGCAGATCCATCCAGGCAAAACCCAGTTCTATGGTGATGCCACGCTTTTTCTCTTCTTCCAGACGGTCGCAGTTGATGCCCGTGAGCGCCTTGACGAGCGCCGTCTTGCCGTGGTCGATATGGCCTGCTGTACCGAGAATGAAGGGCATGGAATCTCCTTGAAACAGGGGCTAAAAAGCAGAATCTGTTTTGTCTGATAGTAGCTCCAAAGATCTCCTTTGGCAACAAAGTGCAGGGCTTTTGCCAATGGGAAATGGAAGTTCTGCCAGTTTTGAATCCTGTTTGTCAGTTGGAAGAAATCTTGATGTCCTTGAGCCAGACTTCGGCTGCGTCAATGAGCGGCTTCGGAGTGGATGCTCCTGCGGTCAGTCCGACTGTTGTCTTGCCGGCAAAGTCCTGTTCTGTCAGCTCCTGTATCTCTTCCACGTGGTAGGTGGTAATGCCGCAGCCTGCGGCAAGGGAGGCCAGACGCCTGGTGTTGCCGCTCTGCCTGCCACCAACAACCACCATGGCCTCCACATCCTTGGCAATGGCAAGGGCTTCGGCCTGGCGTTCGTCCGTAGCGTCGCAGATTGTGGCCAGGACCTTGAGCCTGGGCAATTTCTTTTCGAGGTAGGCACGAATTTCCTCGAAGAGTCCCGCATTTTGTGTGGTCTGCGAGGCAAGGACCCAGGACTGGCCGGAATCGAGTTCCATGCCTTCGAGTGTGGCGAGATCCGTGAAAACATGGCTTTTGCAGCAGGCGTAGGAGATGAGGCCCCGTACTTCAGGGTGATCCGCTTCGCCGAAAAGGAGCAGGGAAGAACCGTCTGCCGTTGCCCTGGCAATGGCCAGCTGGGCCTTCTTTACCCTGGGACATGTGGCGTCGACCAGAGTGGCTCCGCTTTGGCGAAGAAATTCCTCGTCCTGCCTCGGAACACCATGGGCTCGTATGACTACAATGTCGCAGGCTGTCACGCTATCCAGCTTTTGCAGGCAGACAACGCCCTGGGCTTCATAGTCTGTCAGAACCTGGGGGTTGTGGATAATGGGGCCAAGGGTACAGATGCGGGTCTTGCCGGGATTGCTTTCAATAGCCTTGTCCAGGGTCCTCAGGGCAAGGCTGACCCCCATGCAGAAGCCGGCTGTTTTTGCGCGTTTGACAAGCATGCAGATGTTTCCTCCTTCGTGTGCCACAGAGCTCCTACTCCTGCCCAAGGAATTCATCGAGCAGGGTGTCGAGCTGGGCTAGACTTGTGCACTGGCACAGCTCCTGCCTCAGTCTGCGTATTCCCGGAAGTGTCCGTACATAGCGGGGAACAATGGAACGCAGGCGGAAGATGGCATTTTCCTCGTTTCCCAGAGAGCTGATAAGGGCCATATGGCGCGAGATCATTGCCTTGAGTTCTTTCCTGTTTCTTTCCGGCAGCCTGTGCCCTGCCGCAAGGGCGTTGTGTTCGGCAAAAATGCCCGGATTGGTCAGGGCACCCCTGGCGTACATGACTCCGTCCACACCGGTTTCATCAAGACAGCGCATGCCGTCTTCTGCCGTGAAGAGATCGCCCGAGGCCAGCACGGGAATGGAGAGTCTTTCCCTGGCAAGAGCAAGTTCCTCCCAGCGCGCCTCGCCTGAAAAGCCCTGTTTGGCTGTGCGAGGGTGCAGAGTGACAAGACCAGCACCCATGTCCTCAAGGCGCAGGGCTACATCGAGCCACGGTTTGTTTTCCTCGTTGAGACCAAGGCGCAACTTGAAACTCATGTGTCCGGGCTCTGCTGCCTTAATCATGGCCTGAGCGCATTGCAGGGCATTGTCCAGATCGCGGAACATGGCAGACCCGGCACCCTGACGAGCCACCTTGGGAACAGAACAGCCCATGTTCAAGTCAAAGAAGGAGTAGCCTGCGTCGCGGAGAGTATGCACAGCGTCTGCCAGAAAGGAGGCTTCCGCGCCAAAGAGTTGCACGACAAGGGGAGTATCCTGGGGCACTGTGGCAAGGACGCGCCAGGTGTTTGTACCGTTGTAGGCGAGCCCCTTGGCAGAGACCATCTCTGTCACGCAGCAGGCTGCCCCGTACTCGCGGCACAATATCCTGAAGGGCAGATCGCTGTAGCCTGCAAGAGGGGCAAGCCAGGGCTTGTCCCTGCCAATGGGAAGTTTGTCCGGCTGTTTGCCCGGGGAAAGAGGAAAATCGTAGCTGTGCGCCATGCGCGCTCCATAGAATTTCTGTTTTCTGCCGAAAAGGAATGCAGGGCAGGATCGGGAAAGGGAGTGTATACCGAATTCCCTTTCAAGGAAACGTATGCACAGGGAAGATCCCCGATAAGCCTGTAGGTACAGGGGAAAGGCATTTGGGAAAGAGACTCATGATCGAACAGAGAAGCAAGGCACAAGGAAAAAGGCCAGAGTTCTGCCCAATCAAGCGCCAGCGCATTGTTGCTGGTCTTTTGCTTGCGTTCGTCTTTTTCGTGAATGCCATTGCAGGAATAGCGGCAAGGGAAGGAGGGCTTGCTTTTCTTCAGCATGAGAAGCTTGCCCAAAGCATTGTTCGCAATAGCAGTCACTGGCTCAGGGAAGACATTGGTTCCTGGCATGTGTTCGAGACTAATACTTGGCTTGTGGGGCGTGTACGAAGCCATGTAGGGAGCCTTGAGCGATCCCTTTCGGATTTTGGCTACACAAGTGTGCGGGAGCAGGTGGAGCTTGCTCTGGACAATCATATGGCATTTCCTCTCCTGAATGAAGATCTTGTTGGCTATCAGTCCAGTGCCAGAGGAGAACCTCTGAATGAAAGGGGACGCCCTCTGCGCTGGCAGGGCGCCATGCGTGAGCTTGAGGCAGCCAGAATGATGCATGAGCGCACAAGGCAGGAAAGTCCTTCTCCCTTTTATTATGTGAGACAATCCCGCGGGCTTGGTTTCAAAGAGCCTGTACTTGTCTATCTTCCGGAGATACGAAGATTTGCCGCAAGGTATGATATCCCGGTCCCTCTCCTTCTTGCTGTCATGCATGTGGAAAGTGGAGGCAGGCACGAGACAACAAGCAGTCGCAATGCCATTGGGCTCATGCAGGTTCAGCCGGAGACTGCTGGCATCGATGTTCACAAGTATCTGGTAAAAAAGAGCGGAGGATCGTTAAAAAATATAGAAGAGGGGAGGTTGTTCGTTTCATTTTGGCTTATTTAAAGGGAAGTATGACGGATGATCAAAGGAAGGAGTTTGATGAGTGGCTTGGCTTGGATGAGAGAAATCAAAAATTATTTGAACGGTTACAAGATGTTGATTACGTGGAGGGTGGATTACGGGAATTTCAAAAGTATGATTCTGTAGAAGATTGGAAGAAACTTCAAGCTAAATTACAGGTTTCTCGTCGAAAAATTAGTAATTGGATGCGGGTGTGTGCGGCTTCCGTGACGATTTTGTTTTGTATGGGAATGGCATGGTATTTTGTAGGAAGTGATATGAATAATGAGAATGTTACTTCTTCTGTTATAGAATATGGGCGTTCGAAAGCGATGTTATTTTTGGCCACGGGAGAGGTGATCGAGTTAGAATCAACTTTGGATACGGTACATGCTAGGATTGAGGGAGAGAGTTTTGTGAATGATGGCAAGAGGTTGGTGTATTCGGACACCACCTGGGTAAAAGAGGTGGAATGGCACACCTTGCAGGTGCCGCGAGGCGGTGAATTTGTGTTGTGTTTGGCTGACGGAACTGTGGTCACTTTGAATGCGGATTCCAAAATTCATTATCCGGATCGTTTTACAGGGAATGAACGTCAAGTTTCTTTAGAAGGAGAAGCATTTTTTGAAGTGGCGAAAGATAGTTTGAAACCT
>ENA-ORSJ01001485-ORSJ01001485.1-human-gut-metagenome-genome-assembly--contig:-NODE-1485-length-19286-cov-3.181998_pt1 | contig 19286 bp, 16 predicted proteins | sample MGYA00242191_ERZ509158 | MGnify/ENA primary metagenome ERZ509158 (study PRJEB26280, sample SAMEA2338623) | human gut metagenome | biome: human gut; feature: human-associated habitat; material: faeces...
TCATCGGGGACAGGGAAGCAACCAAATATCAATTCACAAGAAGACGCCGGTATTCTTCTTCGATCCAACTGTCGAGCTTGTTTGCGTCTATATGCCCGCTTTTGACGAGCATGCTGAACTCCTTATAGGCAAGCAATCCGAAGCGTACCCAGGCGACAAGATTGGTACGAGCAAGAAAGGCTATCATATTGCCGCCAGAACGTAGGGCTGCGTCTCCGGCATCCACGATGCAGAGAGCACCGTGCGCCACAAACAGCATGCGCTGGAGTTCTGGCGTTTTGGCAAAGGCAACCCTTGGAGAAAGAGGCTCGGAATGGCAGAGCCAGCGTTTGAGCATGTACATGACACGGACTATCAGTTCGGTCAGAACAACGGGAACAGTCATGGCCAGCCCGTGACGCAAGTCGTACCCCTTTTCAAAAACCTGCACGCAAATTTTGGAGAAAGGCTGCCGGTACAGACCAAATTCGCCGACATTGACGAACTGGAGCAAGCCGAAAAAGGGAATCGGAATGCCTGCACCTCTGTTCACAGCACCTGAAGAGCCTGCCACGTCGGAAAAGAGGTGTCCCAGCCAGTTCACAAATCCGGCAAAAATTTTGCTTGGTACTGTTCCGGACGCCAGCTCTCCGTTGCCAGCAACAGAGAACAGTCTGCCGTCATCGACAAAATAGGCCATGTCGGTAAACTGTCCCAGAATGGAAAAGAAGAGTCCGACAATGTCCGGGCTATGGGCCAGGCTTTTGATATGATGGTTTTTTGCCCCCATTTGAAACGCATGGCCAACGTCCGCTCCGTGACGATGGTCATAGTTCACTCGAAATTGGCGTTCAAGGAAGCCTATGGCGCTCCGTGTCGGGTCGCTGTCTTCCGATGGTGTCCAGCCGCACAGTCTGGCAAAGCCCCGTACGGACGCGTCAACAGCATCGTCCGCCCAGACTCCGAGCACCCCTTCGCCAGGCGCCGCAACAAGAAAAACATCGACCAAACCGCCCAAGATGCCCGCTGTGCCGGCAATCATGTACTCATACTTGTCACAGCGGGCCGTGTGGTACGTAAAGTCCTCATCGAGGCGCTGCCGCAGATCCTCGACTGTTTTCAAAGGCAAAAGGTTGGACAGCCGGGAGTCGCAATCGACATTATGACGCTTCGCATAGTCCAAATGCACGCGGACCAGTTCATCCACATCAGCGGCTTCGTCGAGGATTTCCAGACGTTCGAAAGAGTGGACAGAGCTTTGTGGCAGAGGGCGTTTCGGAGCGGAAAGCGATTTTGCAGCTTCATCAAGAACCTTTCTTTGTTCTGCGTTGGAAACGCGCAGACCTGCAAGCAGAGTCTCTGCCTCGTCCATCAGATCCGAGCACGAGGCGAGATGCCTTGCTGCCGTCTGGCGTCTGCGCTGCAGGGCATCGAGTTCCAGTGCAGCCTCGTTCAGCACACGCCGTCCATGCTGCAGACGGTGGTGATGGACATGCGCCAGCTTTTCGAAGTCTGACTGTGCCATGACATTACCCGAAAAGCTTTCCAAAGGAACGCAAACCCTGCTTTGCAAGCGAAGTGGCGGAGAAATAGTCAAGGTTTTTGAGTAATTCTGACAAATAGGATGCCTCATCCAAAGTCAGATCATCTCGCAACACATAGACAAGTGTCTCTGTTCCACTGCTGTCGGTGACTTTTTGTTCCACATAGAACTGAAGAATGATGTTTCGGAACTCCTGTGTCGTTGGCTCACTGGTGATGGCTTCAAGGCGCGTCAGGTTAAGCTGGTGAGGCAGCATCTGGCGTATGGCAGCCAGTTCTGCACTTCCACTCTCACCAGAAAGATGGGTTCCAGATTTGCTCAGAACGCGTAACTGCTCAACCAGACGGCGCATACGCTCCTCGTATTCTTCTAGCCCTTCTTCCAGATCCGCACGTCCTGCGATTTCTTCGGCCAGACGCGCAGTAAAACTGTTGATGTCTTCCATCAAAATGTTGATGGATTTTTGCAGATGTTTGTTGATAGCGAGCAGCAGGGCCTCTTTGCGCTTGCGCTTGTCCATTTCGCTCTGCCCTGTCAGCAGGTCGACACCTTTTTTGGCACCTATGCCAACGAGAATGGCTACCCCCAAGCCGGTAACCATGCCAGAAAAACCAAACAACCCGCCAAAACCCAAGGCCGCAAGACCAGACGTGATACCGGCTGCGCCCAATCCCATGACGGATCCAGAAAGATACAGGGCCGCCAGAGGGACACCCAAGCCGGCGGCAATACCGGCGACATTGCGAAAACCTTCCTCAAGGTCGGAATCGTCTATGCTTTCGTCAAAGATTTTGCGGTCGGCCTCGATGGTCGTTTTGCACAGTTCGAGCTGCTCTTGGGAAATTTTGTACTTGCGAGCGAACTGCACAATGAAGGGAATCTCCAGGCAGTTTTCTCCTTCCTTGGCCTGCATCTGGATGTAGACAAGATCCTTTGCCAGCGAGAATATGATTTCCTGACGGGCAAGTTCGTCCAGCGGCTGGCACATGGTCTCCACCAGAGTGTCTTCTGATTCAGGACTGCTTTGATACATCAGCAGGGAGAAGCGCTCTTGGGCAGGTATATTCAGTCTGGCAATCAGCGAATAGAGCTGGCTGAATTCCTTTTCATCAATGATGCCATCATCGGCAAGCAGAGAATTGATGATGACCTTGATATAAGCCAGCCGAACCTCCATTGGCATAGCTTCAAGAGGCTGCCGTTCAAGCTTGCCCTGGTTGTCTGAAGGTTGTCGGGCAGCATCTTTGACTTTGAGTAGCCAGTCAGCCAACAGCTTGAGATTGATATTGCTGTCTTGGAAGATCTTCAATTCCTCCTTGTCTGTAGTCGTAACAACAACGCTTTCCGTAACAGTTTCCTTGCCTTTTTTGTCTACAGTCACATCTCTGTGGTATTCTGCGTTTTCGATAAGCTCGTATGTGACGGATTTGGCGTCGGTTAACAGCTCCTTCCAGTACAGGGTATCCATGGTCAGAAGCATTCCCTCGCCTGCACCACCAAACAAGGTGCTGTCGTATACGAGAACCACTTGATTTGGAGAGACAACGCCCCCTGCAATCCCCTTGATAGCACCATTGAGTTTCTTTGGAGGGATGTTTGGAGTCAGGAACTTGTCTTGTTTGAATATGTTATTGTAAGCCTCAACAATAAGATCAAACACCATTTTCTGATTGCTCATAATCCCTCCCGCACTGTGTTTCAAAGAATGAAAGGACATCTGCTCTTGCAACGATAGCAACGACGCTCCTGAATGTCATCACTTTTCTGGAAGTCCGGCGGTCGCGTGTCTGGCGATACCCAATGAAAACTCAATTTTGCAGACACAGCTGCTCTTGTTAGTCTTTGCAAAATTAGCCTTTGTATACCACTGGGACAAATTTTGGAGACAAAAAAAAGAAGTCATTGTAGGTAAGTTACTACAATGACTTCGTATTTTTGCATATTCCTGGCGGAACGGAAGGGACTCGAACCCTCGGCCTCCGGCGTGACAGGCCGGCGTTATAACCGTCTTAACTACCGTTCCGCGGTAGACATGGGGTGGTGGGCAGTACAAGACTTGAACTTGTGACCCCCGCCGTGTGAAGGCGATGCTCTACCAACTGAGCTAACTGCCCCCATGCGAAGAGTAGTGATACGCAGACTTTTGCTGTTTGTCAACAACTTTGTGACAAAAAATTTTCCGGGACGCATCCTCTGCCCGAAAAATTTCGCAAACGGGCCTGCATGGCGCAAGAAGCCCACCTCTGAACACTTTTCGCCGGACACAGGCAAACTCCGACAAAAAGTCCTCCGCAGGGCGCCTCGCAGGTTTGGAAAAAGTTGCAGTTTTGTTTTCGGGATAGTAGAAACCTGCCTGTCATTTTTCAGCGGACGGTACTCCAATGCTGCAACGCACATTTTTCTCCCTTTTCCTGTTCTCGACTCTTCTCGTATTGTCCTGTCTTTGGACAGATCTGGCCCGCGCGACCGGAACCATGCCCCAGAGTACTCCTTCCGAAGCGCAGGAAGAGCTGACACAGGATTATACGCCCTACCATGGCAGGCTCATCTACGAGCAGACCATGGGCGAGAACCTCTGTGCCATAACCTTTGACGACGGCCCGTCCAACTACACGCCCCAGCTGCTGGACACCCTAGACTACTATGGTGTTCCCGCTACCTTCTTCATGCTCGGCGCAAATGTTGCCAAGCTCCCCCATGTTGTGCGCAGGGTCGTTGCCGAGGGCCATGAAGTTGCCAGCCATTCCTACCGGCACCCGAATTTCAGGCGCATTTCCCAGCAGCGCAGATGGGAGGAGCTGGATAAGACAGACAGGCTTTTGCGCGCCTGTGGAGCCGAACCCGTGCTCTTTCGTCCTCCCTATGGGGAACAAGATCACGCGCTCGCACAGATGGCTGCGGAGTTTGGCATGCGCATTGTCACCTGGTCCTACGACACAGAGGACTGGAAACACCTGCCTGCAGACTATGCCCAGCTTCGTGATCCACGCGGACGCATTGCCGCGCGCGGACATTTGCGCGGCATCTTCCTGTTTCACGATATTCACAAAACCACAGTGGATGATATGCCCCGCGTCATTGCCCAGCTCAAGGCCGGTGGATGCGACCGGTTTGTTACAGTCAGCGACTACATGAACGAACTCTTTGTGGACCCGGAACCGCCGCTGCACATGACTATGCGCAAAAAGGGCCACATAGAGCCCGCAACTGTGAGTACAGTCGGCATGAGCGCGCATGCGAGAGCCCGAGAGCTTGCCACAAGGATTGTCTCCGAAGCTGAAAGCCAGGCTCCCCTTGCTGCAGCTCCCCTTATTGCAGATGCAAGTGTCGAAGGGACACCCGCCCTTGTGGCTTGGCATGGCTTCGCAAGGGACGACATCAAAATCCTCCCGCCCCCAAGCCAGTTTGTCTCCCTGAGCAGGAAAATCCGTGAGGTGTTCAGCCACGCTCCCCAGACCGGCAGGCCGGTTTCCTTCTTCCATGTGGGAAAACAGGTGACCCTGCCCAAAATTGGCAGCAAATCCTACATTGTGCGTCCCTTGAGCCACCAGACAGCCCAGCGCGATCCCGAATTCTGATGCGCCTTGCGCATAACGATCAGGGGGCCCGGTGCAAGTGCTTGCACCGGGCCCCTGTTGTATTTTTCCTTCTGCAGATTTAAGGCTTACGCCAGGCGATCGCGGAAATCCTCGTATCCGAAAACATGGAGCAGGCTGAAGACATCTCTGCCGCTTGCGCTGTCCACAAGGCCTATGGAGGGCAGACGCAGGCCATTAAAAGTCGTTGTCTTCACCATACTGTAGATGGCCATATCCTGCAAAAGCAGGCGCTGCCCTACTTTCAGGGGAGCGGCAAAGCCATATTCCCCGAACACGTCGCCAGCAAGGCAGCTCTTGCCACCCAGACGGCAGCGCCAGAAGCCGTTTTCGTCCATGCTCTCGCAAAGCCTGTCCCCATGCTCGTAGATGATGCGCGGTCTATAGGGCATTTCCAGCACATCGGGAGTATGGCAGGCAGCAGAGATATCGAGCTGGACAAGGGGCATGTCCGCCTCGGTAATATCAAGCACCGTGGCCACCAACACGCCTGCGTTCAGGGCAACGGCCTCGCCGGGCTCCACGTATATCTGTGCCCCCCAGCGCTCGTGCAGGCGCGTAAGCGTCGAGCAAAGCAGGTCGATATCGTAGTCTGCCCTCGTGATATGGTGGCCTCCGCCAACATTGATCCAGCTGCACTTTTCCAGGAATGGAGCGAAATTTCGCTCCACAACCTCGGCAGTGCGGGCAAAGGCGTCTGCATTCTGTTCACACAACGTGTGGAAATGCAGTCCGCTTATCCCCTCTTCCATAATCCCTGCCGGCAAATGGCGCAGACGAATGCCCAGACGCGACCCTGGCGAGCAGGGATCATACATGGGCACAGTCCCTTCGCTGTGCTCGGGATTGATGCGCAGCCCGGCCTCTACACCCTTTTTGGCAAGAAAATCGCGATACGTGCGCCACTGGGCAACGGAGTTGAAGACAATGGTGTCCGCAAGGCTCACCAGCTCTTTCACTTCAGCCTTTGTCCAGGCAGCGGCAAAGGCGTGAACCTCGCCGCCGAATTCCTCTCTGCCAAGCCTGGCCTCGTCAACGCTGCTGGCGCAAGTTCCCCACAAAGGCCCCTCCTTGGCCCTTGAGAGCAGGGAAAAGGTTTTCCAGCAGGCGTAACTCTTGAGGGCAAGCAGCACCTTTGCGCCGGTGCGCTCCTGCACGCTGTTCAGAATGGCGGCGTTTGCGCGCAGCTTGTCCACATCCACCACAAAGCAGGGCGAGGGAACGTCTGCACTCAAAAGCAGTTCTTCGTGAGCCACTAGACAAGCTCCTTGCCGGTCACATCAATGCAGGTCCAGGGCAGCCCGTAATCGCCAAGATCCTGCAGGAAGGGATCGGGGTCGAACTGTTCCATGTTCCAGACGCCGGGACGCAGCCACTTTTCCTCGCACATCATCTTGGCGCCTATCATGGCGGGCACACCAGTAGTGTAGGAAATGGCCTGCGATCCCACTTCGCTGAAGCATTCCTCGTGGCAGCAGATATTGTAGATGTAGACGCTCTTGGCCTTGCCGTCCTTCACGCCCTGCATGACATCGCCAATGCAAGTCTTGCCCCTGGTCAGGGGGCCAAGGGTTGCCGGATCGGGCAAAAGTGCGGAAAGGAACTGGATGGGCACAATCTTCTGGCCCTTGTACTCGACCTCGTCGATACGCGTCATGCCCACGTTCTTCAGCACGGACAAATGCTTCAGGTAATTGTCCGAGAAGGTCATCCAGAAGCGGGCGCGCTTCAGCCCCTTCAGATTCTGGGCCAGGGATTCGAGCTCCTCGTGATACATGAGGTAGCACTTTTTGCTGCCTATGCCATCCGGGAAATCAAAGTCCATGGACCAGGAAAGAGGAGCTGTCTGCACCCATTCACCGCGCTCCCAGTAGCGGCCACGGGCGGACACCTCGCGGATGTTGATTTCGGGGTTGAAGTTGGTGGCAAAGGCCTGGCCATTGTCACCGGCATTGCAGTCTATGATGTCCAGCACATGCACTTCGTCGAGCTCGTGCTTCATGACCCAGGCTGCAAAGACGTTGGTAACACCGGGATCGAAGCCAGAGCCAAGCAGGGCGCACAGCCCCCTTTCCCTGAAGCGTCCATCGTAGGCCCACTGCCACTTGTACTCGAACTTGGCTGTGTCCAGCGGCTCGTAGTTGGCAGTGTCGAGATAATGTACCCCGCACTCGAGGCAGGCGTCCATGATGTGCAGATCCTGGTAGGGAAGAGCAATGTTCAGCACCATGAAGGGATTGACAGAACGGATGAGAGCGCACAGTTCGGGCACGTTGTCCGCATCCACCTGTGCTGTTTCGATGGTCACGCCGTAACGCTGCTTCACGGATTCGGCAATTGCCTTGCAGCGCGACTCTGTCCTGCTGGCAAGCACGATTTTGCCGAAAACTCCCTTGGTGGCCGCCTGGGCGCACTTGTGGGCAACAACGCTGCCGACGCCGCCGGCTCCGATAATCAAGATGTCTTGGGCCATGTTTTTTCCTCCAGGGGCCAGGATTTGTTGGGGATGAATGATGTTTCGTCCAGGCAAAGGACATGGGCAAATCTGCCGCTTGCGCGGGCCTCGTGGACTTGCTCATGGGCCTGGTTGCGGCAGGATGCGCAGGCATCGCGGGGAACAAGAACGCAAAAGGACAGCGCCGTGCGCGTGGATTGTGTAAACCACATGGTGTAGCCTGCACAGGAGGAGCAGAGCTTCGAATACACGCGCTGCCCTTCGCTGATGCCGTCCGTATCGTAGTAAATCTGTTTGTCCTCGACCCAGAAACCGTGCTCTTCCCTGCCTCGCCAGGGAGTCTTGGGGGGATCGAAATACTGGGCCAGGGCCTCTTCGGCCACAGCGCACACCTGATCCGTAACCCTCGCGGACTGACGCAGATACCTCTCGTCCCAGTCTGGCTCGCGTATGTCAGAGGCATCAAGCCCGGCCAGGGCCAGGCAAATACCCATGTTGACATAGGGCAGCGCGCCACGAATGGAGTACCCGCCCTCAAGGACTGCGATATCTGGATCAAGCAGCGTATTGAGAGCCGCGTAGCCCCTGGCTGTCAGAAGCTCGCTGGCCAAAGGATCCGTGAAGTGATTGTCCTGGCCTGCAGAATTGACCACAAGATCCGGGGCAAAATCCCGCAGGATTGGCAAAACTGCGTGCTCCATGACGTAGAGATAGCCGTCGTCACAGGTCCCTGGCGGCAGGGGGATGTTCACTGTGCGCCCGAGCGCAGCCGGCCCTCCGCATTCGCGCACAGCGCCCGTTCCCGGGTAGAGCGTGCGGCCATCCTGGTGCAGGGAAATAAAGAGCGTGTCCGGATCATTCCAGAAAATGTCCTGGCTGCCATCGCCATGGTGTACGTCCGTATCCACTATGGCAAGACGCAGGGGCCTTCCCTGGATACGGTAGTTGGCCCGTATCCAGGCAAGCATGAGCGCCTCGTTGTTGATATTGCAAAAGCCCCTGTTGCCATGGGCCACGCGCATGGCATGGTGTCCTGGTGGCCGCACCAGGGCAAAGGCCTTCTTTTCCCTTCCTTCGAGCACAAGACGGGCTGCCTCTATGGCACCTCCGGCTGCGGCAAGATGGGAGTCTGTGACAACATCGCGTATGGAGGGCAGGCAAAAATGCACTCGTGCCACATCCTCGAGAGGCATGAGGCGGGGCCGGTACTCGCGAATGCCCTCGATGTCGAAAAGGCCTTCCTCCTTGAGCTGATCGCGCGTGTAGAGCAGGCGCTCCTCCCTCTCCGGATGGGTGGGAGAAATGGCCCAGTCAAAGGCGGGAAAGAAGACCACGCCAAGGGAATTCCTTGCTCTGGAAAAGGCTTGCATGACCTGTGCCCTTGTGTGCCTGGCCGGAACTATTCTTCACCCTCGATATTCTCGAAGATATCCTGGCCGTAGCGGATATTGGAAACCATGCTGGCAAAATGGGATGCTGCGGCCACAAGATCAAGATTGGTATTGGCTATGGCGCAGAAAAGGACCTCGTCCATGGCAGAGACGACAACTATACCGCCGGGATTCTGGGGCTGGCGAAAGACATTTGTATAGACAAGCTCGGTATCCCCGGCTGCCATAAAGGGTTCCATCCACTCGAAATTGTCCGTCTCGGCAGCCTGCTTGAGCAAGGGATCCACAGCGCCGCTCTTGGCAAGGGGTGTGAGTCGTCCGCCATCGACGTTTTCAAAAACGTAAATTTCCCTCATTATTTTTCTCCGGGCACACTGGCCTGTAAAAGTGTTCGCAAACTATTCAAACCGGAAGACAAAACTTCACCCTCTCCGGTGCTCCCCCTGGCCTGTATGGCCTCAAGGCAGGCGCAAAGGACCTCCTCTTTTGAAAGGGTTGCGTCAAGGACACATACCCTAGAAGGTGCCTGTTCGGCAATGAAGCGAAAGCCCGCGCGCACAGCCTCGTGGAAGGCCCGCTTCTCGGCGTCGAGTCTGTCGTAGCCCTCATCGCCCAACTGTGCCCTGCGCTCTTCGACACGCCTGAGCCCTTCCTCGACAGGCAGATCGAAAAGGAGAGTCAGGTCCGGCTCAAGCCCTCCTGTGGCTGCCTGATTGAAGCTTGCCAAAACCTTCAGATCAAGCTTTCTGGCATGGCCCTGGTAGGCCAGAGTGGAATCGGTAAAGCGATCGCAAAGCACCATGGCCCCTCGCGCAAGGGCCGGACGTATGACTTCGGCCACATGCTGGGCCCTATCGGCAAGAAAGAGAAAGAGCTCGGCCTCCGGGACCATGCTGCGTTTCGCGTCAAGCAAAAGTGTGCGCACTGTCCGCCCAAGCTCGCTCCCCCCAGGCTCCCTTGTGCAAACCACATCCATTCCCATGGCTTCAAGACGTTCGGCAACGCCGGCCAGGGCCGTGGACTTTCCGGAGCCTTCCATGCCTTCGAAGGTGACAAACATTGTTTCCTCTCCCGGTTATCTGCCGAGAAGGCCAAGCAGGGAGTCCCTGGGGCCTGCGCCCCGTTCCTCGGCATGCCTGCCCTGTAGCTTGCCCTGGTTTGTGTCTGGGGCCCTGTGCGAGCCTTGTTCATCCAGGCTGTAGGCAAGACTCTCCAGATAGCCGTCTTCCCACTGTGGCGGTTCGGAAGAACTCACGGGCTGACTGTGCTCCTCTACTGCCTGCGCCTGCCCCCTTCCCCTGGAGGCGGCGCAAGCAGGCCTTGCGAGGCGTGCGTGCAGCTCGGCTGGCGTTGCCCTGAACTGTTCATTCATGTTTGACGCGGCTTCCGGCTGCGGGGCACGCGCTGCACGTGAGATATTTGCTGATGTCGTCACGGGCGCAACGTTTTCCCTGTGCTCCGAATCGCTGCGTACAGCCCTGTAGAGAGCCCTGCCAAATTCGCGCTGCATGGGCGTCAGCGCCCCTTCCTCCACGTCTTCGAGCAAGCCTTGCATGGTATTGAGCTTTGCATCCATGTAGTCGGCCGAAGCCAGAACAATGGCTTCCATGCTTGCCGGCTCCCTGACTGCCCCAAATTCGATGCGTCCGTGGTGGCTCAGGACAAGGTGGAAGAGATGGTCGCGCATGGGGGCAGGGATGTCCGCCTTCTCGCAGGCCTTGCCCAGCATGGCTACGCCAAGGACAATATGCCCTATGAGATTGCCGGGAATGGTGTACGAGACCTCGAAGGGATCCGTGTGCATCTCCTCAAGCTTGCCTATATCGTGGAAAAGGGCTCCGGTGACAAGGGTCGGCCTGTCCAGGACGGGAAAGAGATCGGCCATGGCAAGGCAGATGCGGCAGACCTCGAGGGTATGGATCACAAGCCCTCCACGTCCGGCATGGTGCATGCTGCGGGCAGCCGAAGAATTGACAAAGGCCCTTCTGTTCTCCTCATCCCCGAAAAAGACCTGTACAAGGCGCTCCCAGGGCGTGCCTGCGACTTCCTTCATGACCAGATCCATGAGCTCTGCCATGCCCTTTTCGCCATCGTAGGGCGACGGAGGAAAATAGTCCTCGAGGCGCAATCCCTCGCACTCCGCCTGGGCAAGTACAGTGAGAGCATCGATGCGGACCTGCAGGTTGTCGCGGAACTTGTTCGCCTGGCCCCGCACATGCACAAAGCTGCGGCTTTGCAACTCCCTTGGCTGGAGGACACCACGCTGGGACCAGATCTTTGCCTGCACTGTTCCTGTGGAATCGCTCAAGCCCAGCGACCAGTAGGGATTGCCGTTCTTGTCGTTGAGCTTTGCTACGTCACATGTGACGAAAATGCCTTCAATTACGGGAGTAAATTCATTGATATCCGATACAAAGATTCCCTTTTCCATGGTCGGCCTTTTTTTTGTTGCTGCAAGGAGAGCAGAATTTCCCTTGCCCTTCGGGGGGATTGACAACACAACAAAAGGCAGTGAAATTTTGCGGAAACCGCCCATTGCTGCGCCTTGTGGCTGCAGTTGCCCCGAAATTGGGTAAAAGTCAAATGAACTCTTCCCCTTCCCGCACGCTCCCGGACACAGCCTCAGGGAGAGGCACAATTGTAGGACGGTTTTGTGACAAAGTGTCGACGGGATGGCAAAACACAGCTTTCAATCCCCACGGAAAAGGTTATGGACGTACTTCTGACAAACGATGACGGCATACACGCAAGGGGTCTCATGGCTCTGTATACAGCCCTGAGAGAACGCGGGCACACTGTGCATGTGGTAGCCCCCATGGAACAGCAGTCCGGGGTTGGTCATTCGCTCACAGTGTTTGAGCCACTGCGCTGCCTGCACTTCAAGCAGCCGGGCTTTGAAGGGCTTGGCCTGTACGGCACGCCCACGGACTGCGTCAAGCTGGCTCTGGCTTCCCTGCTTGAAAAAAGGCCGGATCTTGTGATGAGCGGCATCAACGCAGGCCCCAATGTGGGCCCGGACATTCTCTACTCTGGCACTGTGGGTGCTGCAACAGAAGCCTGCCACGAGGATCTGCCAAGCATGGCCATTTCCGACGACGAGCAGGATCCCATCGATATTCTGGCCAAGGCCAGGCATGCCGTGGGCATTGCAGAAACCATCAACTGGCAGGCCATGCCTACCCGCCGCGTCATCAATGTGAACTATCCACGCGGCCTGCTCTCTTCGAGCAAGGGCGTACGCGTCTGCAAACAGACTTCTGCCGTGTGGAAGAACAGCTACCTCGAGCGCAGGGATCCGCGCGGGGGACGCTACTGGTGGCTTGTGGGCAGCATTCCCCCGGAGACGGTCAACTCCGGCTCGGACAAGGATCTGCTCAATCGTGGTTTTGTCACCATAACGCCACTGTGCTTCAACTTTACGGATGATGCAGGATTGCGCATCCTCGAAAGAGAAAGCTTTCCCAACGTGCGCTGAACGCGGTTTTTTGTTCCCTGCGCCTCCATATTGTGGCAAAATATTTCAAGATACCGTATTGTGTTCTCAAACAGGGGCCCGCAGAGAACGTCTTTGCCTGCCCTGTTCGGGTACACGGCATTTTTAGCACAACGCATCCCTTATAATGGAGGAGTCCAATGCCCCTTATCGGCCCAAAGAAAATGTTCGAGGCTGCCTACGCAGGACAGTTTGCCATTGGTGCATTCAATGTGAACAACATGGAGATCATTCAGGGCATCATGCGTGCTGCCTCTGAAGAGAAATCTCCCCTCATCCTGCAGGTGTCCGCCGGTGCACGCAAATACGCCGGGCAGACCTACATCATGAAACTCGTGGAAGCTGCTCTCACCGAGGACCCGTCCATTCCGGTCTGCGTGCATCTTGACCATGGCCCCTCCTTTGAAATGTGCCGCGACTGCATTGACGGCGGCTTCACCTCCGTCATGATCGACGGCTCTTCCCTGCCCTTCGAGGAAAACATCGCCCTGACCAAGAAGGTGGTGGAATACGCACATCCGCGCGGTGTCTGGGTCGAGGCCGAACTTGGCCGCCTTGCGGGCATCGAGGAACATGTGGTTTCCGAGGGCCACAGCTTTACGGATCCCGATGAGGCAGTGGAATTCGTGGAAAAGACGGGCTGCGACTCCCTTGCCGTGGCCATTGGCACAAGCCATGGCGCCTACAAGTTCAAGGGCGAAGCCAAGCTGGATTTCCCCAGACTGAAAACCATCTGCGAAAAGCTGCCCAACTACCCCCTCGTTCTGCACGGAGCATCCTCCGTTCCCCAGGAATTTGTCGAGCTGTGCAACAAATACGGCGGCAACGTGGGCGGAGCCAAGGGCGTGCCGGAAGACATGCTGCGCGAGGCTGCCCGCATGGGCGTGTGCAAGATCAACGTTGACACGGATATCCGCCTTGCCCTGACAGCTTCCATCCGTCAGTTCATGGTGGAACATCCCGAGGCCTTTGATCCCCGCCAGTATCTGAAGCCTGCCCGCGAAGCCGTCTACAAGATGGTGGCCCGCAAGATCCGCGACGTCATGGGCTCCTCCGGCAAGGCCGATCTGCTCTAAAAATCATCTGTCTTCCCAGATCCGGGGCGCAGGTCTGCACCAATTGGCTGCAGGCTTGCGTCCTTTTTTTGTGGACTTGCAATATAGGTCAGTCCTTGTGTCTCACGCCTGCACAAAAGCTCTTCCTCAAAAAAAGCAGAAAAGCAGCCCCTTCTTCTGCGCTCTTGCGTGCGCCAGAAGTTTTGCATTGGAACAGGAACAATTTCAAAGAACGCACTCGTATTTTCTTCCTTCGTGGGGAGACAAAAACAAATGTTACAGAAGTGTGACACAGACAAAGTCAGACACGAGAGTGCGCAAGAAGTCTGGACCAGTAACAATAAAGATAGTATTCTGTCGACACTTGGCATACATGTATCTTCCCTGTGACAAAATACGGCAAATTGTCACCTTACGCTTGTCACTAGCAAAAATTGTCCTGTACTGGCTTGCGCCGGAATGCTTTCCCAACCTTTCTTGCTACTCCTCCCAAAGGAAAGGACGACAGGCTTGCAGGAAGGCACCGTACCTGTCGCGGGGGAAAAATAGTCACTTTGGGGCAAGTCCCCTTCGCTCAAGGAGTTTAGCAATGTCAGCGATCAAAAATGTCTGCGTTATCGGACTCGGTACCATGGGTATGGGAGCGGCAAAGTCCTGCATCAAGGCCGGGCTCAATACCTACGGCGGAGATATCAGCGACAAGGCTTTGGAAACACTGAAGGAAGCAGGTGCTGTCAAGGTTTCCAAAACCCCCAAGGAATTTGCCTCCGAGCTCGACGCAGTGCTTGTGCTTGTGGTCAACGCGGCCCAGGTGCGCAGCGTGCTTTTCGGCGACAACCCCGAGGATTGCCTGGCCTCTGCCCTGAAAAAGGGGACTCCTGTCATGGTGTCTTCCACCATGGCTGCTTCGGACGCCAAGGACATTGGCGAAAAACTGGCCTCTTACGGCCTTCCCATGCTTGACGCTCCGGTCTCCGGCGGCGCAGTCAAGGCCAATATTGGCGAAATGACTGTCATGGCTTCCGGCGATCCTGCCACCTTCGAGGCACTCAAGCCCCTGCTCGATGCGGTGGCAGGCAAGGTCTACAATATCGGCAGCGAAATCGGCCTTGGTGCCAGCGTGAAAATCGTCCATCAGCTTCTTGCAGGCGTGCATATCGCCGTTGCCGCAGAAGCCATGGCCATGGCCGCCAAGGCTGGCATCCCCCTGGACATCATGTATGACGTTGTCACCAATGCTGCCGGCAACTCCTGGATGTTCGAAAACCGCATGAAGCACGTCCTTGAGGGCGACTACACCCCTCTCTCCGCTGTGGACATCTTTGTGAAGGATCTGGGTCTTGTGACCGACACTGCCAAGGCCATGCACTTCCCCATTCCCCTGGCCTCCACAGCCTTCTCCATGTTTACTTCCGCCTCCAATGCCGGCTACGGCAGATGGGACGACAGCGCAGTCATCAAGATTTTCAACGGCATCACGCTCCCCGAAGAAAAGAAACACTAGGACGAGGACAGCCACATGACTCTTAAGATAGGCGTGATTGCCGATGACTTCACCGGCGCCACGGACATTGCGAGCTTCCTTGTCCTGAACGGCCTGAAAACCGTGCAGCTGTGCGGCGTGAGCGAAGACCTTCCGGCCCCGGACGTAGAGGCCGTGGTCATCAGCCACAAATCGCGCTCCTGCCCGGCAGAGGAAGCCATCCGGGAAACCCGAGCTTCCCTGGACTGGCTCGTGAAAAACGGCTGCAAGCAGATCTACTTCAAGTACTGCTCGACCTTCGACAGCACAAGCAAGGGCAATATCGGCCCTGTCACGGACGCTCTCATGGAGAGGCTTGGCACAGGCTTTACCATCTTCCAGCCTGCACTTCCCGTGAACGGCCGCACTGTCTTCAAGGGCTATCTCTTTGTGGGTGACGTTCTGCTGGAAGAATCCGGCATGAAGAATCATCCCATTACTCCCATGACGGACAGCTCCCTCTTGCGCCTCGTTGAAATGCAGTCAAAGGGCAAGTGCGGCCTTGTCAGCCTCGAAGTGGTGAAAAAGGGCCCGCAGGCCATCAGGGATCGCATTGCCGAGCTTGAAAAGGCCGGCTTCAGCTACGCCGTGCTCGATGCCACGGACGAAAACGATCTTGTCGCCCAGGGCGAGGCCCTGAAGGACATGCCCCTTGTGACCGGTGGCTCCGGCCTTGCCATTGGCCTTGCCCGCGCAGTGCGCGAGGCTGACGCGGATCCGGAAAAGGCCCAGCAGGCAGGCTATCCCGCAGGCCCAAAATGCGCAGTCCTTTCCGGTTCCTGCTCTGTCATGACCAACAAGCAGGTGGCCTTCTACAAGGAAAGGGCAGCGGCAAAGCTCGTGGATGTGGACGCCCTGCTTTCCGAAGGCACAAACATGGACACCATGGTTGGCGAGTACAGGGACTTTATCCTCTCCCATCAGGAAGACGCCCTGGCACCTCTTGTCTACGCCACTGCCAACCCAGAGGAACTCGCCCGCGTGCAGGAAAAATACGGCGTGGAGGCATCCTCCAGGGCTGTGGAAAACTTCTTTGCTGCCCTTGCAGCGAGCCTTGCCAAGGATGGCACGGAACGCTTCATAGTCGCAGGCGGCGAGACCTCCGGCATCGTCACCAAGGCACTGGGCGTTCAGGGCTTCTACATTGGCCCTGCCATTGCCCCTGGTGTGCCGTGGGTGCGCTCCATAAACAATCTTGTCAGCCTCACTCTCAAATCCGGCAATTTCGGTCAGGAAGACTTCTTTGTCCGCGCCCAGGAAAACTTTCCCGTCTAGGGTCTGAACCTGGCACGACACCGCTATACGGAGGTGGTGCGGGTTCCGGCCGGAGCCCGCACCAGACAAACGATGAAATACGAAAGGGAAATTGTCGAATTTGTGGAAGTCGGCAGGACACTGTACGACAGGGGGTATGCCACGGGATCTGCCGGCAACATGAGCGTACTTTTGCCTGACGGCAATATTCTTGCCACGCCCACAGGATCCTGCATGGGCAGGCTTGATCCCGAAACGCTTTCTGTCCTCACCCGGGACGGAACCCTTGTTGCCGGAGCAAAGGCCACCAAGGAAGTGCTCTTCCACATGGCCCTGTACGACAACAATCCCGACATACGCGCTGTTGTCCACCTGCACTGCTGCTACTGCACAGCTCTTTCCTGCCTGAAGGATCTTGACGAGAAAAGCGTCATACGTCCCTTTACGCCCTACGTTGTCATGCGCATGGGCGAGATTCCGCTTGTTCCCTACCACAAACCGGGCTCACCCCTGCTTGCCGAGGATCTCGGCAAAGTGGCCCCGGGACATCTGGCCTTCCTCATGGCCAACCACGGCATGATCGCCTGTGGCAAGGATCTCACAAGCGCAGTCAACAATGCAGAAGAGCTGGAAGCAACGGCAAGACTGTATTTTGTCCTTGCAAACGACAGAGATCGCATTCGCTATCTCACTGAAGAAGAAACAAGGGAGCTTAGATAATGCCCAAATTTGCTGCCAATCTGACCATGATGTTCAAGGAAGTGGACTTCATGGATCGCTTTGCCAGGGCCGCACAGTGCGGCTTCAAGGCTGTGGAATTTCTCTGGCCCTATGACTACGACAAAAAGGATCTTGCCAAGGCTCTGAAGGACAACGGGCTTACTCTCGCCCTATTCAACACCACCGCTGGCAACGTGGCAGGCGGAGAGTGGGGCCATGCAGGCCTGCCCGGCCGCGAGGCCGACTTCAAGTCGGAAATAGAAGAGGCTCTCGACTACGCCATTGCCCTCGACTGCCGCACAGTGCATGTCATGTCCGCAGTGGTTCCCTATCCCGAGGAAAGGGAGCTGTGCCGCAACGTCTTTGTGAAAAACATGCGCATGGCTGCAGACCTTTTTGCAAAGCACGACAAGGTCCTCACCATGGAGGCACTCTGCCCGGACATCAAGCCCCGCTACCTCTACCACAGCCAGTACGAAACCATGGCCCTGCGCGAGGTCATTGGTCGTGACAATGTCTTCACCCAGCTCGACACCTTCCACGCCCAGATGGTGGACGGCAATCTCACCCACCTCATTCGCGACTTTGCCGGTGCCTACGGCCATGTGCAAATCGCTGCTGCCCCGAGCCGCCACGAGCCGGATGAGGGCGAGATAGACTACAGCTACATCTTCAGGCTCTTCGACGAAGTTGGGTATACCGGATACATTGGCTGCGAGTACAACCCTCGCGGCAACACGGAAGAAGGCCTTGGATGGTTTGCCCCCTACAAGGGCTAGTCATCTGCCGGGCTAAAGTCCCGGCCCACTCTACTCACACTTCTCGGCCTGACAGGATACGCCTATGTCAACAACAGCGTTACTGTGCATAGCACTCTTCTCGGTGCTTCTGCTCCTCTTTCTCGTGATCAGGATGAAGGTCTCGGCCTTTGTGTCGCTCCTGCTCGTGTCCATGATCACGGCACTGATAGCCGGCATCCCGGTGGACAAGGTCATGCCCACCCTCATCGCCGGCATGGGGTCAACCCTTGGCTCCATCACCATCATCGTGGGCCTTGGCGCCATTCTCGGCAAGATGATTGAAGTCTCGGGCGGCGCGGAAGCCCTTGCCTCCTACTTCAGCAGACTGCTTGGCGTGAGCAAAACCGTAGCTGCAGTCACGATCGCCGGCTTTATTCTCGGCATCCCGATCTTCGTGGACGTGGGCTTTATCATCCTGGCCCCCATTGTCCTGGGTTTTGCCAGATTCACCAAGGCCAACCCCATAGTCTACGGTCTGCCTGTGGCAGCAGCCATGCTGACCGTGCACGTGGTGGTTCCGCCCCATCCCGGCCCTGTTGCCGCAGCCAACATTCTCCATGCTGACGTGGGCATGCTGACCCTGCTCGGCATCCTCCTCTGTATCCCCACCTCCATCTGTGCCTTCTACTTTGCCCGTTCGGTCATAAGAAAGCATCTGGCAGCCAAAGGCGAGTCCGCGGAAATCCGCACGGACATCACCTCCCTGAACATGGCTGACATCCAGTCCGACAGAGTCAAGCTCGACAATCTCGAGCCTCCGAGTGTGGGCCTTATCCTTACCCTGGTCATCCTGCCCATCGCCCTCATCATGCTGGGCACGGTCTCGGCGACCGTCCTCGACAAGGCAAGCTCCCTGTACAGGGTAGCCCAGTTCCTGGGCTCCCCCGGCACGGCCCTCATGATTTCCATCCTGCTCGCCTTCTACTTCATTGGCATCAAGAGGGGCTGGGAACTCGGCCGCATAGGCGAAGTCATGGACGACGCCCTGCCCACTGCAGCAGTGGTCATCCTGGTCACTGGTGGTGGCGGCGTGTTCGGCAAGGTTCTCACCGAAACAGGCGTCGGCACGGCACTTGCCAACACCCTTGTATCCCTGGGCATCCCGATCCTGCCCGCAGCCTTCATCATCGCGGCTGCACTGCGCGCCTCCCAGGGATCGGCCACCGTGGCCATCCTGACTACAGCCGGCCTGCTTGCAGACGCTGCAGCAGCCTACAGCGACAACTACCGCGTGATGATCACCATAGCCATCGGCTTTGGCGGCTTCGGCTTCTCGCACATCAACGACAGCTTCTTCTGGATTCTGACGAAGTATCTGAACATGAGCGTGAGCGAAGGCCTGCGCACCTGGACGCTGATCACCTCGGTGATAGGCATAGTTGGTTTCTTCTTCACCTGGCTTGTGACAATGCTCTTCTTCTAGCAAGAGAGGCTTCGTTGCCCTGAGAGAGGGCAAAGCCCAAAATGGAGGGGCGGAC
>ENA-ORSJ01001504-ORSJ01001504.1-human-gut-metagenome-genome-assembly--contig:-NODE-1504-length-18998-cov-4.448662_pt1 | contig 18998 bp, 15 predicted proteins | sample MGYA00242191_ERZ509158 | MGnify/ENA primary metagenome ERZ509158 (study PRJEB26280, sample SAMEA2338623) | human gut metagenome | biome: human gut; feature: human-associated habitat; material: faeces...
TAAGAAAGAGCAAACCAATAATGATAAATAACGTGAGTTCAAATAATATTATGAACTGTAATATTACTAAAAATCGACTGATAAATAGTAAATAACGTGAGTTCGACGAATTAACATTAACATATACACACAAATTCAACCTGTATATGCAATATATTATTCAGTCACAGAAATTGTTATTACATCTACAAATTGAATTCATGTTATATAATATATACCCAAAAGAAATATCTTGAAATAATCCTTTACACTACATACTTCACAGCATATTCATAAACCTCTCCAGGCATTGGGTCTTTCAATAGCCATACTATCTGCATCGGACGGCTACCACTATAACTTTCCAACTTCACTTCTCCCAGATACACGTATCCCATTGTCCTGGTAGGATTATCGGCGGCCTTAGCCTGTTTGCGGACAAAAAGGAGCATCGTTTGTGTCTGTCTTATATATTTCTGGCCTGTTAAAGATTCCGGACTCACCTTATTTTGCGTTTCCCAATGAAACTTACAACTGCTTTGTGCAAAGTCGTTATAATTGGTGTTTGAGCCGATTTCGCGGTCTTTTATGATATCCACAAACATTGCTTCCAACGCTACACCATTCAACACATTGCGTTCACATCCTTCCCGGTTTGATGATTTCTTTGCTATGGTTGAGGTGCCTATTGCCACTTGTATCTGCGATTTTGTATATACACCGTGCAGTTTCAATGGCATAACATTATTTAAAGAAGAATTGTCATCCTTCTCAAGCGCGTTACAATGATCCATCAGATATGCTGTGACCTCACACACTTCATCCACGAAAATCTTATCCCCCGACAGGCTGTCAAACATATCTTGCAAGCTGTCGTACACGCCGGCTGCATCATACAAATCGTAATACAGCATCAGTGCCATTTTCTTTTCCTTATCCGTAAGCATAGATTCGCGTATGCGGAACTGACAAGATGAAAGCCTGTGTATGAACGAAAAATAAGAATGAGAGTCCGTTGACAGCCATTTCTTATTCACCGCACGTGACAGTTCAACGTTCATCCCGGACACTGATTTTCCCACTCCGGCAAGATAAAGCAACTCGTTCCACGTCGTACCATTATACAATTTCTCTATTGGGACATGCGTCAGGCGGAGAAAAGAAGACAAAGACAATGGCTCGCTATAATCTTTCGAAAAATGCAGTATCGCACTTATTATGCGATTCTTACGGAAACCATTGATATATCCTTTTATATTTTCCAGGACATAAGCCTTGGCTTTCTCCTCCAATTGAATCTGACAGTTCAATGGAAGATGAGGAAAATCACGTTCCACTTCTTCCTTGATGCCCAACGACGTGCGGCCAATCAGAGCCCTGAAACGGTCGGCATAATTAAACTCCGCCCTACAGTGACCTACAAAATCAAGCACCGTAAGATGTGTCTTACCCTTGACTTTACGAAGTCCTCGACCGAACTGTTGAAGGAATATAGTCAGACTTTCTGTAGGACGAAGAAACAATATTGTGTCTATCTCCGGTATATCGACACCTTCATTAAACATATCGACTACAAAAAGATAATTTATTTTCTTCTGCACAAGACTCTTCACCTTGACGTGTCTGTCCTGCGCGTTATCCGTAACGAGATAATCTGACCTCAATCCGGCAAGCGTAAACTTAGCGTTCATGTACTTGGCATGCTCACGGTCAACGCAGAAACACAGAGCACGCACGTCGCGATAATTAGGCAGATATTCCTCTATCTTTCTGAAGATAATACCAGTACGCTGGTCATTTGTCGTATAGACCTTCGACAATTCTGCCGGAACATAATGTCCACGCTCCCAACGCACTTCTGCCAAATCCACTGTATCTGTTATGCCATAATAATGAAATGGCGACAGCAATCTGTTGTTCAACGCAGTGTCGAGACGTATTTCCGCCGAGATACGCCGGCCGAAATACACCGTGATGTCCCTTGCGTCCATTCGTTCAGGAGTGGCCGTAAGTCCAAGAAGAATCTTTGGCTTGAATTTCCTTAGAATCTTCTGATAACTGTCAGCCACAATATGATGAGCCTCATCAAACACAATATAATCGTAGTAGTCTTCGGGAAGCGACAACTGGTCGATACGGTTGTTCAGCAAATCTTTCGAAGCGAACAAGTGACTGTAAGACGCAGCCTCATGCCCGCCGTACCACATATCGCCAAAGTTAGGATCGTTCAGAACAGTCCTGAACGTAGCACACGCCTGTCGGATGATTTCCTCACGATGCACCACAAACAAAAAGTTTGCACGCTTGTTCCTCTCCCTGAACCGCTTATAGTCGAACGCTGCTATCACAGTTTTACCAGTTCCGGTGGCAGCCACAACCAGATTGTTCCAGTTGTTATTATACTTTCTTTCCTTCTCCAACTTGTCCAAGACATCATTCTGATACTCCTTTGCCTGCATCAGGTCGAGCACCGAATAGTCTATTTCCCCACCCTGATTCTCCGACATTCCTAATGCCGTTTTCAGTTTCTCGTCATCACGTCCCGGACAGAATGTCTCAAAGGCTGAGTTTTCCCAATAAGTCTCAAACGTATTGTTCACCATCGACATGATGTGCGGAAGCTCCACCTGCGTTACCTTAATATTCCATTCAAGTCCGTCGGTCAATGCAGCTTTAGAGATATTCGACGAACCGATATATGCCGTGTTGAATTTTGTATCGCGCAGAAATATATACGCCTTTGCATGAAGGCGATCAACATCACTATTATAAGATATTTTTACTTCCGTATTCGGCAATTGCGCGAGGGTTCTTATGGCTCTATACTCAGTAGCAGCCATATATGTAGATGTAATTATCTTCAGCTTCCGACCAGTTTCCGTAAGCCTTTTCAGTTCAGACAACAACAGATTTACACCGCTTTGACGAATAAACGAAACGAGTATCCTCACCTCGTTAGACGACAATATTTCCTTTTTTAGCTCGCTCATCATATTTACCGAATAATTCGAACCCGTGAAAAGCGAACTTTGTGTGAGTGTCATGATAGGAGTTATCTGTTTTATGTATTTCTGTATATCAGGATAGTCACATGCCGTCTTGTCTATTATACATGTCAGAATAGAGTGACTCGCATCTATCAGGTCGTCCTCATAATGCTCCATCTGAAACTCCCTGCCCAACTTTTTTATAATAGCGTTGACAAGTCTGATGCTCCTCTCCACACCATCCTCAGTATCGACAAGGTCTGTTATGAGCTCCTGGATAATCACATACAGATAACGAGACAAATAGTTTATCGCCTCCTCTTTGCCTATCTCCTTCGTTCCTATATGATATATTTTCCTGTCACAACCGTCCAGCTTACATCTGAAAAGCTGATTTATTATCTGTTCGTATATACCTGTCATATCTGTTTAGGTCACATCAATATTACAAAGGTAATCATAAAACAACATATAATACAATTTTAATTTGATTCTTTATATTTCATATCATATATAGTCATTATAATATCAACATTATTATTTTAATTACATCCTATGATTTTATAAAAATATGATGCATCTATAGCTTTCTTTAATAGGTAAAATAAATATGACATAATTACCAATAAAATATAAACAAACTCACAATGACAAAAATATTATCTATAAAATATAACAATAAATACACATAATATGATGTGTGAAACTTCACAAATACCTTTTTTCCCCCACCCCTCCCGCGCTCCTTTTTCCAAATTCTCTTTAACATTCGCTCACACTTACAATTCCGCATTTAACATTCCATTTTCTTCATTCCAGCTCTGCGCAATGCGGTTTTCGCGCTTCGAAATGCCCATTTCGGGCAGTCGGGAGTGGCGGATGCGTGCGATTGAGTTGCGAAATGGGCTTTTTCGGGGTGCGAAACGGGCCTTTTCGGAGGGTAATATGGGCCATATCGGAGCATGAAATAGGCTTTATCGGAGTGCGAAATGGGGCATTTCGCGAGACGGAGGATTGGAGGACGAGATGGAGTGTTGCGTAAATGGTTGAGGGACAGAGGGTTGAGGATTGTTACGATTTTTGCGGTTTTTCCGACGATTTTGCATGCGGTGCGCCGGAAGACGGATTTTCAGAGGTTTCAAGGGGAAATATTTAACCTTGCGGACCGGATTTTATGTTTTTTTATACATCCGTGTTAAGTTCTGAAAATCTTTTCGAAAAAGAGTTGGCACATATGTAAAATTTAATATGAATGAGCGGAATTCGTTGTAACTTTGCAGTGCTTTAAGAAAGGATAATGATGATTAAGGAAAATTCCAAAGTATTTTTGTTGATTTTATTGGGCATGCTGACGGCGTTCGGCCCCTTTGTTACTGATATGTATTTGCCCAGTCTGCCTTCGATGGGCGTGTATTTCTCAACTTCTTCTTCGATGATACAGTTAGGCCTGACAACCAGTATGATAGGTCTGGCTGTGGGACAGATATTCTTCGGTCCGCTGAGCGACCGCTACGGCCGGCGCCTGCCTTTGGTGTCAGCCATGTGGCTGTTCATAGCCTCGACGCTGCTGTGTCTGTTCTCACAGACCATCGAGCAGTTCGTGGCGTTCCGTCTGTTGCAGGGCATTGCCGGCGCGGGAGGCATAGTGATATCGCGTTCGGTGGCCACCGACAAGTATTCAGGCCACGAGCTGGCGAAGATGCTTGCCGTGATAGGAGCCATAAACGGAGTGGCGCCTGTGGCTGCTCCCATTGTGGGAGGCGTGCTGACCGACGCCATAGGATGGAAGGGCATATTCTGGGTTCTGTTCGCTTTGGGTCTGGTGTTGTTGGCCTGCTGCATGCGATTCAGAGAGTCGTTGCCCGTCGAGAACCGCTCGGCTGAGAAATGGAGCGACACTTTCCGCAGCTTCGGAGTGGTGCTGCGCGACCGACGCTACGTGTGCTACGTGCTCCAGATGACGTTTGCGCAGGGCGTATTGTTTGCCAACATTGCCTCGTCGCCGTTCATCATACAGCAGCATTACGGCTTCTCGGCGTTCACCTTCAGTCTGTTCTTCGGCATCAATGCCCTGGCGATAGGTGTCGCCGCCGCGCTGTCGGTGAAGTTCCGCCGCTCGGAAAGCAGCACGCTGGCAGGCTGCTGCGGAATGGTGATGGCCTCAGTGCTGCAATGCTTTGCACTGATGTCCGATTGCAGTTTCTGGGTGTATGAGGCCCTCATGCTGGTCCTGCTGTTCAGCATGGGCATGACGTTCACGTCGAGCACCGCCCTGGCAATGGAGAGCCAGCGCGAGAACTCGGGCACGGCATCGGCGCTCCTTGGCGCGTTCTGCTTCGCCGCAGGCGGAATGGTATCGCCGTTGGTAGGTCTGGGCAACATACTTTCGTCAACGGGAGTGGTATTCCTGGTTTGTTCGTGCTGCTCGCTGCTGTGCATGCTGGTGGCACTTGGACGCCGCGGCACGCGGTTGTATTTCGCATTCAGTGCGGTGCGCAGACACTAAGAAGACATTGCTTACAGACTTATATGCCGGTGATCAGCATCAATACGTGACTGACCACCGGTTTATTGTATATGGCCATGGCGTCAAAATACTGACTGAATTCCAATGACCGATTCGGGTTGAGAAGCCGCGTCGCAGTCGTTCATTACCGGCAGTGTGGCAGAACGCCGCCACACGACAGCGGTTGCCGACGGCATAAAAGAAAAGCCTGCCGCGACAAGAGAGCGTCGCGGCAGGCTTAAACAAATAACGTGTAATATGAAGTCAAATCATTTCACTGCCTCAACCGTATATCCGGCATCCTTCAGCAGCTGGAGCACACCCTTGGTTCCGGGCAAATGGCCTGCGCCTACGACGAAGAATGTGGGTTTGGCAGCCATGATGGCGGGCATCTTCTTAGCCCAGTCTGCGTTGCGGTTGTCTATGAGCTGTGCCAGCTCCTCGGGCGTGCTGTCGCACGTTCCGCCCAGCTTCTTGTCCATTGCAGCCTTCAGTGCGTCAAGGTCCTGGGCATAGAAAGCGTCGGTCATCGACTCCATCATCTGCTCGTAGAACTCCTGATTGTCGAGCAGACACATGAGCTGCTCCACCTGACGCTTGATGTCCGAGCCCTTATAGAGCAGATCTGTCTGGAACGCCAAGGTCTCGAGACCGCCCACAGGCTCGTTGTTGTGCTTTGCCTGAGCCTGGAAATACTGGTCGAATGTGCTCGAAGGGTCATACTCGCCCATGTGCTTCTGCATGAACATGAGCACCTGCAGCTGTGTGGAGAGAGCCGCCGGCGACATCTTGCCCATCTGTGCGCCCACCTGCGGATTGCTCAGTCCGACGCCCATCATCTGTGTTATTACGGCGTCGAGCTTCTTATACTGCTCTGCCGAGAGAACCGTCTTGAGGCTCTGTCCGTCGGGAAGCATCATTGCCGCCTGCACCACTTTCAGACTGTCGGGGTTGGTCATGTCGTCCCAACGCACCTCGCCATACACCTGTTCGGTGTTTGTCAGCGCGTCCTTCACGCCGGCAATCTTGTTCACAAAGCCCACGTTTGCAAGGTGGTGTGTGCCGATGATGTACGAGGGCGCGGTGAGGTCCTTGCCCGATATCTTGTAGAGCAGCTGGGCATTTGCGCCCGCCACTGTGAAGACAGCCACGAGGGCTGCCGCAATGAATCTTTTAATCATAATATAAACTGTTTGGTTTGTAATGTAATGTCATATCACCATATGTGCGCACGCTTCGACTTCGGCACGTACATCTTGTCGCTCTTCTTCACGTTGAAGGCGTCGTACCATGCGTCGATGTGAGGCAGTGCACCATTGACACGAGCCTGGTTGGGTGAGTGCGGATCGACTTTCAGCAGATAGTCGGTCATCTCGTCGCTGGTGTTGGCGGCCCAGACACGTCCCCATGCGAGGAAGAAGCGCTGCTCGGGAGTGAATCCGTCGATCACGGGCAGCTTCTTTGTCTTCATCAGATTGCTGAAGGCGCGGAAGGCGATGTTCAGTCCTCCGTTGTCGCCGATGTTCTCACCGAGAGTCAGCTTGCCGTTTATCTTCTTGCCCGGCTGCACCTCGTAGTTGCTGAAATACTCCTCGAGCACCTTCGTGCGCTTGTCGTAGTTGGCCTTGTCGGCAGCTGTCCACCAGTTGTTCTGGTTGCCGTTCTTGTCGAACTGGCATCCCTGGTCGTCGAATCCGTGGCTCATCTCGTGACCTATCACGCAACCGATGGCTCCCTAGTTCACGGCGTCGTCGGCCTCAGGATCGAAGAACGGAGCCTGAAGGATGGCTGCCGGGAAGCATATCTCGTTGGTCGTGGGGTTGTAGTAGGCATTGACTGTCTGCGGAGTCATATGCCACTCACTCTTGTCAACAGGCTTGTTCACCTTGCGGTCGATGTAATCCTTGGTCAGGAACGCGGTCACACGGGTGAGGTTGTCGTACAGAGAGAGCGACGGATCAATCTCCAGTCCGGAGTAGTCGCGCCACTTGTCAGGATAACCTATCTTGATGATGAAGTTGCTCAACTTGTCCTTTGCCTGGTCCTTTGTGGCCTGTTCCATCCACGAAGCTTCGTCTATACGCTCGGCAAGTGCGGTCTGCAGATTGTGAACAAGGTCGAGCATGCGCTGCTTGCTGCTCTCAGGGAAGTATTTCTCAACGTAGAGCTTGCCTATGGCCTCGCCCAGAACGCCGCTCACAACACCTACGGCACGCTTCCAGCGCGGACGGTCCTGCTTAACGCCGCTGAGTGTCTGATTGAACTTGAACGACGCTGCGCGGAACTCATCACTGAGACTGTTGGTCGCGCTGCTTATGACTTTTGCTTCGGCATAGATCTTGAGGTCGTCGAGAGAAGTCTCCTCCAGTATCTTCTCAACCTCCTTTATAGGCTCCGGTTGTGCCAGATCCACCTCGGCGAACGGCGGGAAACCCTGCGCCAGAAATATGTTTCCCCAGTCTATTCCGGGATAGTCGCTTATGAGCTGTGCATAACCAATCTTGTGATAGTTGGCGTTTACGTCGCGCAGTTTCACGTTGTCGTAGCTTGCCTTTGCTATGCGTGTCTCGATGGCGAGGAGCACATCGGTCTTCTTCTGAGCCGTCTGTTCGTCGTCGCCTACGAGCTGGAACAGGGTCTTGATGTATTCCTTGTAGGCGTTGCGCACCTTAACGGTCTGCTCGTCGTCGTTCAGATAGTAGTCGCGCTCGCCCAGACCTATTCCGCCCTGCGATATTCCTACGATGTTCTGCGACGCATTGCGCTGGTCGGCTCCCACGCTTATGCCGAACATCATTGCGCCCACGCCCTGATAGTCGAGCTGAGCCATGACGAGCTGATACTCCTTCTTGTTCTTTATAGCCTCAACTTTCGCAAGCACAGGTTTCAGAGGTGCGGCTCCCTCACGGTTCAGACGGACGCTGTCCATCATCAGGTTGTAGAGGTCGCCTATCTTCTGTCCGAGTGAACCTTTGGGCTGGCTTTTGGACGAATATTCCTCTATGAGTCCCTTGATGCGCTTCTGATTCTGTTCTTCCAAATCCACGAAGGCACCGTTTGTAGGATGTTCGGCATCGAGGGGATGAGTCTTCAGCCATCCTCCGGCTGCATACTCATAGAAATCCATGCCCGGTTTCACGTTAAGATCCATGTTGGCTTTGTCGATACCCGACGACAGGTTCTGGGCGCATGCGGCCGTCGCAATCATCGAGAACGACACCAATAATGTTTTTGTCTTCATTTTTTATATTATTAATATGTACGTTTTTATATACTTTACGTCACTTATCTTCTGCAAAATTACACAAATATGCGTATAACAGCCGAATATGACCGTCAAAAATAACATATTATAAGTTTTCGCCATAGCGCTGCCACTCGGCCTCGACGTCCTTTATATCGACACCGAGCAGGCGCATGTTGCGGAACATGTCGGGCAGGATGTTCTCCATGAAGTCCTTGCGCCGGGCTTCCATAATGCGGTCGCGCGCTCCGGCAGTGACAAAATATCCCAGTCCGCGTTTGTTGTATATTATACCGTCGCGTGCCAGAAAGTCGTAGGCCTTCACGGCGGTGTTGGTATTCACTTCGAGCTTCACGGCATACTCGCGTACGCTGGGTATGCGCTCGTCGTCGGCATAAACGCCTGCGAGAATATCGTCGCACAGACGGTCGGCCATCTGTATGTATATTGCTTTATCGTTGCTGAATGTCATATGTTCAAGAGTTTATTGTTGATAACCTGCATTCTTGTGAACAGTCGGAAGGACAGCCATGTAAATGCTACCATGCCTACAAGCATTACCGACATAGATAACCAGACGTTGAATTCGGGAAAGATCAGGTAGATCAGAGCCCTGATCAGCGAATAAATGACACATGCGAACAGCCAGCCATGACGGCGGAAGAGCGTGCCCATGAAGATGAATACCGACAGGTCGAACAGGTCGCCCAGACAGTAGTAGAATATGACGAACAGGCCGGGATTGATGAATGTTCCGGCAAAAATGTCCCTTAATCCTGACTGCGACACGTAGTTGCTGAAGGTAGGACCAAGCTCGTCGAACGCTCTGACGCCACGCTGGGCAATGTCGGACAGCGTTGTCAGCAAGGTCACGGCATAGGAACCCATGTGCGACCGGCCAAATATGAGGTGCATGAAAAGCTGCTGAAGCAGGTCGGCCACCACAAACGACACTGCCGACATAAGTATTCCGCCAAGTACAACGAGCACCACACGGCAGACATACTTCTCTGCGTTAGATGCCGGCAGCATCATGTAGGCTATACGCTGTTGTCTGGTCTGCATGTTGCGGAACATCATGCTTCCGCCCATAAGAATGACAAACCAATAGGCACCAAAGAATACGAAGGAGAAACTTCTCGACATTTTGAGCAGCACAGCGCGCTGCGTTTCGGGATTGGACGCATTTGCCATGAATATGGGCTCGCTGCCTATAGACATCATTGTCATGAAAAGCGTCATCAGCAGGGTGATGATTATCGTTGTGCGTATGGCGTAACCCCGTTCCTCCACGAAGCTCCACTTGACGAGACGCATGGTTCTCGATATATTGAAATTGCTCATATTTTCCTTGTTTTTTACATGTCCGACGTGCGGATCAGATGTTTATCCATTTGTTGTTTATCACATTGGTGCGCTTGAAGAGCCTGTACGACGCCCAGTAATTCAATGCAATGAGTGCCAGTTCCATAGCAATGATGGTACATCTGTCTATTATTGTGAGCGAAACGTCGATATCATAGTTATCTATTCCATGTCCTGCGACAGCAAGGCATATCTGAATGGCCATAAGCACAAGCGATGTGAGGATGAACGGATGGCGACGAAAAAATGCGCTGCCAAGGATATAGAAGCTGTGGGTCCACATAATTGCGAGCATCAGAATGATGCCGGCCATAATGCGTGAAGGCGACATATAACTTATGAATTTCATCAGATTGCCGCCTCCGAACACAGAGTCGTCACACCACATACTTATGAAACTGGTGGTGGCGTCCCACCCCATGAGCATATTGAACAGCACTCTGAAATAGTCGGCCGCAAAAAACGACACTATCAGCACAACAGGCCAGCCTATCGTAACGTAAGTCCAGCGCGAGAGATATTTCTCCAGATTCGACGCAGGATGCATCAGAAACGAGATTGCCTGCTTCTTGTGACGTGTGTTGGCAAACATGGTGCTCGCTCCGAAATAAAGACATGTGAATCCCACCATGAAGCCGGACACGCTAAAGGCCATTGCCATTGCGAGGTCATTCTCACTTCCGTTTCCGGTTGAGAAAGTAACCATACTGAGCACGAACTCCTCGCACAGGAAGAACGCGATGGTCATAATAATACCCATGCGCAGCAGATTGCCTTTTGTATTTTCAAACGTCCATAAGAGCATCTTATGAAAACGGTTCCATTCAAACGATTTCATGATCATTTTCTCCTTTCTTTTTCTTGTCGGTTCATTTAATCATTCCCTTTGTCACGGCATTGAAGAGCAGCTCCAGATTCACCGGCGTCTCCTCATGACGGCCGCGGTGTGCCATGACGGCGTTGCCCTGGATGGAGAACTCTGAATAGATGACGTCGTCGGTGGGTTCGCCCGGACGGCGTGTCTCGAAAACGTACTTGTCGCACACATCGCCCACGGACGAGTCGAGAGCCACTCCATTCTCGTCGAATATCACGATGTGGTCGAGCAGCGATTCTACGTCGTGCACCTGGTGGGTGGATATTATCAGCGTGCGGTCTTCGGTCATGTTGTTGGCAACCACCTTGCGGAACTGGCTCTTCGAAGGTATGTCCAGTCCGTTTGTAGGCTCGTCCATGAGCAGCAGGCGTGTGCCGGCGGCAAGGGCGAAACTCATGTATGCCTTCTTCTTCTGGCCCATGGAGAGGGCGTTGAGCTTGAGCGACAGCGGCATCTCAAACTCTTTCAGGCAGTTGAGAAGCACCTCGCGGCTGAACCGCGGATAGAAAGGCTCGTTTATGCGGACATATTCCTCGAGCGTGGTGCGCGGCAGATCGAACTCCTCAGGCACGAGGAATATCTCCTGAAGCATCTCTGCCGTGCGGCGGCGAGCGTCGGTTCCGTCCACCATCACCGTCCCACGCGACGGCTGGAGGAGACCGCTTATGAGATAGAGCATGGTGCTCTTGCCCATTCCGTTCTTGCCGAGCAGGCCGTAGATGCGGTTTTCCTCGAATTTCAGACTGAAGTCTTCGAATACGTTTCTCTTTGTTCCCGGATAACTGAATGTTATGTTGTTTACTGTTATCATGATTTTATCTGTTTTATGTTCTGTGTTTATGTTTCCTTAATAAATGAATTTCCGTGTCACTTTACCAAAGTGTTCTGGGCGATGAGATAATCGGTATGCGGCTGCATGATGAGCATGTTGTCGGCCAGTTCGTAGCTGTTTGCCTCGTCACACCATCTGTATGTGTTGACGGCGGTCACGTTTCCGAGCACCATACGGTATTCCGTCTTTTCCTCAGCCATGGCGTAAGCCGACTTGGCGGCGTCCCATCTCTGGAGCTCGAGAGTATATCCGTCGGCCTCATACACGTAGTTCAGTCAGTACGACGGCTGCCACTGCTGAGCCTCAGCGTTCCACCTCAGGGCCTCCTTCGACACCAGACGGTTGTCTGAGTCGTAGAGGAAGCGGTACTGAAGTTTCTGAGAGAGATATTTTTCTGAATTGTCATACACGTTGATTGATGCCACCTTGCCGTTCTGCATTTCGGCATTATAGAGATAACGACTGTTTTCTGTACCGAGTGAATTAAGATACATTGCCATTACGGTTGCTGCTGTTATGATTGCGTCCATAGTCTTATAGTTTTTAATTTGTTGTTTATTCTTTTATTGTTTGTTTACTGTTTTAGTGTAATACTTTAATAGTACACTGCAAATGTATGCTATTTTATGATACGACGCAAGCTTTTCGGCGATTTTTTTATGAAAAAAGCGGAAAAAGGTATGTATTTAACGTTTGTTTACTAAAAAGTGCGTTATACAGCCATGAAATAGCCATTGTTTGGACGTAAAATGCAGTTTGACGCGCCATACTGCGGAACACGGAAGCCGGAAAGCCGGCGGACGGTAAGACACCGTGCGCAGAACGGGATGACATGCGGACAAACCTGGCGGCGCAGAGCCGACGCATAAAAAAACAAAAAACGGAAGCCCCGGATGTTAAATCTTCGTCGTGAAAATCCCGAAAAATCCGCGTAGAACCGTACAGGGAGTGATTTCGCGCGAAATTTTGCAAAAACAGAGAGTTTGGATAAATCACTGACGGACAAGCCTTTACATTTTATCGTGATTTGATATGTCCCGCACCGGTTTGCGAAAGAGCCTGTTTCAGGCCACGATATGCACCATTTCAGGCCCTGATACAGCCTATATCACACCATGAAACAGTCTGTTTCGCAACGCAGTAAAGGCTGTTTCAGAAACCGGAAGACGTGCGGGCACTCTGCGGTCAGGACGAAACGGGCTTTCCTGGAAGCAAATATGAAGCGGCGTCGCTCTGGATTTATAAAAATGGAATGTTAAATCCGAAAACGGAATTGCAAACGGATGTTAAAGAAAATTTGCAAAAACGTGCGCAGCACGGGTGGAAGAAACAGTGGCGGACATGCGGACAAGAAGATGCGTCACCCCACGGTCAGAGATTGTGATGAAGCCAACGGCCGCGGAAAAGACGCACAAGGAACAGTATGCCGCGGAACGTAAGTTCGAGTGCCATGGCCGTCCACACTCCCCGTAGACCGTATGTCGGAGCAAGCAAAGCCGCAAGCGACAGACGCACGCACCACATGCTGAACAGATTGATGAGCGCAGGTTTCAGTGTGTCGCCGGCTCCCACACACACGCAATAGACCACTATGGAGGCAGCGAACATGGGTTCGGCGAATGCCTCGATGCGCAGACTCTGTGTACCGAGGATGCGTATTTCCTCGACAGGAGTGAGAATACCCATCATCTCGGGTGCGAAAATGAACATCACCGCACCCATGACGACCATGACGGCCATGCCGAGACCGACGGTCATGTGGGCGAAACTGCGGCACAGGTCGAGCCGCTGCGCACCCTTGGTCTGCCCGACCAGCGTCGTGGCAGCGTCGCCGATACCATAGCCCGGCATGTAACACAGGCTCTCGACTGTTATGGCGAAGGTGTTGGCTGCAATGGCGAAATTGCCCAGCGGAGCCACAATCATGGTGCTCACTATCTGCGCGCCACTCATGAGAACCGACTGCATGGCAATGGGTGTGCCTATCTTCAGGGCGTTGCGCACATAAGACAATATCCAGCGGAAACGCTCGCGGTCGAGTCTCAGAGCCAGCATCTTGCTGCGGACAATGGCAAAATAGGCCTGCAATGAGGCGGCCACAGTCACAGCGAGAGCCGTGCCTACAGCTGCACCGACCACGCCCAGTCCCATGACAAATATGAATATGTAGTTGAAAACAACGTCGAGCACACACATCAGCACACTCACTATGCTCGGAATGCGCATGTTGCCGGAACACTTGAGCATTGCGCCGCAAAGATTGGAAAGCTGGAACGCCGGCACGGCGAGCGAGAAAATGAGAAAATAGAGCGAGGCGTCGTGCGCTATGTCGTCACCTCCGCCGAGCCAGTAAGGCAGCTGACGGTGAACGGCTACGGCCGAGAGCAGCACCAGAAAACTTATGATGGCGGTGCAGATGAGTCCGTGGCGGAACACCTGACGGGCCTTGGCGAAGTCGTTGGAACCTATGAAGTGGGCGGCCTGGACCGAAAATCCGAGCGACGCGGCGTTGGTGATGCTGCCCAACAGCCACGTGGTGCTCTCCACAAGACCAATGGAAGCCGAAGCCTCAGCGCCTATATGACCCACCATCGAAGCGTCGATGAAGAACATGAGCACCGACGTCACCTGTGCGAGAATAGACGGAATACTCAGTCCTACAATAAGACTGAGTTTCTCGCTTGTGCTCACCGGCCGCCCTTCGCGTATGCCGGCGAGAAGCTCGTCGCTGCTTTTCAATGAAAAAATGCGTTTCAAACCGTGTGCAAAGGTAACTCAAAAAATCCGGTAAAACGAAATTTGCCGACACATTATAAAATGATTGCTGCAACATAATAAAATGTTTGCGACGTCCGGACAAGACGACTATAAACACAAAGCGATACGATTGCAGCCATATGATGAGACTATTGCAACGACCAATAAAACGATTGTTACAATAGGACAGAATAACTGCCGGCAACAGGACAAAACGATTGCAGCCATAAGAAACAGGCATAAAAAAAGATGAAGTCATGCACATGACCTCACCTCCATTAAGTTTTTAAATCTTTGTTTCCTTTTAATTAAACCTCTTTCTCGTTTTCTATGCTTTCCCTTACTTTAATGGAGGTAAACTCTTATCTTCTTCTCCTCACCTCCATACCTATTGCAGCATATGCTGCAAATAGGGTCATCTCACATGCATCAAAATCTTTCTACCTTTCTTCTACGCTTTCTTCAACTTACCTATTGAACAACCTGAACAACCTTTATAAAACCTATTACAACTAATACCCAAATCAATTATCCTTTATCTTTACCTTTTACTAATACCTTTCTTCCTGATGTTATCCTCAATCTTAACCTTTCCGCTAATACCTTTTCTCTAATGTTATCCTTCAATCCTTAACCTTCTAATACCTTTCTTCCTTGTTATCCTCAATCTTTAACCTTAGCGTTATCCTCAATCTCTACCTCTGACCAATACCTTTTCTTACTTACTTTTCGTCTGTGTTATCCTTTTCCAATCTTTACCTCTGCCCTCCCGGACAGTGTCTCTCTCATTTTTCACTACCTATGAAGATTTATTCTCTCAAATCTGTCTCCTGTAATGTCTTTCTATATTACCTTTCCGGTAGATTTCTTTTGACGCTGCAAAATTACAAACGTTTAGAAATTTCCACAATAGTTTTGCAATATATGTTAGCGAAAAACGCCTTATTTTTGACCTAAATCAAAGATTGTGTGCGCACACAGCGATATTTCAGGCATAAAAAAAGCGGACTTTCGCAAGTCCGCTCATATTTCCAAGTCTGCCGTAAAGCAGAATAAAACGTCGTGTTATTCCTCTATCCATTCGCCGGCCTTACGCGCCTTCGACTCCGGGACATCCACTCCTGCCCTGTAATAGCTCACAAGCGTGATGTCGAACACGAGTGTGGAGTAAGCCGGAATAGATCCGTTGTCTGCATTGCCGTAGCCCAACTGATAAGGTATATACACCTTCCAGCGGTCGCCTATGTGCATATTCATCAGCGCAGTGGTGAATCCGTCCACCGTACCGGACACCGCAAACGTGGTGGGAAGAGCCGTTGCCGGGTTGAAATCGCCGGTGAACGACTTGTCGAACACGTAGCCGTCGGGATAGGATGTTGACGGAAGCAGGCGTCCCTCATAGTGCACCTTCACCGAGTCGGTGTAGAAAGGACAACCCGAACCGGTGCCGTGCTCCAGGACGTTTACCACTATATAATCGGAAGGAGCGGTAGCGCCCGACTCCACCAACGACCACTGACGGATGATCTTCCAGTCCTGATTGCCCTGTGCCGTATCAGCCTTCGCAGTGGTGTACAGGTTGTTGAAGAACTTGTCGTTGGTCGCCTTCCAGTTAGGATATTCCTCAACGTCGCTGTCGTTCTCGCTGCACGACGACAGCAGTCCGACAGGCATGAGCAGTGCCAACAAATATATAATAAGGTGTTTCTTCATTTTTTATTGCAGTTTTTTCAACAGACTGTATATGCTGACCTTATCTTCGATGATGCTGCGCAGATTGTCTATGCTCACGCGCTCCTGCTTCATGGTGTCGCGGAAACGCAGAGTGACGGTGTTGTCCTTGAGAGTGTCGTAGTCAACAGTAACGCAATAAGGTGTACCTATGGCGTCCTGGCGGCGGTAACGCTTGCCCACGGTGTCCTTCTCGTCGTACTGGCAGTTGAAGTGGAACTTCAGATCGTCGATTATCTTGCGTGCAACTTCAGGCAGTCCGTCCTTCTTCACGAGCGGCATTACGCAGAGTTTAACAGGAGCGAGTGCCTCAGGCAGACGGAGTACGACGCGGGTCTCGCCGTTCTCGAGCTTCTCCTCGCAATATGAATGACACATTACAGAGAGGAACATACGGTCTACACCGATGGATGTCTCGATGTCGTACGGAGTATAGCTTTCGTTGGTCTGCGGGTCGAAATACTTGATGGAACGACCCGAGAACTTCTCGTGCTGCGACAGGTCGAAGTCGGTACGGCTGTGGATACCCTCAACCTCCTTGAATCCGAACGGCATCTTGAACTCGATGTCGGTTGCCGCGTTGGCATAGTGAGCCAGCTTCTCGTGGTCGTGGAAACGATAGTTCTCAGCGCCGAAGCCCAGTGCCTGGTGCCACTTCATACGTGTTTCCTTCCACTTCTTGAACCATTCCATCTCTGTTCCCGGCTTAACGAAGAACTGCATCTCCATCTGTTCGAACTCACGCATACGGAAAATGAACTGACGTGCCACAATCTCGTTGCGGAACGCCTTGCCTATCTGCGCGATACCGAACGGTATCTTCATACGTCCGGTCTTCTGCACGTTGAGGTAGTTCACGAATATACCCTGTGCTGTCTCCGGGCGAAGATATATCTTGCTTGTGCTGTCGGCGGTTGATCCCATCTCTGTCGAGAACATCAGATTGAACTGACGCACGTCGGTCCAGTTCTTTGTTCCGCTTATCGGATCCACGATACCCTCGTCGAGAATAATCTGCTTCAGCTCGTTCAGGTCCATGGCGTTCATGGCCACAGTGTAACGTTCGTGCAGGGCGTCGCGCTTCTTCTGATGCTCGATGACGCGCGGATTGGTCTCGCGGAACTTAGCCTCGTCGAAAGACTCTCCGAAACGTTTGCGCGCCTTCTCCACTTCCTTGTTTATCTTCTCCTCGTATTTTGCTATCTGGTCCTCGATGAGCACGTCTGCGCGATAGCGTTTCTTGGAGTCGCGGTTGTCGATGAGCGGGTCGTTGAAAGCATCAACGTGTCCTGATGCCTTCCATATTGTAGGGTGCATGAATATGGCCGAGTCGATGCCCACGATATTCTCGTGCAGGAGCACCATACTCTTCCACCAGTATTCCTTAATATTGTTTTTCAGTTCAACACCATTCTGTCCATAATCATAGACGGCGGCCAGACCGTCGTAGATGTCGCTGCTCGGGAACACAAATCCATATTCCTTGCAATGCGATACGATTTTCTTAAAAACGTCTTCCTGTGCCATTTTTATGTTTGTTTGATTATTTTATCCTTTAAGGATGCAAAGATAACTCTTTTAGTTGGTTTATAAGCCGTTTTAAGGTTAAATGTTATGAAACACGAATTTGCGCGCACGTTTTGTCATTAAATAATACTTATTATAAGCCTTATACACATTTCGCCTGAATGTCCGGAGCAGATACAGAGCCAGACACGCACACGACACTTGTCACTCATACAAAAAGAATAAACCGAAGACAAAGCAGGTTGCGGACGAAAAGCAGAACTGCATAATTATGCAATTTATGTATAAATATACAATTTCGTACAGACCTCAACTTCACGAGAGTGCCGATGAAATGAAAAAAATATCTCCGGCCGCAAATACGCGAGTTATGAGCACTTACGGTAAACACTTGTGGCACAACAGGTTATGCTTTTCCGCAATGTGAAGCCGACTTCGGCGCGTTGCGAAAGAGCCCATTTCAGGTTGCGAAATGGGCTCTTTCGCGTCCCGAAAAGCACCATATCATGCTCCGATAAAGCCCATTTCGCATTCCGATATGGTGCTTTTCGCAAAACGACCATGTCTGAGACGGGTGTATGAAAGTGGGTAACCGCACTGCGACAAGAAACAGACACGGGCGAAAAAGCCCATTTCGGAGGTTTCCGATTTTCTATTTTGAGATTTTATTTTGTCAAAATTTTTTACCTCACATTCTGTATATTTATTCATTTCCTGACACTCACCGAGCCGCACGTTCCACGCATCGGACAACCGCGTCGGCCTCACGCACAGGCGCCGCAACGCCCGTCATAAACGGCTTTTGGGCACAAATCTTTTATAAATAGGAAAAAAATCAGTAACTTTGAAGCAAAATTTGTGACGAAGTAAAATATGAGCGACGAAATAAAGGACAACGAGACGATTGATGAAGAAATGAACAGCGAGAGCGTGAACGGCGAGGACACCGCACCGGAGGAACACTCCGACTACAAGCCCGTGAACCGTTTTGACGCCTCGGCAGTGCATCACCTCAGCGGGATGTACAAGACGTGGTTTCTCGACTACGCCTCATACGTCATTCTCGAACGTGCCGTGCCCCACATAGAGGACGGTCTGAAACCTGTGCAGCGACGCATTCTGCACTCGATGAAGCGCATGGACGACGGACGCTACAACAAGGTGGCGAACATCGTGGGACACACCATGCAGTT
>ENA-ORSJ01001505-ORSJ01001505.1-human-gut-metagenome-genome-assembly--contig:-NODE-1505-length-18998-cov-2.967059_pt1 | contig 18998 bp, 17 predicted proteins | sample MGYA00242191_ERZ509158 | MGnify/ENA primary metagenome ERZ509158 (study PRJEB26280, sample SAMEA2338623) | human gut metagenome | biome: human gut; feature: human-associated habitat; material: faeces...
CGAAACCTCCATTTGGTTATTTAAAAGATGAAGAGCATGGATGCTGGAAAATAGATCCGGTAGCAGGTAAATATGTCCGTATGATATTTGATAAAGCGATGGAAGGCTGCAATACTTCTCAGATCTGCTATTACATGAACGAGCAGAAGGTGCCAACACCTGGAAAATATAATCAGATGAACGGATTGCTGCGGCAGGGGAATTATAAAATGCCAGATAAGGAAGTTGTTTGGGATACCGGAATGATCCGTACAATTCTTGGAAGATTTGAGTACACAGGTGCTTTAGTTATGGGAAGGCGGCATACCGTAGCGGTTGGGAGTAAAGTAACAAGAAAGACAGCAGAACGAGATGTCGTTATCCGGAAGAATATCAATCCGGCAATCATTACGGAAGAAGAGTATGAAGTGGCAAGTGCATCTATTATGTTTATGACAAAGCCAGAATATCGTGGTGCGAAAGACTTCCTTCTGAAAGGAAAAGTGCGGTGTGGAAACTGCCACAGGTCATTAGCTTATACAGATGGCGGTATTCATCCAAAAATATATTGTCCCCATAAAGCTCAGGCAGGAAGATATTCTCATTGTTCTGAAGATGCGTATCCGGTATCTGTGATAGAGGGACATATCTGGTATTCTTTAAAAAGGATACTAAGGATATTGGATTCAGTGCAAAGAGAATCCGAAGAAAAATATACGGATAATAGTTTTACAGGGAAAAGACAACAAAGAGTGTTGGAGTCGGAACTGGAAAAATTAAAAAATGAACGTATCCATCAGTATGAAGCTTATGCAGAAGGCGTACTTAGCAGAGAAAAATATATAACAGTGAAGAAACAGCTGACAGAAACAATCGAAAAGATACAATCCGAACAAAAAGCACTTGCCAGTGTGATCATTGAAGAAGAACGATACAGAAGCCGGATAAGAACAGCAGTCCAACAGTTGGAGGTACAGATAGAAAGAGGAAAGCTGACGAAAGAGATTATAGATACAATGATTGATACCGTGTATGTGTATGATAAAAAACGGATCGAAGTAATTTTAAGATTTGATGATGTTTTACAAAAGGTGATCTCAGAATATATGGAAGGGGCGAAGGGTGCATGACATTTAAAGATTTTATGTATAAAGGGGTATTGATGATAGCTGTGCTGGCATTGATCGGATGGCTTGGAAAGTATCTGTATCTGGTAGATGGAGAAATTGACTGGTTCCGGCTGATGCTGGTATATGGTGTTCCGGTAGGAATCCCCCATATGTTTTTCATGGTTCCATGGCATTGGGATTTATCAGGAATACTTGGAATGATGACGTTATGTGTGATTGTTGGAAGTTTATTCGGCAGTTTTATTGCAATCTGGTTGTTAGTTCGGGCAGTGGGATATGTGATTGGGTATCCTAATAATTATATGATAAAGAGCATAAAGGGCAAAAACTAAATAAAAATAAGTGAACCGCAGATGTCGTCTGCGGTTTGTTTTGTATTTATCTATATAGGTATGTATGGTAAAATAATAAAATATGGTGTAGAGAAATAAATGAGAAAAAGAGTTTTTGTCGGGAGACCATACATACCATACACTGATTTTTCTATAAGGGTGGTTTACAGCCGGTTAGATATGTATGGTCGGGGTGAAAAACCATACATAGTTTTTTGAGAGGTGTTTTATGTATAGCTGTGGATTTCAGGCAGTTGAGTGTGTATGCAGGGGAATGTGAAAGCGGTTGAAAACCGGGTAAAAACGGTGATTTCCGTGTGTTTTTCGGGGCGTTTTTGTCAAATAAAGGGGATTTAAGGCGGTTTTCGGGAGTATTTGCATAGGGTAAAACGGTGTTTCTGCGGATGGTGTTGTTTGCTGTGAATAGCTTGATAATTAATGCTTTGTGTGAAATCCTGCGGTTTTTGAGAGCCTTGAACAGTGCAAATGTATATATTTGGTTATCAATTGATTGGGAGGTGCTTTGCAATGACAAAATCGGTAGTTTTTTTGGATTTCCGATACGGTTTATTATATTTGCGTTGAAATATCGGGAAATATGGACGGAGAGAAATATGAGAGGCTTGTCGGCGAGATAGCCGGTGAGATGGATTCCGACAGGGTCGCCAAGACATTGAAAGAGCGTAGGTGGTCCGTGCGCTTGGATATGATACAGGACATCTTGCGTGAGGCTTTGAGCCGTTCGTCGGTGTCGATGTATAACGGAAGGGTGTATTATTTCGGAGGGCGCATCTATGAACCGGTGGAAAAGGGTGTGTTCGAGAACCTGATATACGACTTGTTGAAGCGTTGCGGCGTGAAGTACGGCGATTTCAGCAGGATAGAGGGTGTCATAAGGATATGCCGCCGTGCCGTTTCGGTAAAGGAATTGCGTCCCGACCCGGCGATAATGGTATTCTCGAATTTCGTGTACGATATGAACGAGGGCCGCGCCCACCGTTTCGACAGGAAATACGTACAGACCACGTGCGTGGACTATCCATATAACGCCAACGAACACATATTCCTTTGGCGACAGTTCTTGGACGAGGTATTGCCGAACAAGACGTGGCAGCGTGTATTGCAGGAGTTCATAGGCAGCATATTCATAGACAGGCGCAAGGCTAAGCTGGAAACTATGATGATACTGCGAGGAAACGGCTCTAACGGCAAGAGCGTGGTGTTCGAGACGATAACCGGGCTTCTCGGGCGCGAGAACGTCAGCAACTTCGGGATAGGCGCGTTGGTCAGCGGGACGGAGAGGAAGCGCAACATCGCTTTCATCAACGGCAAGCGTCTGTTCCGAGATACAGGCTTTGGAAATCGGCAAAGACAGCGACACCCTGAAAGCCCTCATCAGCGGCGAGCCTACGGAGGCAAGGGCGTTGTACGGCGAGAATTTCACTGCCTATGATATTCCATTGCTGATGGCTAACGCCAACAAGATGCCTTATTTGCGTGACTGGAGCCACGGTATGCGGCGGAGGATCTGCATATTGCCGTTCGAGGTGGAGATACCCAAGCACCGGCAGCGCAGAAGCCTTGCGGAGGAGCTGCGCCACGAATACCCGGCCATCTTCAATTGGGTGATAGAGGGGCGGCAGCGTTTCATCGCCAACGGTTACAAGCTGACCGACAGCAGCACCCTGACGGACGTCATGGATGAATATGTGGCCGAGAGCAACAGCGTGCTTAACTTCATGCACAGCAAGAAATATATGCGCACCTATGAGGAAATCGCGGACGCAGAGCCGAAATGGTATCTTTCCTCGGTGCTTTACGGCCGTTATGTGCAATGGTGCGGCAAGCAGGGCATAGAAGAGCCGGAGAGCCGCCTTAATTTCGGCAGGATACTCGGAGAAGCCGGGTACAGGAAGAAACGCTCTCCAAAAGGCAATATGTACGGCATATACGGTGCGCCCGTGCTGAAACAGTACGAGTATGCGCGGATGAAGCGGAAGCGTCAGGAGAAAGCCGCCGCGGAAAAAGAGAAGAAAAAGAAACCTAAAATAAAGGAAAATGAAAAAGAGATTGGGTAATTTTGAAATCAGCGAGGAGGCAGGTGTTGACCATAACTGGTTAAGGATAAAAGCCGTAAGCGGTCTTTGGGAGACACGCTTCCGTGACGACAACGAGATGTACGACAAGATTAGTCGCATACTTTCCGAGCCGGTATTGGAGCAGCACCTGACGGCGTGCATACAGCTTTCGTACATAGTATGCAACACTGTGCCTGACTTGCAGTTCTTGGAAGATATGACGAACGCCTACGTCAGGATGTCGGAACGTTATCAGGCAAAGCCACTGACGGACGAGGAGGATAAGAAAATCCTCGATGAGATGAAAGAGACATACCGTCAGGTCAAGCTTAATTGAATCAGGCGTATACCGGGTAGTACCAGCAGACACAGTTGGCGTGGTACGGCGGCATTTGCGTTATGTCGATTATGTAATGGAAACCGGTCATCGAATCGCAAAGCGAGCAGGGATATGAGCTTCCCCTGCCCACATAATATCCTGCCGCGCCTTTCCTGCTGAATATTTCCCAGTCGGAAAGGCGCATTGTCTGTGCCACGGTGGAGCGTTGCAGACGGACAAGATTGTTTTCCGCGCTGACATATTTGCCCGCTCCATAAGAGATTTTGCCGCCTGAAAGTTTCGACGCGGCAAGCCCCATCCTCCGGGCCTCGTTGAACACCGGGTTTGAGAACGGCTTGGTGCGGTATGCCATCCATAGCGTTTTTAATTCCGCGTTGCCTATGCCGAGGGCGAGCGCGGCGGCAATCCACGCCTCCATCTCGTATTCGAGACGGTTGGCATAGATGGCTATGCGCTCTTTCAGCGTATGCCCGTAAGATTCCGCATTTATTGATTCCGCTACCGGCAGCAGGTAATCGGACGAGTTCTCTTCCTGTGACAGCCTTGCCACGGCATTGCATCCGTCCTCTATGACCATATAGATGTATTGCCGCAGTTCGGCGAACAACGCTTCCACTTTCTCCTTTTGCCGTGAATCGCGGAACGTGAAGCCTTTCCCTCCTGAAAATCCGAATGACAGCAGGTCTGTGAAAGTCTGCAATATTCTCCGTTTCAGTTTCTCCTGCCCGGCGATTTCCTCGTCAAGCCTCTTGCGCAGGTATCGCTTTGCCTGTTGTATCTGTTCCTGTTCCATTTTGTCCGTTAATGTCCGTGAGCCTGTCGGCCATCTGTTCCTCTTTCCTTTCCTTTATTATCCTGTCCCATTCCTGATTCCGTCCGTAGCCTGTGAGGTCGGTAGCCGTCTGCCTTGAAAGGATTTCAGAGCCGGTCAGTTGCACGAGGTTGTTGATAAGCTCTGCGGTGTTCTGATGCACGTAAGGCTCTATCCACGAGAATATCCTCATATTTGCAAACTGGCTGGACTTTTTCAGTTCCACGGCGTATGCGAACTTGAAAAGCCGTGACAGTGCGTCAACGTCTCGGTCGAACTCGCGGCTGTCGATTATCGCCTTTTCCAGCGACGGCGAATATATGAGCTTTATGGCGACCCCCGGCAGGTCTCCGCTCTTGATTTCCGGAGGCTTGACGATGAAGCTTCCTTGGAAAATATTGTCGAGCAACACTTTCAGCTGAAGCTCGAATGAAGATGTCGCATCCGGATGCGACAGATATTCCGCGGCATCGTCACTGCCCATTGTTATCGCTTTCACTGAGCCGTATATGTCGCCTTTGATTTCCACATCGTCGCCTTTCAACACCATTATGGGGAAAGCGTATGCCATATTGTTCTGGCACAGCTGCGATACGGCAAGCTCGTATTTGTCTATGCTGTCCTGCGAGGCTTCCCAACAAGGGCCGCTGTCGCGGTGATAGACCACCGGCACTTCATCGAAGCCGTGGAGTTGCGGTTCTCCATCCTGCGTATAGCCGTCGAGACCGAGCCAGTCTCTCACTTTGTTGGCAATCCTGTCCCCTATTCCGTCAAAATCCTGCCTGTAGCGTGTAAGTGTTTTCTTGTCCCACACTTCTATCCAAGATGTCCTTGTTTTCCCGCTGATGTCGTAATCCTGATATTTCCGTGCGAAAGCGACAAGCTCTCCGGTCTCGCTGTCATAGTGGGGGAATAAAGTGTCGCCGTTAAGGAACGACAGATTACGGTATCCCGCCTTTCCGTCCTTTATGTATACCACTATCGCGCCGTCGCCGGTAATCTTCACGCTCTTGGCGAATTCATAGAACGCAATCTCCATATTTTTTTCAAGCCATCCTTTCTGAAATTCAAGGAACAGCTTGTCGCGGGCATTGTCGGCAACCGCATCCGTAAGCTCGTGGTGAATGTCGTTGCCGCAAAGGTGTATAAGTTGCTGTACCAAGATTATCTGCTGGAACGGAAAAGATGCACGGAATACCTGCTGCTCGAAGAACTTGCCGGACTTTTCATCATATTTGACGATGTTCGGATAAAACAGCGGGGAATTGATTTTGTGTCCCGACGGATAATATTCCCTTACGAAATCCGCCTGTGAGACAATTTGGTACATAAGCCGTCCCTCGAAATATGACGAAGCGTCCGGCAAAGTGGTCATACTGCCTTGCATGTAGCCGTCGGGCGTTACGCGCGAGAACGGCGTTTTTGTCAAAAGATTCCTAATCATAACAGTCCAAGTCCCTTAATTATACGTTTACGTTTCTTTATGTCGAAAAGCGCACGGGTCATCATGCTTTCCCAAAAGTCAGGGGAATGTCCCACGAGCTTTTTCATCTCCTGTTTGCCGATGAGCTTCCAGTAACGGTCGGAGACTGAATCGTCCTGTCTCATTGCTTGCCTTTCGTCGATAAGGATTTGGCGTAGCGGCAAATCCTTATATCCTTTCCCGGAGAATTTCCTTTGCAGCAAGTCAGGGCTTATGCTGACCCCTCCGGAAACGAATTTTTCGATAAAACGGTATGCCACTTCCGATTTCAGCTTGTCGAAAATGGTATGGCTTCCGTCGGTAGGGCATTCGAGATTGTTGAATTTCATCGCTTTAGGGAAGAATCCTGTGAAAATCTGTCCCACGCCGTTAAGGTCGTATGCGAAATTCTCTTCCAGCACGCCGTACTGTTGCATAAGGAACGCCGCCGTCTCCACTGTTTTCTTAGGGTCGCGCTTACATGCAAGCACCCCTATGATGTTCCATCCCTCCCATATCCAGAACACGCAGTTGTCGCCGCCGGTGAAAGCCGGGTCACAGGTAAGGTATCTCCGGCCTCCCTCTGTCTGCAAAGCGTTGTTGAAGAAATCCTCCATATTCTGCAATGTCACAAGCCCTGTCCCGGCGGTGCGGAATTTCCAGTTCCCGTCAAGGTCGCGCGCCCGGACTTCCTCGGTCTGGTTCACGAGGTTGGCGAGATATGCCGGGTCAGATTCCATCAGTTTCACATTATCCGCAAGCTTTGCCTCTACAAAGGCCACGGATTTAATGAACAAGTCCTGCGGAGTGCCGTACCGTTCGTATTCCGGTCTCCAATAACGTTCTATCTTGTCACGGCACATATCGTAAACTTCCTGCCTCGTGCCTCCCCAATATATCGAATCAGGCGAATCTCCGTCCATAAAACAATATCTTAGTACGCCGTCGCGCTCCTTTAGCGGATAGCCGTCCTCGCCTATCCACCACGCTATGAACTTGGCGACCCACGAATCAGGGTCCGGGTTGCACGTCCCGATTATGCGGTTGCGTATGCCGTGGGCGTTACGGTTGCACGTGGTAAGGTGCTTGAACTTCCGGTAGTCGATTTGCGTCACCTCGTCTATGCCTATGTAGGCGTACTGTTTCCCGCGGAAGCGGGTGTCAAAATCCTCGACACCTCCTGCGTGGTAGGAGAAAGAAAGCATCCCTCCCTTGTTGAAGTTCCACGTCATATCGTTCTTCGACTTGTTGTAAGAGCCGAAGTCCTTATACAGAGTGTAGGAAGTCGTTATCAGGTCTGAAAGGTCGGCAATCTCGTTACGCATCAGCAAAGCCTGAAAATAAGGATTCCGTATGTCCTTCAACGCTTCCATCAGCAGGGAGAACGATTTAGAGCCGCCACGGCTTCCTCCTACGATTGCAATGTCTGCGTTGGTGGACAGTATGTTTTCCTGCCCGCCTTTCTGCGCTATTATTGCAAGCGAAGCCGCTTTCCCTTTATTGTGCGCACGTAGGTCCTCTATATGCTCATAAGAAAGCACTTGCGCACCAGTGGCCGTGCGTATGCCGCTAAATTTCCCTGAATCAACCATATCGCAAAAATACCAATAAAAAACCGTTTTATGAATTTTTATGCAATGATTTCTGCATAAAAATTTGCTTTTATGCTTCGTGGAACATATATTTGCAGTGGAAATATGATTTTTATCATAAAAGAAGACTAAATGATACATATTTATGCAGAAACGGACAGCAATCAGGAGTACACACGTCCTTGCAATGTCCGCTGTCCCGAATGCGGGCAGATATTGGCGGACGTGACGGAGGCCAACGGATATGTGAGGATGCGCCTTAAATGCCGGAGATGCAAGAAATATGTGAAAGTCGACGCCGTAGGGAAATAGTTTTCAGAAAAGAGATACAGGCCGCAGAGCTTTGGAGGAAACCCCTCGATGCTTTGCGGCTTTTTTTTTGTTCAACCAAATTCAGACTAAATGGAAAAAGAGACACTTTTGACAGGGATCAGGGCGGTAATCGGAGAACCCGACGCGAACGGATATTACGGAGATACCGGCATATCCGACAGGACGCTTAACGACTATGTGGAGCAAGCATTGCAGCCGGACAAGCTGGAAGAGAAAGACATCGATGACACTTTCTATGCGCGTCATTGCGCCATCCTTAAATCAATGGGAGGGCAGATGCGCAGCCAAGTGGCCGAGCAGGTGAAAAACGCCAAGCAGGCAAACAATGATAACCAGCGGAGAGACGGCAACGGAGAACTTGCGGAAATCAGGAAACAGCTTGAGGAATTGAAATCCGAAAACGCCAACTGGCGCAAGGAGGTGAATGAGCGCGAGGAGGCGGAAGCCAAGGCGCGCAGACAGACGGAATTGCGCAAGCAGGTGGAAGAGGGAATGAAAGCCAAGGGGGCGAATGACCCTTATGTGCTGAAAAACACATTGAAAGGCGTGGTGTTCGACCCTGATAAAAAGGTCGATGAGCTGGTTGAGAGCTATTTGGGCGAATATGACAAGGAATTTGCCGAATCGAGGTCGTCGGGGGCATTGCCGCGCAATACTTCGGGCGGCGGAGGTGGCGGCGGAAACAGCCTTGACGCATTTTTCGCCCGGAAAGCTGATGAGGGGAGATTTCCTAAAACGGAGAACAAAAAGTAGTAATTAAAAGTGTAGGATTATGGGAACTTTAGGCAATTCTTTCGGCAGGAAAGAGACCGAATACGGCGGGGGAAGGCACATCTGGCACGAAATCAGAGGCGCATATCCTGTCGGCGGCACGATTTCCAACTATGCCGAGTATCAGGGAAAGGTAATCCCGGCAGGTTCGATGTGCCAGTACGACCAAGCCACGAAGACGATAAAAATCGTCAAGGCATCCGACATCAAGACTGGAGAGGAAGAAGAGACCGGCACGGTTGACGCTACGGCAGTCAAGGGCTTGCTTGAAAGGGACGTGTATGTTGACGCTACGGCTGACGGCGTTGCGAACGCCGTCTATACCGGGTGCGTGGTATTCGCGGGTGAAATCTATTCCGACAGGCTGGCAGAAGCCGTGCCTGACAGCGTATGGGGAAACCTGCCGATGATTGTTCAAATTAAGGAAAAGGGGGAATAAGCTATGACAAACAGGGAATTAAGTTTTTACAGGCTGCTTGAATTCGGGTTGGGCAACGCCACTTTCCAAGAGTTCGTTGACCGCTTCAACCAAAAGTACAACGAGTTGAATGTGGACGGTTTCCAATGGGACCCGGTGATACAGGTGGGGTACACTTACGAGCAGCTTATCAGTTCATTGAACATAGCGACGCTCCCGGTGTATGTGGACGCTGACAGCGAGGGCCTTGACAAGAGCTTAGGCACGTTCAAAATCGGAGAGAACAAGATACCGACGCAGAAGCACCGTTATCCGATAAGCGCGAACACGCTAAGGGAAATGATGGTGATGTACCAGCGTTTGGGTCAGGCCTACCTGACGCAAGGGACGCAGGAGGTGCTTCTCAACCTCTTGTTCGACAGCACCGACAAGCTGATTGCGGGCAACCGCAACGCATTGACGCACCAGCGTATGCGCACGGTATCGACCGGGCAGTTCACCATCGACGTGGAGAACAACCCGCGCGGTCTGAAAGGCATCACTTTCGACTTCGGCGTACCGGCCGCCAACAAGGAAACGCTGTCAGGCGAAAACCGTTGGTGGAAGACAAACGAGCATACGGCGGCCAACGAGGGTACGTCGAGCGACCCGCTCCTTTATCTGCGGAACAAGGTACGGGCGATTCGCAAGAAAGGATTCCCGGCAGGTCATCTTGAAATGGCTCGGGATTTATTCGACGATATGCTGATGCACTCCAAGGTATTGGAGCGCATAGGCTTCGCCAACTATCCGGCGGCAAGTACGGCGGACATCGCAGCCACGTATGCACAGAACCTGACTGACGAGGCCAAGAAGCGTGTAGTTGAAAGCATCGTGGGATGTCCTATCGTCACGAGGGACAGCCTTGCGGCGGTCGAGAAGTTCGAGGATTCGATAAAGGGCATCAAGCCTGTGAACATCGAGAACTTCACGCCTACCAATGTGGCGTTCGTTCCTGACGGAATGATAGGCACTATAAAGAGCGTACAGCCGATAATCATCGCCGAAGACCCGACCGTCAAGACCGCTTGGTTCGACGGCGGACGTACCTTGATTACGGAGCGTTTCGAGAGCAAGACGAAAACGATGTACGTAGAGAGCGAGATGGCGGTGCTTTGTGTGCCGAACATGCCGCAGTATATGTGCGCGTGGGTAGTGACAGTCTGAAAGTGATGCGGTATGGCGGAAAAGACCATAGAGGCATATTTGCGGGGCAAGGTAGGGTATGATATACCCGACAACGCGATAGAGACGATACTGATAGACCGGGGCATCGCCCCCGGCACTCCGGTGTCGGAGCTTGAACGGCGCGACCGCGAGCTTTGCACGGCGGACTTGTATATGTGGTGTGCAAGCACCCCGAGTACGAGGAGCAACACGGAGGACGCCGACGGCGACTGGAGGCACGTGGAGGGCGGCTGGCAGACATCCGCCTATGACAAACGGCAGTTGCGGGCTATGGCCAACGACATATATGCCAAATGGGAGGAAAGCACCACCAACAGCACAATCAGGATAATAAATTTGTGAGATGGACAACCCGAGATTCCCGCACAGGTGCAAGATATACAGGACGGAGGGCGAGACCGAGTTCTCCGCCGGTACGGAGACAACCGTCTACGAGGGCGAGTGCCGGAAGTACCGCAACGGACAGACACGGCAGACCGACGAGGTTATGACCGGCAACTATTGCCTGTCGATACCCGGAGAGAGGACAAATGCCGACGGTGTGACGGAACGCGTAATGGTAAAGGCATTGGCGGGCGACACGGTGGAGGCTACGGACTATTCCGGGACATACAGGGGATATGTAGTCGATTGCCGTGCGGGCAATTTAGGGAATACAGTGTACTGGAACGATGACAAGAACTGACAACGAGAGGGTGCTTGAACGCGGGTTCAACCTTGCGGTGGAGAAAATCAGGGACAGGCTTTGCGCAGACCTTATTAATTTTGGCAAAGCCTTGCTTGACGACCCTGTTTTGGGCGGCATGCCCAAGATGACAGGCAACACCTATAAAAGCCTTACGGCAGGGATTTTCTACAACAAACGGCTGTACGATTTGGTGTTTATGGACGGAGGCATGCCTATCCGCAAGAAATTGCGCGAGGGCGAGAGCTTCCCGAAAGGAACTATCCGTTATGACGGTGGCGAACAAGAACAAACATTCGTGGCCAGAGTTGATACCGACGGCAGCTATGGAGGCCAGACTTCCATAAAATTCCTTTCGGGATACAAGCCCGGACGCAACGGCTACTGCATAGTGGTATGCACAGGTACGGAATATTCCGAGTTCCGCGCCCTTGACAACCTTACCGACAATTATCAGTTTGCGCGCCAGAGTTTCTTGAAATCGTTAAAACCGATGAGATGATATGGAGGCCGGGAACTATGACATATCCAAGCTGCTGAAAACGCTTTACGGCCGTGTGGACGGCATAGGAGAAAGGACGTTCACATCCGACCGTCCGAAAGCCGTGCCGGACAAGATGGAAAGATTCGTGGTCGTGGAGCTTCCGGTGCGTTTGTCAGACCGTCACGCCTACGGCGAGACCACCGCAAGAGTGAGGCTCTATGTGAGGGACAAGCCGAGCGGCGTGGAGGATGTGGAGAAAGCGGCGGAAATGCAGCGTGAAGTGTTCCGTCTGTTCCCTTGGCATGCGGACGGCTACCAGTTCGGCAAGCCTGTAACGATACCGATGGGGAGTGACGGCAACGGTTTCCATATATACGCTATGCAAATTAATGTCATCATACTTTGATGCAAGGGGAACTAACAATTAAGGTTTATTAGAATTATGGCAACAGGACAAAATGTAACGAGCCTGATAGACACTTTCAGACAAGTGTTTATGGGCGTAAGCACGTTCCGTTGGAAAGACGGAGACGTTTCGACCTCTGCATTGGCAACGGTGAAGTGGGACAAGGAGCTTCCGGTGCTTACCGACGGATTGGAATTCAGTCAGGATGACCCGACGGTAAACGATGTAAAGGTATTGGGCGAAAGCCGTCCGTGGGCATCGACGAGCGAGAGCGGCTCAATCAATATGGCGATAAACCTGCCCACCGTATCCGAGGGAATTATGGGCTGGCTTTATACCGAGGGAGCGGCATCTGTCGCAACGGCGGAAGAGGTGACAAAGGGCGGCAAGTCGGGCAGCTTCAGCGGAAAAGGCTACAAGCTGACCAAAAAGGCCGTCGAGGGAACGGTCATGATAGTGAGCGAGGACGAGCAATATGCCTTGATAGTGCGCCACATTGTCGGCTACACATCGTTTGCTTTCAGCGACCCTACCACCACGCCGTTCGCAGTGAAGATAACCGCGACGTTGAGCGGTATGGTATCGGAGGACAACCTTACCAACGACTTCGACATCGCATTCTTGAAATTCCAAGAATCCAGAGGCGAATAGCTGTGAGAAAGGACTTGAAGACAGAGGCGGAGGACGGAGGTACGTGCTTCCGCCTCTTTTGATTAATACAAGAATTTAAAAGATATGGACGGAGTTGCGATAGAAATACAAAGGGAACTCAATAATGTGATAGAGGACAAAAAGGAATTTGTCGAGATAGGCGGCACTCACAGGCTTTTTTCCAAGAAACCGAAGCGGGTCGGCATACGTTATATGAAACGCTACACATTGAGGAAGATGACCGACGTGATGCTTGACGACCGCACCGATTTGGCGACGGAGAGCAAGGTAGTGAGCAAACAGGCGGCGTTGGCCGTGCTTAACGGCTATTTCAGGATTTGCCTTTTTTATCCTTTCCTATGGCGTTGGTATTACTACATAAAGGAATATCACGCCGAGCAATTGCTGCCGATAATCGAGTGCGCTAAAAAAAAGTGCCGCAGACAGGCTACTTGATAGCTACGGCATCAACGGCAAGTATGAAAGACACGGTAAAGGCGATGACGAGAGAGGAAGTAGAACGTTTCCGGCAAGAACCCTCATCGGGAAAGAAAGGGTGATAGGCAAGGACTTGGGCTATCTGATGCAGCCCCGCCACATACTATGGTGGAGCGTGCCGAGGTGGCTGAACGATTGCGTTTACAGCAAGGCATACACGGAGATACTGTACTGTGACGATGTGGTGACGCAATGGCTGACGGACAAGGAGAAGGAAGAGGACAAGCGCAAGCAGGACGAGCGCAGGGTTGAAGAGACGATGCGCAAATGGAACGAGAGGGAAAAGCGCAAAGGCAAAAAGGTGAGCCTTACGGAAAAATACCTTAACAAGAAGAATGACTGAATATGGCGAGTTTAGGGAATCTTTGGTACGAAATGGGGCTTGACGACGGCAAGTTCCGCGAGAGGTTGGAGAAAGACATAGCGTTGGCCAAACAGGCGAACGCCGAACTGACGGCATTGCTGACGGCACAGGGCAAATCGGGCAATACGTCCGGGAGCAGAGCCGCAAAAGAGGCGGTGCAATATGCCAAGGCCGCGGCTATCCGTGCGGAATCGGAAGCAAAGATAGCAGAGATGCAGAAGCGAAATTCCGAGACGATTACCGCCATGAACGAGAGGAATCAGAAAATCATAGAAAGGACGGAGGCCCAGCAAGCGAACGCCGAGGCGCGGAAACGCGCGGCGGACGCATTGGAGCAGCAGCGGAAGATGCGGACGTTGCAGATACAGCAGCGGATGACGCAGGAGGCGGCGAGAGCGGCGGCAGCGCAGGAGAACCATAACCGTGCCTTGCTGTCAACCGCAACGATAATGAGCCAGCTAAGGACAATGGCGACGGGCTATGTGAGCGTGCTGGGCGCGGTGCATTTCGTGAAACGGCTTGCGGAGGTACGCGGAGAGTTCGACATGCAATTGATAAGTCTGAAAGCGTTGCTTCAATCGGAGGAGCGTGCCACGGAGCTTTACAACCGGCTGCAAGGGCTGGCAGTAGTCTCTCCGTTCAAGTTTATGGATTTGACAGGCTTCGCCAAGCAGCTTTCGGCATACCAAATCCCTGCCAACGAGCTTTATGACACCACGAAACGCCTTGCCGACCTTAGTGCGGGCTTGGGCGTGGATATGAACCGCATCATCTTGGCATACGGTCAGGTGAGGAGCGCGGCATTTTTGAGAGGTCAGGAATTGCGCCAGTTCACAGAAGCCGGTCTGCCTATGGTGCAGGCATTGGCAGACAAATTCGGACTGTTGGAGAACCGTGTGGTATCGACAGGAGAGGTTTTCGACAAGATAAGCAAGCGTGAAGTGCCGTTCGAGATGGTGAAAGAGGTCATAGACGACCTTACGGACGAGGGAGGACGCTTCTATCAGATGCAGGAAAAACAATCTGAGAGCCTGAAAGGAAAGATTTCCAACCTTGCCGACCAATACGAGCTAATGCTGAACCGCATAGGCGAGAGCAACGACGGATTCCTTAAAGGGACAGTCGATATGCTTGTGGAAATAATGCAGCACAGCGACGACCTGCTTAATGCCATAACCGCATTGGCATCGGGGTATGGACTGGTTAAGACAGCCGTGTACCTATACAATACTACGATGACCAAACAGACGGCGACATGGCTTAAAAACACGATGGCAGCGAAAGCCAACGAGGCGGAGATGCTGCGGCAGCAAGCCGTCGTAAGGGAGCTTAACGCGGTGGAAAAGATGAAGGTAGCCACGGCAAAGCAACTGACCACTCAAAACTTAATGGAGGCGGCCTCAAAGGGCATGCTTACCAAGTCGATGGCGTTGGAGCTTGTGGCCCGCAGGAAGATAACCGTGGAACAGGCAAGGCAAATGGCGGCGACGCTCGGTCTGACTAATGCGGAGATAGCACAGGCGGCCAAGTCGACCATACTGCAACGTACTTGGAAAGGGATGCAGATAGCCGCGGCGAGACTCGGGACAACGATAAAAGGGCTTGCTTCGAGCTTCGCGCCTATGCTGGCGATAGGTCTTGTGACGGACGCGATAATGACATACTACCAGCGGCAGGAAGAACTTGCCAGCCGTATAAGGGAGACCAACGAATCCATCAAGGGGTCGTATGCGGAGCTTGCGCAATACCTGAAGAACAATCCGCTTACGCTTGTAAATTTCGAGGACGACGCAAGCGTGCAGAAGATGCTGCAAAAACAGGTGGATGAGATTTCCAACTATCCGGCAATCAAAGACGGCTTACTGATAAAGGCTGCGGGCATAGAAGATACAGGTAAGAGGGTGAAATACCTGCAAGGGGAACTGGAGAATCTTGCCGACACATACGCCAACGTGGCGAAATTCAGTGACCTGTTCGAGAACGCCAATAACGACACCGGGGGATTCCTTGAAGATAATTTAGCCGATGACTTGAAAGACTATGCGGAGGCGTTGGCTGACTACCGCAACGTGATGGGCGGAATAAAGGTTACACCGGATTTGTGGGCGCAATTGCGCACCGCACCGGCCGGCTATCCTGATTTCGCCGCACAGTTGCAGGAATTGAACAAGGTGAACGCTTCACTGGACGAATATGTAAGGAAATGGATGCAGGTACCAATCTATGACCGTCCTGAATTGCCGCAAAATATGGTTAACGCCGTAGGCGACTTATGGGAGGCGGAAACGGCACTTGACAACAAATTCGCCGAATTTCAGAAAAATCTTGCGGAACGTTTGGAAGTGGCAGGTTTCGACCCAGCCAACCTTGATGCTAACGGAGAGCGTATGCTTTTGATATTAGCAAGCAAGTTCGCGGAAGCCAACAGCCTTACAGAAGATGCGGCAAAGGAGCTGAACAAGCGGCTTGCCATAGGATTCAGACTGGAGACACCAGTATGGGAGGAGTTCGGCGACCGCCTGAATGCAGGATACCGCAAGCTGTTCCAGAAAATGGACTTGTCGAAGCCGATGAGCGACACCGGGAAAAAGGCTTTGGACGATTTGCAGAAAGGGATGGAACACGACTTCCCGCAATGGCGGGAGCAGATACAGGCAATGTTCGACGACGCTAACCTGAACCTTAAAATCGGGGTGCTGGTAGGCAATGACGTGAAACCGACCACCGCAACGCAGGAATGGTTCGACAACCAATTTGCCGCCAAAGGGCCTGTGCCGTTGTCGGAAGTAAGCCGCTGGAACTCATTAAGGCCATTGGCAGAAGAGAATTTCAAGGACTATGTGGCAAGGATGCAGAGGGAGCGCAAGGACTTGGAGGACGAGATTGCCGCTATGGAAAAGGCGGATAACCTGACGGACACACAGCTTGCGCAGATAAGGGACAAACGCGCGAAGATTGCCGATTACGACAGGGTGCTTTCTGCGGCCGGCGCGCCGAAGGAGGCGAAAGGACGGCAATCGCAGTCGGACCCGTTCGTTGACCGCTTGAACAAGCGAATAGACACGATAAAGAGCGCAATAGCGGAATATGAAAAACTTGCCGACACGATGGGCAAGGCAGAAGCAAGGACAAAGGCGTTGGATATGTTCGGGCTGACGGCTGATGACGGCAAGTACCTGAACGACGGCGGCGAGGCTTTGCTCTATTCCGATGTTCTCGACGAGCTTGGCGACCGCTCCACGAAACAGGCAAACGCGAGCCGCACGAAATGGCGTAAAGAGCAGTCGAAAGCGTTGTCGGAAGATTTGTACGATTCATTGAAAGCGGCATACGAGGACGCGAAAAGGCGGATAAGCGAGGACAAGGAGCAGTTTAGCCTGTTCGACAAGGCAATGGAGGTGACAGGCGACAGAGGATTCTCCTCGCGGCTGGCATTCGGGGAAAACGTGTCGTTCAAGAACGTGACGGACAAGCTGCGCAAGGAATTGGAAGAAGAACTGAAAAAGAAAGGCTCTAAGCTGACGGTAGACGAGGTACTCGGACTTGACAAAAAATCTTTCAACGACATGTTCGGCAGCGAGCATACCATATCCGCACTGTATGACGCTATAAACGAAGAGACCAAGAAGCTGAAATCGGACAATGCCAACGACCTGCTCGACATAATCAAGAATTACCGGACATTCGACGAGCAACTGGCGGAAATAGAGAATGAGCGCAATGCAAAAATCGGCACGGTAGAGGCTTCCAGCCTGTCGCCGGAGCAGAAAGATGAAAAGAAGCAAGCCATAAACGATGAATACGACAGGAAGCGCAGCAAGCTGCTTTTCGAGAATTTCAAAAAGACAAGCGAGTGGACTACCATCTTCGATGATTTGGACCGTGTGTCGACAGCGACGATAGACGGCATGATTGACAAGATACAGAAATTCGCCAATGAACAGGAATTGTCGGTAGAGGAAACTAAATCGCTGATACAAGCCATGCGCAAGCTGCGTGAGGAAAGTTTCGAGCGTAATCCGCTAAAAGGGATAAAGGACAGCATAGCGAGCATCCGTGAAGCGAGGGAGCTTCTGCGCAGGATGGACACAAATGGTGCAGACAGCTATACCATACAAAAAGGAGATAATCTCGGTTATCCGGCAGGAACGGTAGTGACAAGGACAGAAGCCGAGAACAAGGAATCGGCAGGATACTCCGACCTGAACAACTCTACAAAGGGCTTGATTGACAAGTTCGACGCATTGTCGCAAGCAACGGATTTGCTTGGAGGTCTATTCGACGCATTAGGCAACAGTACCCTGTCGGACATCGGAGGAGTGATGGGCGGCGCATTAAGCGGAGCGACACAGGGGATGAGTATAGCCTCCACCCTTTTCGGACAAGCGGCGGGCCCTTACGGGGCGGCAATAGGTGCGGCGATAAGCGGTGTGACACAGATATTGCAGATACGAACAAAACGTCTGCAAGCGCAGATAGACGAGAGCGCACGGCGGGCGGAAGCGTTGTCGGATTCTTTCGACAGGCTTGGCAACGCGATAGACCGTTACGGAGGGCTTACCGACCGTGCGGCTAATGTTACCTTATCATTGTTCGAGCAATTGGAGAGACAGGCGGAAGCATCAGGTAGCGAGCTTAATCCGATATACCGGTCGATGATGCAAGGCTTCGGGAATCCGGACGAATACATAAGCAGCCTGCGGAAACAGCTAAACTCACTATACAACGGAAAAGGGCTTTTCAGTGAGAAAGGACAGAGAGAGCAATACAGAATATTAGAGCAACTGAACGCCCTTACCTCTGTCGGCGTGGGCGGCACGGAATCGTTGAAAGCGTATCAGGCGCAATATGCGGCGTTGGTGGCACAACGTGCGGAAGTGGAGAATCAGTTACGGCTTGAAGAGGACAAAGGCAGTTCAAAGGACGAGGACGCGATAGCCGACTACCAGAGCCAATTGCTTGACCTGAACGAGCAGGTGCGGTACTTCGTGGAGGATTTGGCCAAGGAACTGTATTCGATAGACTTCGACAACTGGGCGGGACAGATTAGCGACGCATTGACAGACGCATTCGCCAACGGAGAGAATGCCGTGGAAGCATTCAAAGATACAACCAACAGCATAATGAAAACCGTGGCAAACAGCATATTGAAGAACTTGGTAATATCGCCGATGCTCGACAAGTTGCAGACAATGCTTTTCGGAGACGAGAACGGCAACGGCGGTATGTTCAAGACATTCGAGGACATTGCCAACAATCCCGGATTGGTGATGGAGACGATAAGCGAGTTTTTCGACACGGAGGGGGATGCTATGGTTCAGGCGGCGGAAAATTTGCTGAAGGGACTTGATGAAGCCAGCGGCGGAGCGATAAGCTCTACCGGGGAAAATACAGGCTTGTCGGCAGGAATACAATCCATAACGGAAGATACCGCCGA
>ENA-ORSJ01001508-ORSJ01001508.1-human-gut-metagenome-genome-assembly--contig:-NODE-1508-length-18973-cov-3.294587_pt1 | contig 18973 bp, 19 predicted proteins | sample MGYA00242191_ERZ509158 | MGnify/ENA primary metagenome ERZ509158 (study PRJEB26280, sample SAMEA2338623) | human gut metagenome | biome: human gut; feature: human-associated habitat; material: faeces...
TTTGCTTTTAACAAGTTATACTGTTGGTCAGTTACTGCCCAGCCGACCGAGTTAGTACCCATGTCCAATCCTAAATAATATGGCTTTTCTAGCATAAATTTTTCTCCTCCTTCTTGTATATGAATTGTTATGCATATAATCGAATCGTATATTATGTAGCTATGAATATTATAATATTACAAATTTTTTTTGATATTTTATAAAATGTCTTGACTTTGCCAATTCATTGTGATTATAATAAAAAAGAATTAACAAAGCGAGTGCAAATAAGGATTTATCCGGCATCGTCAATTGACTCTGCATGGTGCAGAACTTTTAAGAAAAGGCTTTAAGCCTTTTTTTATTGCATCTATTCAATTATCAAAGAACAAAACAAATTTTTATTGTGGATTATTTTAGTTTTTTCAACTATATCATTTGTACAACATATACATGTCATAATTAAGTACTTGCTTTAAAAATTTTTTGCTTGGGCTTTTATTTGAGAAATTCAGATAATTTTAAAATCTCCCCAATAATAATCCCCACCAATATAAATTAATTTTACTACAAACATTTATAAGAAACAATAAAAATATCCATGGAACACAATAAGTTCATAAATACAATAAAGCCGCATATCCATAACAGATACGCGGCTTCTTGCGTGTCGTTAAAATAACTTTGGATGCAGGTTAATCAATCCCAAACTTTCGATCCTCTTCCACCACATCCAGCTTCCTGACATCCATCCCTGTGATTTGGACAAATCGACGTCCGGCGAGGAATGTGACCAGCTCATCGATGGCTGCTTCCGATCCCTGCACTTCCATCTCGACATCTCCGTTATAGAGGTTCTTTACCCAGCCGGTAAGCCGCAGCTGGTTTGCTTTGTGCTCGGAATAATACCGGAAGCCAACACCCTGTACGCTTCCGTGAAATATGATATGTTTTCTGATGATATCTGCCATGTTGTTCTCCATTTATATATGTTTTTCTTGCTTGCTTTTCTGCTTCAGAATCAATAATAATTTAATTATAAGCCATTTTTCTTGCTGGTGCAATGAAATAAAAAAGAGATAATCATTCCCATAGAAATAATTATCTCTTTCCGTGTGTATCGTTATTTACATTACAGACACTTCTTCACATCATCCACAATCTGTTCCACAGTCAGATGATTGTCCTTTAATACGTCATTTACATCGTAACGGTCGAGGAATTCCTTCTTGATACCGAAGTTCAATACCTTCATATCAGAAGCTCCGTAGAACCGGGTGATCTTCTCACCGAAACCACCGTCCAAGATGCCATCTTCGAGTGTGATAACCACATCGTGGTTTGCCTTCAGGTCTTCGAGCATAGCCTCATCAAGACCGGTAATATAATATGGATTGATGATGGTTGCTTCGATGCCAGTTGATTCTTTCAGTGCTTCGGCTGCTTCTACACCAAGTCCGTAGAATGAACCAAGACCGATGATTGCAACCTTGCTGCCCTGCTTTGTGATCTCGTACTTGTTCAGCTTCGAGAAGTCCTTTGTGACAGCCTTTCCGTCTGAGACAAATGCGCCGCCCGGTACGCGGATTGCAACCGGATGCTCTGTCTGGGCGATGCTCCAGTCTAACATGGCAAGGTACTCTTCCTTTGTCGTTGGTGCGAGGTAGACAAGTCCTGGGATATTTGCCATCATAGGGATGTCGTAGATGCCGAGGTGTGTGACATCGTTCATACCATAGATGGACGCAGAAAATGTCAGGATCGTTGCCGGATTGCCGTTTACACACAGATCCTGCGCCAGCTGGTCATAGGTTCTCTGGATAAATGTGCTGTATACGCCGTAGACCGGTTTGCCACCGCTTTTCGCAATACCGGAGGCGAGTGCCACAGCTGTTTCCTCGGCGATTCCGACATCCACGAATTGTCTGCCCGCTTCCTTTCGCTTATCTTCCGTGAAGCCCATTACCGTCGGTGTGGCAGATGTGATGGTCACAACACTTGGATCTTCTTTCATTTTCTTCATCAAGTAGTCACAGGTAACGCTGGAATAATCCTCACCACCAAAATCTGCGATTACCTCGCCGGTCTCGATATCGAACGGCAGATGCCAGTGCCACTCTTCCTTGTGTGTTTCGGCGAGCTTGTAGCCTTTTCCTTTCAAGGTACGAATGTGTACCACAACTGGTTTTACGCTGTCCTTGACGTTCTCAAACGCCTTGATTAACGCCGGAATATCATTCCCATCATGAACATACACATAGTCAAGTCCCATCGCCTTAAAAAGGTTACATTCTGCCTGTCCGTTTGTCTCGCGCAGGAGCTTTAAGTTCTGGTAGAGGCCACCGTGATTTTCTGCGATCGACATATCGTTATCGTTCACGACAATGATCAGGTTGCTCTGCAGCTCAGATGCAAAATCAAGTCCCTCTAATGCTTCGCCACCACTCAAGGATCCATCGCCGATGATTGCAATCACATTTCCGCTCTCACCCCGCACATCACGTCCCTTTGCAAGACCGCAAGCCAGGCTGATAGAGGTAGATGTATGACCAATCACAAAATGGTCATGGTCACTTTCCTCCGGGTTGCTGTAGCCGGATACATCGTTGTAATGCTCTTCGTAAAGATACGCATCCTTTCTGCCAGTAAGCATCTTGTGTGGGTAGGTCTGATGAGATACATCAAACACAAATTTATCCTTCGGAGATTCAAATACATAGTGCAAAGCAATCGTTGCTTCTACCATACCGAAGTTTGGACCGAAATGTCCGCCGTGGATGCTCGCACGCTTCAAGAGCACCTGACGCATCTCCGCCGCTAAGCTTGTAAGTTCGTTGTTTGAAAGCTTCTTCACATCCTCTGGACCGTTGATTTTCTCAATGTACATAACGTTTGTTCCTCCTGAAATTTTCTTATTATTTCTCGCACAAAAAGGATGAATACTATCTTTATTCATCCTTTCTGTGTTTACTATACAACCTAAACTTAGCTTTAGGTCAAGAAAAATTTTTTATAAATTATAAATCGTTACCGGATAATTGTGTTCATAAAAATCCCTTCTTATATCCTATAAGCGCCAAAAAAGTCCGTTTATCGAAGCCGCTTCAAAATCTCCTGAAAATAGTCTGGAAGGTCTGCATGCCATTCCATATATTCTCCGGTGATTGGGTGGTCGAACCCGAGTACCCCTGCGTGTAATACCTGTCCCTGTGTGGCAAAAGGCTTCTGCTTCGGCCCATACACCTCATCCCCAAGCAATGGATGATTGATGCTTGCCATATGGACACGGATCTGGTGTGTCCGTCCGGTTTCAAGCTCGCATTCCACGAGGGAGAAGTTCTGCTTTAGCCGTTCAATCACACGGTAATGTGTGACGGCATGTCTGCCGTTTGGATCGATTGCCATTTTCTTGCGGTCGGTTTTGTGTCTGGTAATCGGTTTGTTAATCGTTCCCTCATCTGTGGCAAACTGATTGTAGACGATCGCTGTGTAGACACGGTGAATATCATGTACCTTGAACTTATCGGACAATACACGATGCGCCTGATCGCTCTTGCAGGCAACTAAAAGTCCGGTCGTATCCATATCAATCCGGTGAACGATTCCCGGTCGTAATACCCCATTGATGGAGGATAAGGAATCCTTACAATGGTACATCAGGGCATTGACGAGTGTTCCGCTTGTATGTCCCGGTGCCGGATGCACAACCATGCCCTTCGGTTTGTTGATGACAATGATATCATCATCCTCATAGACGATATCGAGTGGAATATTCTCCGGTTCGATGTCTAATTCTTCTGCTTCCGGGATCTCTACTGTGATCGTATCGCCTGCCCGGAGCTTGTAATTGGATTTAGCAGATTTGCCATTTACAGTTATGAAATTATCGTCTAACAGCTTCTGGATATACGAACGCGATTGGTCAGGTATCTGTTCAGTCAGATATTTGTCCAGTCGCGTGCCGATGTCTGTGGAAGCTGCGTCGATTGTAAATTCGTAAGTTTCCATATTGTAATATCTTAGTCTTTTTTTGATTTTGAGAATAACACATCAATTTCGTGGTCGTGATAGTAAAATGCACACAGTAAGATCAACACGATCATACTCACGGTCACATAGATATCCGCGACATTAAAAATCGGAAAATTGATCAGCCGGAAATCAAAGAAATCCACTACATAATGTAAAGAAATACGGTCAATCATATTTCCGATTGCGCCAGATACAAGGAACACCAGACAGACACGAATTGGGGTAAAGCGCCTGTTCTCTGGAATTTTTGCGTAAATACCTGCACAGACAAGCAACACAAGGACGGTCAGAATCAGGAAGATTATTCTGCCGTTTTTGAACATGCCCCATGCGATTCCGGTATTCTGAATATATGTCAAATGAAATACATTCTTGATCAGTGGATGTGATTCATATAACGCAAAGGATGTGCGTACGATGAATTTTGTGATCTGATCGAATGCAACAAGCAAACCGATACAAAGAATCGGTATTATATAGATTTTGATTTTATTTTTAGTATTCATCCTGATATCTTTCCTGTAATTCTTTGAGTGCCAGAAGCATATCTTCCTCGCTTACATCCATGTCGATATACGCGTGTCCGATCGTCTCTAACAAAATAAATTTGATTTTTCCACCGATGGCTTTCTTGTCGTTTTTCGTATAGGATACGATTGTTGCAAAATTCGCGTCGGCTGGCAGCTTTGGTACATGGTACGGTTTCATGCTGTGTAGGATATCTCGCAGCTCTGCCTGTGTAATATTCCCTTTTTTGTAGGAAATGATACTGGCAAGTGCACATCCGATCAGCACGCATTCTCCATGCAAAAATTCAAAATTCATGTATTTTTCGATGGCATGACCGAGAGTATGTCCAAAATTCAACAGTGCACGCTCTCCCTTTTCGGTCGGATCGTTTTCAACGACATTTTTCTTTACGACGTTGCTTTCGTAGATCATCTCTCCAACGGTAGGAAGATCAAGCGCTGCAATCTGTGCTTCGTTTTCCTTCAACCATATAAAATAATTGGCATTCTTGATCAGACCATGCTTGATGATCTCGCCCATACCCGAACAAAACTGGCGGTTCGATAATGTCTTTAACACAGACAGGTTCATATACACCAGTTTCGGCATATGAAAGGCGCCGACCATGTTCTTGTAGGAGTCAAAGTCCACACCGGTTTTTCCGCCGATGCTGGAATCAACCTGTGATAACAGGCTGGTTGGAATCTGGATAAAGTCGATACCGCGCAGATAGGTTGCGGCCGCATATCCGGTCAGATCACCGACCACACCGCCGCCGAGGGCGATCAGTACATCGTTTCGATCGAATTTTTCTTCAATCAGATGGGTGTACAGGTCTCTGACAACATTCAGATTCTTGCTTGCCTCTCCTTCTGGAAAGACAAAGGATGTTGTATATGTGCAGGCATCTTTGATAGAATGCAATATAGCATCCAAATACAAGGATGCTACATGACTTTCGGATACCACACAGATTTTACGGTTACTGTAGCCAAGTTCTTTTATCATACTGGGAAGTGCATCAAAGCTCTCTTCATATACGATATCGTAGATTGGCTTATCATCAAGATGGACAGTTAAATTCTTCATGGTAACTCTTCTTTCTGTATGTAATACGATATTTGATTAGATGAACTCAAATCCATCATCGTCGGTCTCGGCATCATCGTCTTCGCCTTCTCCGATCAACGCTGGTCCGTTGTTCTTTTTTGCTTCTACTTCGCCTTCGATGCTCTCTGCAGATTCTTCTGTATCTGTATCATCGTCGGACACTGATAAATGAGAAATCGTTGGAATCTCATCAATATCTGGCTCTTTTGGAACTGGCTCTGGTTTTACTTCCGGTTCCAGCTTTCTTTCTGGAGCTGGTTCCGGTGTCGGCTCCGGTTTTGCTTCCGGCTCTGGAGCACGTTCTGGTTCTGGACGCGCTTCCCGTTTTGGTTCTGGTTTTGGTTCCGGCTTCGGCGCTTTGGCTGCCTGAGCAGCGGCTTCCCTTGCTTTTTGAACTGCTGCTGCAGCTTCGGAGCTTCCGACAGTTGCCCGCTTCATTTTTTTACGTTCTTCCGCGGAATTGGCAACCTTCAAGGAAGATTTTTTCTCTTCTGAACCTTTTCCCTTTGCGTCAAATGGATTATAATCCTTTTGCTCCTTTGGCTTAAAAGGATCAACAAAATTCTCTCCGGCACTTAAAGATTGTGTATATACAGCGCTTGTGCTGGTTGTATCGCCACTGCCAAATCCACCATTAAATCCACCCAATGTAGATTCATCGCGCAACTGAGGATCTCCGGTGTAGGCACCAAACCCGTCACCTGCAGAGGCGGAAGCCTGTTTCTCCTCTCCACCCATGAGTGTCCATGCACGATCATCAATCATAGAGGATGGATCAAAATCCTGCTCGCCTAAGAACTCAAACTGCTTTTTCAGTAACGAACAGAAATTAGATTTGTAAGCGGTGTATTTTGCTTCTAATAATGCAATCTCATCTTCCAGACGCTCCAGACGTTTCTCTGCGTCAGACACAATGTTGTTTGCCTGAATTTTGGCATCACGAATAATCTCCTTTGCTTCCTTTGTTGCATTGGAGATAGTCTCTACGGTGTCTTTTTCCGCACGCTTCAAGCTTTTCTCAAGATGTGATTCTTTGGAACGATAATTCTGTAATGTATCGTTTAATATGGAGACCTTCTCTTTTAACTCCGCATTTGAACGATACAAGGATTCATAGCTTTCTGAAACACTGTCAAAAAATGTGTTTACATCTTTCTTGTCGTAACCCAAACCGACATGAAATTTCTTCTGTTGAATATCAACTGGTGTAAGCAACTTTCCAACCCCCCTATTCGTTTAGTACTGTACGTATGGTGTCAGGGCATCCTGACCAACCAATTCCTCTCTCAAATCTCCGGATACTTCGATATCCTGAGGTGTTGCAATAAATATGTTGGAAGATACCACATTCAAAGAGCCTCCCATTGCATAGCATGCACCGCCAACATAGTCGATGATTCGCTGTGCGACTGCGACATCCAAGCCCTCAATATTTATCACGATTGTTTTGTTTGCACGAAGGAAATCAATGACGGACTGTGCCTCATCTGTCTCCTGTGGTTTAATTACAAATACTTCACTACGGTTGCGGAAATCTGAGCTTCTGCTGTAAGACTTCTGGGAGTCCTTGAAATCAACCAGTTTGCCACTGGATGAACTGCCTGCTGTACTCCGATGTGTAGTCGATGCCTGCTGTGTAGCTGCTTCGTATTTGGAAGCGGAACGTGCAGCTGGCTTGCTGAAAGATGGTTTTGATTTCGATGCACGTGGTTTTACATCTTCGTAATCATCGTCGTCATCGTCATCATAATCATCGTCGTCAAACAGATCGTCATCGAACTCATCTTCATCATCATCTATATTTTTGACTTTGAAAAAATCCAGAAAACTCTTTTTACCTGCATCCTTTGCCATAACCTTATTCTCCTTAATTAAATATTATAATTTCGCGCACCGAAAATGGCGGTTCCGACACGAATCATAGTCGCGCCCTCCTCGACGGCGATTTCATAATCATTGGTCATTCCCATTGATAAAACACTCATATCAATATTATCAATGCATTTGGATTTTATGTCAAGCGATAATTGATGCATTTTACGGAAATAAACACGATTTTCTTCTGGATTTTCCACAAATGGAGCGATCGTCATGAGTCCCATAACATGAACATGCGGCATATCCTTGATCGCGTCAATCAAAGCGTAAACCTCATCCTCCCGGATTCCAAATTTTGTTTCTTCCTGTGCAATGTTGACTTCGAGAAGAACCTTTGCAACTACCCCTTTTTTAGCAGCCTCCTTCTCAATTTCTTTTGCCAGATGCACCGAATCCACACTGTGGATCAGACATGCCTTATCTACAATATATTTTACTTTGTTTGTCTGCAGATGTCCGATTAAGTGCCAGTGAACCGGTTTGGATACATGTTCGTATTTATCAACCATCTCCTGCACTTTGTTCTCACCAAATTCCATCACACCATGTGAAAGTAATTCCTCTACATCGGATAATGGTTTGGTTTTGCTGACTGCAATGATCGTAATATCCTGAAAATTTCGGCCGGAGCGTTCACACGCTTTTTTGACATTTGCAACTACCTGTTCATAATTTTCGTATAGCATCTTGATCAAGACCTTTCTAATTTTTAATATATAAGCTGATTTTCTGTGACACTTTGTGCATCCAGCACGATGTTATCGTAGGCTTTCAGCTCTTCGCCACTTTCAATCAGAACAAATTCGTCGATTGTTTTAATCACAGTTACCCGGCGGAATTCTGCAATACCCTGATTGGCAAAATAAACACCGGTCAGTGGATATAATTCTAACAACGATGCTGCAATCGTAGCATTCGAGGTAATATTGACCAGAATGTCAGAATCCTCAAAGCCTTCTGGATCAACATAGGCGTATTTCTCGTCTGTCTTATAAATCTTTGGCTGCATCTGCTGTATAGTTTTGTTCCCATTGTCATCGGTCCGCTGCAGGTTGAGACGGTTCTCGTTACTTTGGTTACTGCCTGCAGACAGATAGCTGAGTGGAATCCGATAGACCTGCTTTTCTACAAGTGCAGACGAAGGAATCTTCAGACCACTCTCATCGGACTGAATCAGTTCCACAGTCACGAAACGCTCGGACAGATAATTTGACATATATTTATCGATGGCAATGTTGATATAAGAGCCATCGGAACCTTCAATAATTGTAAAAGGCATCGTAATCGTAAAGTTCGAATTGTTGATACGGAACTTCACATATGACTGCCCGTCCAATTCTGCAAGCTGATCCTGTGAGATCGGCGCAACGATGTTCCACTGTTCGGATGGGATGATCTTCACGATAGTGGAACCGGCTTCTGCATAATCCCCGGATTTCATCGCCTTTTTATCGTATCCGGCTTTATCAAAATCGGAAGCTTTGATCTTTTCAGAAATCTGATAATTCTCATATCCGTCAATGTAATATGTTACAAGCCCGCTGTCTGGGGCACTGACCGAAGACAGTCCGCGTCCAGAGGAGCCTGCCTGCTGCATCAGTACTTCGTTTGTCAGCTCGAATACCTTGTTGTTAGCGCTTGTCTCGAAGCTGTACGCGTTGTAAAAGGTTACATCGCTGTATGATAACTTGTAAGAAGATATCAGGGAACGGATGCTTGCATAGTCATTGCTTGACAACAGTGCGTTGTAATTGCTGTCAGAATTATTTTCAGTATTATAGATCTCTCCGGTCTCATCAATGGTACATACAGTAGAGTTCTTTTTTACTTTTTCTCCATCGGTGATATAGTAACAGAGATAACCGGATTTCTGTGTGTTTACGATAACCTCGTCACGGATTGCAAGTCCCTGTAAGGTAATATCATTGCTGACATCGCCTTTGCTGACCTGATAGATCGTAACGGATTCTTTGCTGAGCGAAGATACGACGCTGATTACGACATACAGCAAAACCGCTGCAATAACTATGGTTGCAGCGTTTGCACGTATCTCTTTATTCAGTTGTATAATACGGTTTGGTTGTTTCATATCCTCACCTGATTGTGTGTATTTTACAGTTTACAGACAACATTGGCTGCATATTCTGCTGGCAACATGGATTCTTCCACGGCAGTACTGATGACAAATGTAACATTGTATTTTTCGGAAATCTTATCAATCTCTTTCAATGCAGCGCCAAGTGCATCTGCCTCGATGTTACACATCATCATGAAGTTATCCAAAAAGATGTGAGTTACATTATGGTTGGAAGAAATCAGTCCCTGAATAAAGCCCATAAAGGCATCTGGGGATTGAATATCGTACTCGTGCAGATTGACGAGCCGGATGACATTAGAAAGTTCATACATATGCTTGTTGCTCTTATCAATGTAAATGATAGAACCGCTAGTACGCTTGCTTTCGTTGTTCGCTCTTTCCACCATTTTGCGTGTTTTACCGTTTCCTTTTGCTCCAATAATTAGTTCCAGCATCTCATGTCCTCCTTAGTCTGTTAAACATAATAAACGTATAATAGAATTGTATAAGTCCGCTTTGGAATTGCCGGATGATGCGACAACTACATAGTCCTTACCGTCCTTGGTCAGATACATGGCAAGACAGTTACCAGCTCCATCGGTCGTTCCTGTTTTCCAGGATTCCAGATGGAAGGTCGCTGGCAGAGACACTTCTCCCGTAACAAATAAATTTGTTGCGGTGCTTTCGGTATCAATTGCTACGCCATTGGAATCATAAAACGTATAAGTATATGTATCAAAACCATCAATATCCCGTAGGATCTGATGATTGTGGACTTCTTTTACAATGAGGTACATGTCATATGCGGTCGAATAGTGATTTGGATCGTCCAGTCCGTGTGGATTCATAAAATGAGTGTTTGTAGCTCCGAGCTCCAGGGCTTTCTGATTCATACGGTCACAGAAGCTTTGGATATCCCCACCCACATACTCTGCCAGATACAGGGCATAATAATTGTTGGATTCTAACATCAGCCCATACAACAGGTCTTTTACGGAAATGGTATATCCACGATGCAACTGGCTGGGGGCAACATCTTCTGCTGTCAGATCATAGTTTTGTGTGATCTCAACCATATCATCGAGTGAAATGGTTCCGGCTTCAATGGCATCAGCCACAACAATTGCAGTCATCATCTTCGTCATACTTGCCGGATACATACGTTGATGTACATTTTTGGCGGCAAGCACCGTCTGGTCGGATTCATTGATTAAAAGTGCGTAATAGTCTTCGGGAAACAAATCCGCCTGGGTACGGTCGTCACGATAAACAATCGTGTCATCCTGATGGAAATCAACATTGTCCGATTGATGAACCAGATGGTCGATCACGTAAGTGGCGGAATCAACATCAGGATACGCTGCCTTTACGTGATTGTTGACAATACAGACAATAGATACAAACAATACCAACAGTACAAGTATTATTAAATTTCTCGTTAAATATTTACTTCGCATAGTTTTTTAGTGCTTAAACAGTTCTCGCCAATCTAAGTCACCACGATCCAACGCTTTGATCAGCAATTCCGCGGTTGCAAGATTGGTTGCAAGTGGAATATTGTGAATATCACAAAGCGAAAAGATGTTATTGATATCTACATCGTGGCTCTTCTTGGTCTGTGGATCGCGTAAAAATATCATCATGTCCAGATCATTGCTCTCAATCATGGCACCGAGCTGCTGCTCTCCTCCGGTATGCCCGGCGAGGAACTTGTGGACAGTCAGATTGGTAACCTCTTCAATCATACGTCCTGTCGTTCCGGTTGCATAAAGTTCATGATGAGACATAATCCCCCGATAAGCGATACAGAAATTCTGCATTAATTTTTTCTTCGCATCATGTGCGATTAAACCGATGTTCATGTACGGTTCTCCTTAAGTAACATTATAGTCTTCCCTAGTAGCTTGTTTTTTGCATACTGACATTTAGCACGACTCCGATTCCAATCGAGATACTGATCAGGGAACTGAGCCCGTAGCTGATAAACGGAAGCGGTAGTCCGGTGTTTGGTATAACACCGGTTGCAACACCGACATTGATGAATGTCTGGTATGCGATCAGACAGCCCATTCCGGCTGCAATCAGCATGCCTTTTGTATCTTTTGCATTTCTCGCTACATGGATACATTGTAACACTATTAACAGTAGAATTGCAATAATTATTACACTTCCAACGAAACCAAGTTCTTCGCCGATGACAGAAAAAATGAAGTCTGTCTGCTGCTCCGAAATGAAATTTGCATCCTTTACTGTGGCGATGGTTGAAGTGTTTAAGCCTTTTCCGGTAAGCTGTCCGGAACCGATTGCCATAACGGAGTTATTCTGCTGTGTATAGTCGGAGCCGTACTGCCCTGGATAGATAAACTGCAGGATTCGGTTCACCTGATAATCACGCAGCAAGTGTTGGTTTGGTCTCTGAATATACCACAGAAAGCTTCCTGCAAGTGGAACAAATACCAGCAGTGCAATTCCGATGATTTTATAGCTTAATCCAGACAGATATAACATTGTGACAAGAACCATAGCCAGACACAGAGTCGTGGACAGATCCGGTTCTACTGCGATCAGTGCCAGGGATAATCCAATCAGAAGCACAAACAGGCAAAGTCCTTTAAGTGTATTGATTTTATTATCTTCTTTCAGTTTATCCAGAAAGGTTGCAGTAAATAAGATCATAAGGATCTTGGAAAATTCGGATGGCTGGAACTGGATACCTCCGCTTCCGCCAATCATGATCCATCGTTTTGCGTAATTGACTTCCACACCAAAAAAGATAACGGAAAGTAATATAACCGCGTTAATGATGAAAAACACACGGTAAAACCGGCACACAAAGTCGTAATTTAATAGAGAGACAAAAATCATAATGATAACGCCAAGCCCAATACCGATGGTCTGTTTGGGCGTGAATGAACTGTCTGCACTGTTGATCATGACAACGCCACAGATCATGGCAATGATGACGGTAATCAGTAATTTGAAATTATAGTCTCTGAGACTGAATCTTGTGAACATCTTTATCCTTCTTCTTTAACCAGCCGAACAAGCGGCTCCTTTTTTCTTCTTTTGCGAGATCCTGCCCGCAGATCCGCATGGCAATGTGGTCGTAGGCACGTCCTGCAACACAGTTTTTTGTTGCAATCGGTGTTCCACGGTTACTTGCGATGACGATATTCTCATCGTCGTAGACGCTTCCGATATGGTTGACCCCAAGGATTTCTACAACGTCTTCTACAGGCATCATCTCGCCCCGCTTGACCATATCCTGTCGTACTCGGTTTACTACAAGGTCAATCCGTGGTATCTCGTTTGCATTTAAGATTCCAATGATGCGGTCAGCATCCCGGATAGCAGAAACCTCTGGTGTGGTCACGACGATCGCACGTTTTGCAGCAGCAATAGCATTTTTAAATCCCTGTTCGATGCCTGCCGGACAATCGATAATTATGTAATCATAATCTGGCTTGAGCTGATTGATGAGTTTGATCATCTGCTCTGGAGAGACGGCGCTTTTGTCGCGCGTCTGGGCTGCCGGAAGCAGAGATAGCGTATCACACTGCTTGTCACGGATGATTGCCTGTTGATGGCGGCAATTTCCTTCTACGACATCGACCAGATTATAAACAATTCTGTTTTCAAGCCCCATGACAACATCCAGATTCCGAAGTCCGATATCGGTATCAATCAGCAGAACTTCAAATCCATGTCTGGCAAGGGCGTATCCTATATTTGCGGTTGTCGTAGTCTTTCCGACACCGCCTTTTCCTGATGTAACAACGATCACTTCACTCATGATAAATCCTCCAGTCTATTTCAGGCTATATACGAACGTATCAGGTTTCCCTTTGCACCCGGAGGTTGCAGCACCGTGGAGTGCTCCGATGATAATGATATTGCCCTCGGATTCAACGCTGGCACCTGATTCCACATCTCCGACAATCACGATGCTGGCGGCTGCCTGTATGGATTGTCCGTTCTTTAAGTTGCCTATATAAAATAGACCGTTTTTATCGGAGTAAATTGATTTCTTCTTAGGCTTTTCGATGGAACGCGGTCTGCGTCCGATGCGAATGCCTTTGTCGTTTAGTGTATCGATGATTTGCTGTTTTTCGTCCTCTGTCAGATCCTTACCTTCAAAGGTAACGGTAATCGGTTTGATGTTCGCATAATATCTTCCGGTTGTTTGAAGCTTATCAGAAAGACAGGTAACCACCTGACTTATGGTAGCATCCGGCGATATAATCAGTCGAATCCCCGCTTTGTTACCTTTCATCATAACGGGACTAATCATACTCCACCTCTCTTTGACTAATCTTGGGACGGCGTTGCGTTGCCGCTCATTTCGGCACCAACTAATTTATCTGGATCATACATGTATGCATAGATGAATCCAGCCAATTCTCTGGCATTGGCGGAGGAATAACCATTTTGGATAACACAGGTTACGGATACTTCCGGACTTTCATATGGTGCGTAGGATACAAATAACGCGTGATCCGGCTTGTCTTCACTCTCCTGCGCGGTTCCGGTTTTTCCGGCGACATGAACATTGATCCGGTTGATCAATTCGTCGGAACCAGCCGAATACGCAACCACGTTTCGCATACCCTGATGGACGGCGTCCCACGTGGAGCTGGCAAGCTGCACCTGATTTTTCACTTCTGCATGATTGTCCAAAATGACATTTCCCTCGTAGTCGGTTACTTTATCGATCAATGTGAGGTTATAACAGGTTCCGCTGTTGGCAATGGTTGTCACATAGCGGGATAACTGGACGGGTGCATAGATGTTTTTTGCCTGTCCAATGGCGCTTCGAACGGAGTCGTTATCAGAGATATGCGGCTCGATTTCCGGAAGCTCCAGACCAGATTTGTCTCCAAGGCCGAACAGCTCTGCGTATTTCTGAATCCGTTCAACACCGTAGGCATCGTTATAGGAGCCATCTTTAATCGCCAGATCATATCCGAGGTTGTAAAAGAACAGGTTGCAGGAATGCTGAATACCACCCACGACATTCAATCCTCCGTGTGCACTGTTGCCCCAACATTTTGGTGACGGTGTGATCTTTTCAAAAAGTCCGTTACAGAAGTAAATCGATCCGGTGTCAATTACTCCCTCCGTGAGTCCTGCAATCGCAACAAGCGGTTTGTAGGTGGAACCTGGCGCGGTACGCTGCTGGCTGGCACGGTTGTATAGAGGCGTTGTCTTATCGGCTAACAGCTGATTATAATAAGCGGTATCTACTTCGTTGGTCAGATAGTTGTTATCGTAGCTTGGATAGCTGACATATGCTTTGACATCTCCAGTGTTGACGTCAGTCACGATCGCTGAACCGGAACAGATATCCAGTGCCAGCATGGCAGGCGTAATCTCCTGATTCTGGATTTTTTTACGCATAAAGTCATAGGCACCGTAATTTCCAGCGAGGTATTCCTGATACTCGGTGTCACCGTCGACGTTCAAAATTCCCTGATCATACAGAAGCTGTACAACTGCATCTCCGGTTATCATTCCGGATTGTAGCATAACTTTGATCACGAGTTTGTCGAATTCACTGTCTGTACTTAAATATTCAATAATATAATCGCATAATGCGTTATAAATCTCGTCATTATCATAATAATCGCTTTCAACCTTCAAAGCAGACAGGTCGATCGCCTCCTGGCTGATTGCATATTTCAGATAATGTTCCAGAGACGTTACATTGTTTGTATAATCGATAAACTCCTGATCGTCTTTGTCAATCATGGAGGTATGGAAAATATTGTTGTCGCTCAAAACCTCACAGATATATTCCATGTAATGCTGATAGTTTTCATCCAGCTCAGAAAGCGGCGTGAAGGTAGATGTCAAAATAGTATACAGATTGTCAAGGGTTGCCTGTCTCTGGGCATCGATTGCCTGAATCGTTGCTTTTTCAGTATCCGTTGCATCTTCTGCGCGCATATCATCCTGTGACAGGATGTTGTTATTAAACAATCCAAAATAAACATCAGAGATCGCGATGCTGGCATTTTCCTTGGCAATTACGTTATAGGCGGGTGTCAGATACGATAAAATGATCGAGGTGATCTCATCCTCCAGCGTATCATAACAGTATTTCTGTAGATTCAGATCCAGCGTCAGATAGACATCGTTTCCGGCTGTTGCGGGTTTGGATTCAACTGTGTCAATTACTTTACCAAGGTTATCGACATACATCGTCTCAAGACCATTTGTACCGCGCAGATAGGACTCACAATACTGCTCAATACCGGTTTTTCCGATCATTTCTTCGTTTGTATACTGCTCCTCATCTGAAAGCTCTGCATTTTTTTCTTTCATTTCCTCATCGGAAATGGCACCGATATAGCCGATGACATGGGCGAAATATTTGGCGTCGTTGTAGCGGCGCAGGGATTTGACGGAGACAGACATGCCCGGAAGCTCATCTGCATGCTCTGTAATCGCTGCATTGCTTGTCTCACTGATGTCATAAGCGATGGTAACCGGAACATACTGCTGATAGCGGTTCATCCACAACTTGTAACGTACGCCGACAATCTTTAAATCTGCTTCTTTGCTATAAGAATCTGAAACATCAAATACTTTGGTATTCAGATATTCCATGATATCGTCCGCAGTTGCATTTTTCTGTTCGTCAGGCATGGAATCATAATCGGTTTTTGCATAGACATCCTTCAGGAAATTTTTCAACTGCTGGTCTTTGACTGTAAACTGGAAGTTCCCATTTGCATCAAGCTTGATCGGGAAATCCAATGTCAGGGAGTCGCCGTTTTTCTCTAATATGGAGATTGTCTCGTCGACAATCTGGTTTTTCAATTCATTCTCGCTGATCTTCAGGTTCTTTGCCATCGTTGTCTGTGCGTTGTCATTACTGAAAACAACCGAGTAAGAAAGCTCATTGTAGGCGAGCAGGTTTCCATTGCAGTCGTAAATATTTCCACGCACGGAATCGATCGTCAAAGTCTTTTTTGACTTGTAGACAAAATTCTCCATATGCTCTTCTCCCTCTTTGATCTGCAACACAAAAAGCTGATGTACCAGAATCGAGAAAAGTACAAGGACGACAACTGTAACCGGAAACAGACGGCTTTTTACATAGTCGACAATAATCTCTTTAATTGATTGTAATATCTCACGTAACATAGATTACTCATCTTCCTTTAAACGTTTGTTGATCTTTACATAGAGCTTGTAAATGATCACCGTTAACAAAGCGGTACATAAAATCTCCGGCAGAATCACATGCAGAAGGTATACACCGTAATTCGTTTTATTCTTTAATAAGAAACTGACAATATAGATAATCGTGTTAAACAGAAAATCATCCACAATAATTACGATCAAAGGCAGTAATACATCTTCAATCATGTAGTTTTTGTGAAAGAAACCGTTAATATAACCAATAAACATGTATAAAAGCATATAGGGTCCAAGGATGCTGGAGAAAAATATATCCACCAGCAGACCGCTGCATGCACCGACCAGCAGACCTTCTTTTCTGCCGCGCATCAGTCCAAAGGACATTGTGAGGATCAGAAGAAGATTCGGTGTGATCACACTTAAACTGTGAAATCCAAACACCGTCGACTGTAATACAAAATTTATGACAATCAGAATTGCCAAAGTTATGATTCGTTTCAGTTTATGTTTCATAATTTGCTGCTTCCCTTACATTTGCTTACTCGTGGGAGACGGTCTTTTTTTCTGCCGTAATGACAAGCACATCTGTGATGTTTGAAAAATCAACTGCGGGTGTAATATAGGCAGTCATTGTCAGGTTGTTCGTGTCATAAGAGGTCTTTGCCACATAGCCGATGATCAAACCGGAATGATACAGGTCTGAAATCGGCGAGGTTACAACCTTATCTCCGATTGATACATTGGCGTCCTTATCAATATTTTCAACAAGCAGATAACCGCTGTCATAGAGGTTCAGATCTCCCTCGACAGTACAGAGTGCATTTGCAGGCATGACCTTCGCACTGATATTGGAATTGTCATCGATGACTGCACGTACTTTGGCGTAATCATCAAAGCATTCTGTGATGATGCCTGCGACGCCATCGCCACACAAGACATTAGCACCCTTAAAAAGTCCCTGTTTGGTTCCCTTGTCAATATAGAATGTAGAAAACCACGAAGTGGAATCTTTTGCAAATACATGGGCAGCCGTCATCTCATAATCAGGATAGGATTCATCCAGATCATACAGATCCCGCAATTCCTGCAGTTCCAGCATTTTATTCTGATAGTTTGTGATCTCCTGCTTACAGGATGCAAGCTCTGCTTGCAGAGCTTCGTTTTCGTCGGTCAGTGTTTTGATTTCGTTCAGATTCTTCATTTTTGAATCCGTCCACAGACCGATCTCGTTGATCCCTTTCTGAATTGGCGTGATCAGCTTGCTTGTAAAGCGCCTGATTCCTGCGACCTTTGGTGCAGCTGCATATGACAATACGATCAGCACGATGCCGATAATCGTAAATGTAAGTAACAGATATTTTGGATGGATATCTTTTCTTCGATCAAATCTCATAAAATGCCTCTTTCCAGCATACTTAAATAATGATCTCCAGCGACGATGATATGGTCAGATACCTGAATCCCAAGCAGCTGCCCTGCATCGCGGATACGAAGCGTCGACTGGATGTCTGCCTCACTTGGTGTAACGCGACCGGATGGGTGGTTATGTACCAGCACGATATGCACTGCCTCATAGCGCAGCGCGTGAATAAATATCTCGCGTGGTGACAGGTAAGTCTGATTGACCGTGCCAGAGGATAACTCCACTTCCTTGATTAAAGTATGCGCATTTGTAAGTAACAATAAAAAAGTTTTTTCAACGGATAAAAATCTGCACTTCTCCCTATAATACGCTCCAATTGTGTCAGGAGTATGAAATTCCAGTTTTTTTTGCAATTGTTCGAGATTCATCCGTTTGGATATCTCTGCCAGTGCAAGAAGCTGGATGGCTTTGACCTTCCCGACACCGGGGATTTTCGTCAATTCCTGTGGCAGCAAAAACTGCAATCCAAGTAATCCTTTTTGCGTATCGTGTGCATTTAATACCTGATTTGCCAGATCCAGCACGCTGGCCTCTTTGGTGCCGGTTCGCATGATCAGGGATAACAGTTCCGCATCCGAAAGTGCGGAAACACCATACCGCTCTGCCTTTTCGTAAGGGCGTTCGCAGACAGCTAAATCTTTGACTAATATATGCATAAGCACTCCTTCCACCTCTCCGGGTGCGGGGCTTATCATCGCCTAGTCTAACATACTACAAGTCCTTTTTCTACCATTTTTTCAAGGGACATCATGATACCAAACTTTGCATGGGGATAGGTCAGTCCACCCTGAAAATATACGGCATATGGCTCTTTCATT
>ENA-ORSJ01001513-ORSJ01001513.1-human-gut-metagenome-genome-assembly--contig:-NODE-1513-length-18885-cov-2.400319_pt1 | contig 18885 bp, 16 predicted proteins | sample MGYA00242191_ERZ509158 | MGnify/ENA primary metagenome ERZ509158 (study PRJEB26280, sample SAMEA2338623) | human gut metagenome | biome: human gut; feature: human-associated habitat; material: faeces...
CTGCCGTTGGCAGACACTCACCCTGTTCTTTTTCATGGAAGAAATGGCCTGCTGCCTTACTGTTCATATAATCATGGGCCGGGCCGTAGAAAAGCACCTGTTTCTGAAGGTGGAGGATCTTGTTGGCTTCCTCTACTGCATTTCTTAAGTCATGGGAGACCATGATAATAGCTACTTTATCTTCCCTGTTTAATTTGCGGATCATGGAATAGAAATCCTGGATTGCCATCGGGTCCAGACCGGTGATCGGCTCATCTAAAATAAGAAGTTCCCTGGTGGCGCAGAGAGCTCTTGCGATCAGCACTCTCTGCTGCTGTCCGCCGGATAACTCCCTGTAGCACTGGTTCGCCAACTGGGTAATACCCAGTTTTTCCATATTGGCAGATGCAATGTCCTTTTCTGTTTTAGAATAGAAAGGGCGTCTGCCTCTTCTGCTTAAGCAGCCGCTTAAAACGACTTCTCTTACAGAAGCAGGGAAATCTTTCTGAGCTGCTGTCTGCTGGGGCAGATAGCCAATTCCTGTTGTTTTTAATTCTTCTGCTACGGTCAGTTTGCCGCCGGATGGCTTTAACAGCCCCAAAAGTCCCTTGATCAGGGTACTTTTGCCAGACCCGTTTTCACCTACGATACACAGATAATCCCCAGGGCAGACTTCCATATTTACATTTATAACCGCATCCTGATTTTCGTATCCAAGATCAACATGCTCACATTTGATCAATGGTTCCATTTTTGATCATTCCTCCTATAAAAGTGCTTCCTGCAGATTTTTTGCATTCTGCTTCATCAGCTGCAGATAGGTAACGCCTTCATCAAACTGCCTTCTTGTTACATTATGGCAGGAATGAAGGAGAAGGGGTTTTGCTCCTGTTTCTTCACTGATGATATCTGCCGTCCGGTGACTGGAAAGTTCCAGATAAAATACTGCCTGGATCTGATTTTCCTTTATACGGTCAATGAGATAAGCAATGGTTTTTGCACTTGGCTCTGTATCTGTACTGCAGCCGGAAAATGCTGCTCTGTAAGACAGACCATATTCCTGGGCAAAGTACCGGAACGGAAACTTGTCCGCTACCACGATCATACGGTGACGGCCATTTGCCACAATATCCTTAAACTCATCATCCAGACTTTTTAGTTCTGTTTCATAGCTGTTTTTGTTTTCTTCAAAATAAGAAGCATTCTCCGGAGATACTTCTTTTAAAGTTTCTGTGATCACTTCCACTAACTTCATGGCATTGGCTGGTGAGGTCCAGATGTGTTCGTCATATTCAATGTCCATTTCATGACCATCATGATCGTCAAAAGTAATTTGAGATAAATTCTCATGAGTTTTTATCGCATCGGCAGGGCGACTATGATCCATTTCACTGTGATCATGATCTTCTTCCTCATTTTCGTGAGCGTGACCATGGTCATCATGGGAATGTTCATTATCTTCCATTCCTTCCACGATCTCCTCTTCCAGTACATCTACATAGTCCATCATCGTAAGGACTTTCATGTTCTCCGTATCCAGGGAAGCTACTACTTTTTCCACCCACTGTTCCATCTCTCCACCGTTGCAAACCATCAGATCTGCCTGCTGCATGGTGATCATATCTGCAGGTGTGGGCTCAAATGAATGACTGTCCATTCCTGCAGGAACTACCATTTTCAGTCTTACTCTGTCCCCTGCGATCTGGCGGACAAAATCATAGTATGGAAAAATAGTAGTCACTACCAATGGGCGGGTATCTTTTTCATCGGATACCTTTGACGAATTCTGTCCCACTGTACCAGATATACCGCAGCCGGAAAGAAGGATGCAATACATCGTGAGAAAAATGCTCACGATATATGTTTTTAAGCTGCGTTTCTTCTTATTTAAATTACGTTTTAAATTATTCACTTCAAATTTATTCAATGTGGTTCACTGCCTTTATAAAATCTATCACCTGGAAAGGAGACTCTGCTACAAGCTTTGGCTTAAATGCCTCCAACTCTTCTCTCGGACGAAAGCCCCAGGTCACACCTACTGTATCTACCTGGGCTGCCTGTCCTGTTTCCATATCTGTATTAGTATCTCCCAGATACAAACAGTCTTCTTTTTTAAGCCCCAGTTCTTCGATCAGAGCCACTACACCGTCGGGAGCCGGTTTCTTGCGGATGCCTAATGCTTCTCTCTCTCCGTATACCTTGTCAAATGTATGATCTCCAAATACGTGGGCTACATTCTCAAGGGCTCTCTGATGAGGTTTATTGGACAGTACGGTTGCCAGTATGCCATGTTCTTTTAAGAAATCCAGAAGCTGTGGAATTCCCTCATATGCTTCTACTTTGTAAAGACAACAGTCCTTAAAAACTTCATTATATACATCCAACGCTTCCTTATAATGAGTCAGTTCTTTATCCCCATATGCTATCAGGGAACGTTCTACCAGCTTTTTATAGCCATCTCCTACAAACTGCTTGGTATCTTCAATAGAGATCGGCCCCAGTCCAAAATGGCCCAGTGTCAGGTCTACAGAACGTTTCAAAGCATAAATAGAGTTCACCAATGTTCCGTCCAGATCAAATATACAGCATTTATACATGATGATCACACCTTTCTTTTATCTGCTGTTTCTATTTTTGTCGAAATCGTATCGGGGTAATCATAGCATAGAAATAAAGATTTTTCCAGAACTGATTTTTTCAGCTTAAAGTATGTTATACTATAATGGTCCCGAAAGAAAAACAAGACACACCTACATACTACAGAAAGGAACAAACCACCATGTCTTCTACCCCATCACCGAAAAGCCAGAAAATGACCGAAGGCAATATCACCAAACTCCTGATCACATTCGCCCTTCCCCTCTTTGTAGGCAACCTGTTCCAGCAATTTTATAACACGGTTGACAGTATTGTTGTGGGAAATTTTGTCAGTAAAACGGCTCTGGCAGCGGTTGGTTCCACAGACTGTATCATCAATACGATCATCGGGTTCTTTACCGGTCTTTCTACCGGCGCAGGTGTAGTGATCGCCCACAGTTTTGGCAGCGGGAATGACAAGGCTCTTCACCGTGCTGTACATACTACCATTGCACTGACCCTTGTATTATCTGTAGTCTTTACCATTGCCGGACTGCTTTTATCCCCTGTATTTCTCCAGTTAATGGATACACCGGAAGATGTTCTTCCGGAGGCATCCCAGTATCTGCGCATCTATTTTGCAGGTATTTCCGGCCTGATGCTTTACAATATGGGTTCCGGTATCCTGAGGGCTGTGGGTGACTCCAGACGTCCTTTATATATTCTTATGGTCTGCGCTCTTGGAAATATCTTTTTTGACCTGCTTTTTGTGATCGTTTTTCACGCAGGTGTTGAAGGTGTTGCCTACGCTACCATTCTTTCCCAATGGATCTCAGCGATACTGGTCCTTGTGATCCTTACGCGGGAAAAAAGCTCATACAGATTAATTTGGAAAGACCTGCATATCCACAAAGGAACTGCCATGTCTATCTTCCGTATTGGCTTTCCTGCAGGACTTCAGATCGCTGTTACTTCTTTTTCCAATGTATTTGTTCAGTCCTATATCAACCATTTCGGCTCCTCCTGCATGGCTGGCTGGACAACCTATGGAAAACTGGATAAGTTCTGTCTGCTTCCGATCCAGAGTATCGGTCTGGCAGTTACCACCTTTGTAGGACAGAACCTTGGCGCTGACAATATGAAACGTGCCAGAAAGGGAACCACGGTTGCATTATTCATCTCCATTGCAACAGCCCTGATCCTGATGGCACCTGTGATCATTTTTGCCCCATTCCTTGCTTCTCTGTTCACCAATGAACCGGAAGTGCTGACCTACGGTATCCATTTTATCCGTTTAATGATGCCATTCTATCTGGCCATCAGTTTCAACCAGATCTTCGCAAACGCATTAAGGGGTGCCGGAAACTCCGTCACCCCTATGGTCATTATGATGGGAAGCTTTATCGTCTTCCGCCAGATCTATCTTTACTTTATTTCAAAATACTTCAATAATATTACCGCTACCGCCCTTGGATATCCTTTAGGATGGGTGTTATGCAGTATATTGCTGATCATTTACTACTGGAAAGTAGGATTAAATGTGAAAAAGAAGATCTAAAACCTGGCTTCCACCACCTGATGCTTCTCCACATCTATCACTCCATATGTATTCAGTCTCAGCTTTGGAATAACCGGAAGGCTGATAAATGCCAGTGTCATGAAAGCATCAATATCTTCTGAAATGCCCAGCTCTACAGAAAGCTTCTTCATATGCTCCAGCTTTTCATCTACCACTTCTACCGGTTCGTCTGCCATGAGACCGCCGATGGGCAGCGGCAGATCTGCCAATACTTTGCCCTCAAGGGCAATGGCAAGGCCACCTCCATTTTCGATCACACGATTGCCTGCAAGGACCATGTCTTCGTCTGTAACTCCGGCAATGACAAGATTGTGGGAATCGTGTCCGATGCTGGTGGCTACGGCACCTTTCTTTAAGCCGTATTTTCCTAAAAATCCCAGTCCTACATGGCCTGTATTTTTGTGCCGTTCAATGGCAGCCAGTTTTACGATGTCGCGGCTTATATCTACACCGGGAGCAACGCCTGGCAGTTCTTTCCACTCTTCGATCCGCTCTTTTGTGATCAGTTCATGGGCTACCATGTCAATGACCCGCTGATGGGTTCCTGTGGTTTCTTTTAACTGCAGCTCTTCCACTGTAATAGGAACTCTGTGGAAGGAATGGAATACACGTTCTTTGATCTCTGTGGACCAGTCTGTATTTTTTTCTTTCTGATGGAGCATTTTTCCATTTTCTGCCACCAGTTTTCCACCTTTGTATACCTGTTTTACATTAAGAGTTCTCAGATCATCAAAAACTGCCAGATCTGCCTTATAACCAGGTGCCACAGCGCCCATATCATGCAGTCCAAAATAAGCTGCTGCATTTAAAGTACCCATGCGGATCGCACGGATGGGATCAGCACCCATGGAAACTGCTTCTCTGATAATGGCATCAATATGACCAATACGGATCAAGTCTCCCGGATGCTTATCATCTGTTACCAGCAGACACCGCTGATAATAGGGGTCCTCAAACATTCCCATAAGAGCTTTTAAGTTCTTTGCCGCTGTTCCCTGACGGATCATGATCCACTGGCCTCTGGCAAATTTTTCCTTTGCCTCTTCAAAATCCGAACACTCATGGTCAGAGCGGATTCCTGCAGTAACATAGGCATTTAGCTCTTTTCCGGAAAGAGCCGGTGCATGGCCATCAATGGCTTTTTTCAGGGAACGTGCCTGTACAAGCTTTTCAAAGCACCCCTTATCCCCGTGGGTCACGCCAAAGGCATTCATCATTTCTGCAAGGCCCAGAACCTTTTCATCTGCGTAAAATGGCTCCAGATCTCTTGCCAGAAGTTCTGCCCCTGACTCGTCTAAATCGGTAGCAGGCACACAGGAAGGCAGCATAAAATACACATCAAGATCCAGCTTCTGCGCTGACTGCATCATAAACCGGATCCCTGCCGTTCCTGCCACATTGGCGATCTCATGGGGATCTGTGATCACGGCAATGGTGCCATGTGGAACAACAGCCCGTTCAAACTCCCCTGGGGAGGTCATGGAGCTTTCAATGTGGATATGTCCGTCTAAAAAGCCGGGACACACATAAGCTCCGCCCAGATCTTTTTCTGTTATTCCCTCATAATTTCCAATTCCTACTATGTATCCGCCCTCAATGGCAATGTCCCCTGTTTCCACTGACTGGGTAAATACATTGACGATCTGTGCATTTTTCAGCACCAGTTCTGCTTTTTTGCTTCCTGTGGCAGCTGCCACCTGCTCTCTGAGCAACTTACATGTTTTCATGTATCCCCCTCCTCTCGTATATACCCCCGGAATTCTTTTCCCCTAAAATGTAAAGTTTCTAAGAGTAATACTGCACCTGGGAGTACATTATTTATATAGATCTTTTGCTATTTCTTTGATAACTTCTTCAAATTTTCCCTCTCTAATGTCCATGGAACAGGAGAACATAAGATTGACCGGATAGTTAAAATCCTCTACATTAGCTCCGGTCATATCCCTGTATTCATGTTCCGGCCCCAGATTAGGAACCTTCTCCTTTGCCGGACGGATATCATCTACATAGCCGTACATTTTTTTGCCTAACTGAAAGGCCATTCCGCACTCAAAAGCCACATCATTGCTGCACTCATATCCCCGATAATCATTTAAGTCTGCAATAATAGCGTCACAGTTACGTACATGCTGCTGCCAGCTGTCAAACTGGTTTGCGGCTGCTGTATAAGGGCAGTCCGTATCCATTTTTTCCACGCCTTCTGCCCAGTCTGCCGGTGTAAAAGCCTGCAGTCCATAAGAAGCACATAACTCTTTTCTCTTCTTATAGAGTTCTTTGGCATCCTTGTCATAACGCTCCGGCCCAGCCAGATAAACTACCGGACGGTCTGACTTGTAAGTCTTTGCAGCGGTATAATCCACGCTGTATCCCCGCAGTCCCTTATATTTCTTCTCTTCCTCAATGTCTGTCATCAGCATTTTCAGACAATCGCCGTAATCCCCTTCTGCGATCTTTGTAGAAGCAATGATACATGGACTGAATGGAAGGTCTTTATAAGGAGCCTCTTTTCCGTGCGGTCCTTGCAATCTTAACTTTCGGAAGATCTTCCCATACATGGTGATAACGGTAGTCAACCACTGTATTTCCCAGTGTAAGACCATCTTTCGTCTCAATTCCTGCTCTTCCTTCAAAGGTTTCGATCAGTGATTCGTCAATGGCATAGGCAACAGCCATACAGTCAATGACCGTACAATAAGCCTCAAAACCTCTTCTATTGACAAATCGGATAGCCTAGCGGAGAAATCCTGCTTCCATTTTATCACTTTTATCCAAAGCTGCAATATCATTTTCTGTCAAATTTACATCAAAATGGGTTGCAACGTCCAGACCGATGGCTACCAGGTTCACACCGGAGTTGTATACAATCGCTGCTGTAGTATGAGGTGTGTACACCACACAGGTTCCCTCTTTTACACCGGACTCTTCCACGATCTTTTTTACATCAGACGTGATCTCAAAAATATCATTTTTTTGTAGAAATATTTATCTTTTTTAACATAATGTTCCCCTTTGTTTTCTCTTCTAGTGCATTCGTACTCTATTGCACGATCATTTCGCTTTCGCGGATGCATCTTGCGCCGTCTGCGATCTTCCATACGCCCTTGCAGCCTCTGCCGTCCTCTTCTCCGATCATATCCATGATATAACCGCATAACAGACAGATCGGCGCAAACTGGGTCAGTGGCATATTAATGGCATATTTTGTCTTAGGAACCTTTACATAGTTGGTATCTACGCCGAAATCTTCTTTACCCCCATCTGTGATCACCATTAACGGGCGTGTCAGATTATGGGCAAACTTGATCAGTTCTTTGTTGCGGCTCATGGCCGGGTTCGTCGTGTTTGCAACGATAATGGTTCCGATCTTGTCCACATTTCTCATAAAGAAATTCATATGGAGCCATTCTTCTGAATTAATGTGCATGGCATATTTTCCCAGTGCCTCAAATACTTTTGCATGTCCAAACCATGCAGCAGCATAGTCAAAGCCCGTTCCTACGAAGTCATAAGCTTCCATATTTTTCCATTTTTCAGCAATATCGTAAACCTGTCTGCACATATCAGGAAGCAGCTCACCCAGAGCCTTTCCCTGTGCTACCATGTCAAAGCGCATATCCATGGCTTCATCCATGGTGTAGCAGCCTCTTAAAGGCCATTGAGTATTCCAGGGATATGTGCTAAAATATTTGGCTGGCATATTATTATAACAAAATAAACACCTATAAAACCTGCTGCCAGCGCCATCACGCAAAACAGCAGGTTTTCTTGTGCTAAATGACCTGGCAGAAGTTCAGGCAGCGATGCCAGCATAAAGCCCAGGATCATTAAAAAAGTGGCTTCCCTGTGCTTTTTGATCAGCTGTTCCAGAATACGGGCTGTGAGATATGTTCCAAGAATCCCGCCAACAGCTAAGGGAAGAAGCGCCAAAATATCCAGACTGCTGATGGCTTTTAAGGTACTTTCATAAATTCCAAGCATATAGAGCATCTGGGAGGCGCTGATGCCCGGAAGGACTAAGGCAACTGCTATGATAAAGCCTCCTGCAAGCTGGAAAAGCAGATGCATGGGAGTGTTTTCTGTTCCAGGAGCAAATATCCCCTGAGGGATCAGGGCGATAAGAAGGGCTGTGAGGATCCCTGTAAGGATACAGATCATCTCTCTTCCCCGGATACGGCTTACACTGGCGCTTTTTAAGATCATGGGAATTCCCCCTGATACTGCTCCCAGGAAGAAGAAACATAAAATTCCTTCTGCCCTTGTGGTTAAAAGCCAGCTGATCCCTCTGGAAAACAAAAAAGCCCCGCTTCCTGCTCCGGCTGCAAACCAGAGCAGAAATGTGAGACTTTCTTTTGGATATTTTGTTATTTCACTGACATGTTTTAAAAGACGGTCATAGATCCCTAAGACCATAGCCATAGAACCGCCGCTGACGCCTGGTACCGTCATGGTTGCGCCGATCACAAGGCCTTTGATGAAAGTTTTTCCATTTTTTTCCATTTTATATGATCCCCTTTTTGCCTCTGACACATTTGCATTGCCAGAGCATAATTTACTCTTTATGGGATTTTATGGAAAATTACAGGATTTTATACATCAGACCTACGAACCTCATGCTTACCCGCTTTACTGCCTGCTGACGCAGGCAGAACCTTCCTTACTGGTCCAGACAAGCCTCTAATGCAACAGTCATCATGTCTGTAAAGGAAGTCTGGCGTTCTGCTGCTGTTGCATGCTCATTCTTTGGCATAGAGTCAGAGATGGTCAGCAGGCAGGTTGCTTTTTTGTGGAGCACATTTGCATTGTGGAGCAGTGCAAAGCTTTCCATTTCCACGCAGGCACAACCATGTTTTGCGCTGATCTCTTTGTAGCCGTCTACATTTGGCTCTGTATAAAATACATCACTGGAATGTACTTTTACAGGCTTTACAGTAATATGATTACGCTTTGCAGCCTCTAAAATATGAGCGTTTAATTCCGGATCCGGATAGATGGTATCTTTATCGTAGCCATTCTGGGTATGTGCAAAAGTAGATTCACTCCATGCACTTTCTTCCAGCACTACATCACCTAAATTCAATTCCGGTACATAAGCGCCTGCAGAACCAATACGTATGATCTGGTCTACATCATAAACAGAAAACAGCTCATAGGAATAAATTCCTATAGACGGCATTCCCATTCCGCTTGCCATAACAGTTACTTTTTCCCCTTTATAAGTACCTGTGTATGCATATGCCCCACGGACTTCATTGACCAGCTTTGCATCTGTAAGGAAATTCTCTGCAATGAATTTAGCACGAAGAGGATCCCCCGGCATCAATACCTTTTTTGCGATCTCACCTTTTTCCGCCTGATTGTGTGGTGTTCCCATAATAAACTTCCTCCTTTTTTATTTTATGTACTCCCGGAGTCTTTCAATGTACCTATATCAAAAGACCTTTTGACACTTATATTATAAAATGATATCATAATTAAAAAAAGGACATGTGGCAGTTTTGTTGAATATCAATAAATTTAATTATCCATTTACATTAAAACAAAAAAGCTTTTTAGAGAATTTCTTTAAATTTGCTCCGCCTTATATACAGACGGTGCTGATGCTGCGCTCTTATAAAAAAGGCAGCCGTCTGGTAGCTGCAGGGGACAGCTGCGCTCATGTGTATATCCTTTTAAAAGGCCGGTTGGAAGCGGTTGAGGAACATGTGGCAAATATACCTTATCATTTTACGGAGATACGTGCTCTGGACATAGTTGGTGATTACGAATTTTTCACTGAAAAACAGCCCCGTCTGGTAACACTGACCATGCTGGAAGACTCTCTCTGCCTGGTGATCCCTGCAGCGGAATATATGACCTGGCTGCGGAGCGACTCCCACGCTCTTTTTCTCAGAAGCCGCATGATCATCACCCAGCTGGTAGCCCAGGCCCAGTTCCAGCGCCAGAACCTTTTTGCGGACAACCGCACCCGCATGCTGGTCTTTCTGAAAGAACAGGTGACACAGGCTGTAAATGACAGCACACATACGGAAAACAGCAATGGTAATCCAAACCCCGGTTCCGTCTATCCCATCCGTATCCCCTTCACCAGGCCGGAGATCGCAGCACATCTTGGCTGCTCGGTACGGACAGTAAACAGGACGGTTCAGGAACTTGTGGATGAAGAGATCATTCATTTAAACAAGGGAAAAATCTGGATCAGTGAGAAACAGGCCAGCACTTTTCTGTGATCGATAACTCAGCCCGCAAAACCACCCAACACAGTTCTTTACTAATGCATAACGTGAAAGACCGCCTGCTCTTTCTTTTGAACAGACGGTCTTTTCTCATACTTATTTATCTATTTTTCTTTTGTAACATTGCTTATTGCAAAATCCAATGCTCTTATCTTCTGCAGCTTCCCAGGCCGGATACTCCGGCTGGTCTTACATTTCCATTCTGGCAGCCATCCTGAAGGCATGCACCAAGACCATTTAACAGGCAGTTTAAGTCCTGTCCGCCGTTTGCAGCGCATTCTGCCTGAATGCAGTTTGCCTGATCATATGTACAGCTGTTTACGTTACACGCCTGATTTGCGTTAGGTACGCATGCGGAGCCGATCATTGCTGCAAGTGCCATTGTGGATACTGATAACATAGTTTTGTCCTCGCTTTCATTTTATTACAAATTTATTTCATTTATGTTACAAAACTATATTATCACATTTTTCTGGAAAATTACCTGGTAATAAATGGTAGTTTCACGAACCTTCGTTAATGGCTTGCTTTTCTTTTGGACTCATTACATTATATAACTGTCTCCGCATAGTGTACAGATGCCATAGCATCTTTGCAATACGCATCTGCTCCAATGGTATCTGCATACTCCTGAGTGAGCACTGCTCCGCCTACCATGACTTTTACCCACGGGGCGCTTTCACGCAGCTGCTTAATGGTCTCCTCCATGCTTGGAACTGTAGTAGTCATCAGGGCGCTTAAGCCTACTAATGGTACATGGCGGCTTACAGCTTCTTCTACTACTGTCTCCGGCGGAACATCTTTTCCAAGATCGATCACATCGTAGCTGTAGTTTTCCAGAAGAACCTTTACGATGTTCTTTCCAATGTCATGGATATCGCCTTTGACAGTTGCAAGGATAATGGTACCTTTCTTTTCCTGGGTCTCTCCGCTGCCTGCCATGGCATTTTTGATCACTTCAAAGGCTGCTTTGGCTGCTTCCGCACTCATTAACAGCTGTGGAAGGAAAACAGTACCTTTCTCAAAGCCTTTTCCTACATGGTCCAGTGCCGGGATGATCTCTTCATTGATCACATCCAGGGCTTCTTTTTCCTTTAAAAGAGCAGTTACGCTTTCTACTGCTACTTCTTTTAAACCTCTTTCAATGGCATTTCCAAGACTTCCTGCACTCCCTGCACCGCCATTTCCGGCTGCACCGGAACCTCCGGCACCATTTCCACCTTTTCCAATGGTCTGGCCCAGACCTGCAGTCTGGCCACTGTAAATGCTGATATATTCACTGCACTGAGGATCCAGGTTCATCAATGCGTTAAAGCTATAATAAGCCCGCATCATAGCTTCAGAGTTCGGATTGATAATGGCAGCGCTTAAACCGCTTTCCATTGCCATGGTAAAGAAAGCACCGTTGATGATCTCTCTCTGAGGAAGTCCAAAGGAGATATTGGATACACCTAAAACAGACTTTCCGCCTAATTCATCACGGATCTTTCTAAGAGTTTCAAGAGTAACGATCGCTCCCTGGCTGTCAGAGCTTACCGTCATGCAAAGACCGTCTAAAATAATATCTTCCGGTCCAATTCCATAAGCAGCAGCTGTGTCAATGATCTTCTTTCCTACTGCAATTCTTCCCTCTGCAGTCTCAGGAATGCCGTCTTCATCCAGACAAAGTCCTACAACTACTCCACCGTATTTTGCAACCAGCGGGAAGATCTGTTCCATAACCTCTTTTTTACCGTTGACAGAGTTGATCAGAGGCTTTCCGTTGTATACACGAAGGCCCCGCTCCATTGCCTCTGCACTGGAGGTATCTAACTGTAATGGCAGATCAATGACCGCCTGCAGTTCTTTTACCACATCTTCCATCATGGAAGGCTCATCGATCTCCGGAAGACCTACGTTTACGTCCAGGACATCTGCGCCATTATCCTGCTGGGTCACACCTTCACGAAGGATATATTCCAGGTTGTGGTCACGGAGAGCCTGTTTAAATTTGGATTTTCCTGTAGGATTGATACGCTCGCCAATGATAATGGTCTTTTTATCAAATACAACTGCCTGGGAATAGGAAGAAATGACCGTGCGGTGCTTCTTTTCCGGCATCTGCACTGGGATATCCTTTGTCAGTTCTACCATGGCATGGATGTGATCTGGTGTTGTACCACAGCAGCCGCCGGTGATCACAGCGCCCATTCTTACAATCTCTTCCATCACAGCAGCAAAGTCTTTTGGATCTACGTCATATACGGTCTTTCCATTTTCACTTCTTGGAAGTCCTGCATTTGGGTTAACCAGGATCGGGGTAGAAGAAACTTCCAGGATATCTTTTACGATCCCCTTCATCTGTTCCGGTCCCAGACCGCAGTTTACGCCCAGAACGTCTACTCCCAGACCTTCTAACAGCGCTACGGTGGACTCTACATTTCCGCCAGTAAGCAATTTGCCTTTTTCATCATAAATAACAGTAGCAAAGATTGGCAGTCTTACTCCTGTTTCCGGGTTAATGCCAGCCTCTTTTGCAGCTAAAACAGCAGCCTTTAACTCATAGCTGTCACTCATGGTCTCAATGAGCACCAGATCAGCGCCTGCTGCCGCGCCAATGGAAACTACCTCTTTGTATAAAGATACAGCAGTCTCAAATGGCAGATCGCCCAGTGGCTTTAAAAGCTTTCCTGTAGGCCCCAGATCCAGGGCTACATAGCCTCTGCCAGCTTCCTCTACCGCTTTTCTTGCATTGGCAATAGCTGCCTCTACAATGGCCTTTAGCTCCCCGTCCTTGTCATATTTTAACCGGTTGGCGCCAAAGGTATTGGTAGTCATAATATCCGCACCTGCTGCCAGGTATTTTCTGTGCACATCTGTAATAACTTCCGGATGGGAAATATTCCAGCGCTCTGGCAGTTCACCGGCAGCAAGTCCCGCAGCCTGCAGCAGACTTCCCATACCGCCGTCACAATACAGGCGGCGCACTTTCATTTCATCTAAAATGCTCATATTAAACCTCTTTTGATCTATTTTATCTGATCTATTTAAGCGTAACAGTTCATAATGACTCTGTCCGCTACCGCCTGTACAGGCAGTCTGTTTTTCCGCAGGCCTCACAGCCCTTTACGTCACAGCGGTGGGGCTTTTGGCTCACTCCGATCACTGCTGTTACGGATTTGGAAGGCATCATCAGAAAACTGTCTGTCAGTTTGATCCCCAGGTGCTTTCCTGCATCCAGTGCATCTAAAACAGCGCTCTGGCAGCTTAAAGAAAAATCCCCGTATCCGGGACTGAACCTTGGCCGCAGATACAGGCCTTTTTCTTCGTACTCTTTTTTCAGGCCTTCACACACCTGATCGCAGTATTCCTCGATCATAGCCGCAGAAGCAGCCTGCAAGATCACTGCCCGGCTCATTTCCAGGCGGTTGTACTTCTGGATCAGGTAATCCGCTCCCACACCCAACGTTGCGGCAAAAACCAGTATTTTTTCACAGTCTTTTAAATTAACAGAAAGATTTCTGCTTTTTGTCTGGAAAACTTCCCCATCGATCCGATTGTCTGCTCCCAGAGTAAGAGGAAATTCCCGCACCCGGTACTTAGGTGAAACATTTTTCCACAAAAGCTCCAGGCAGTCTTCCACGATCCTACTTACATTTTCGTCTGCCTCCTGGTTTTTATACCCCAGATAGCGTAAAACCTCTCTTCTGTTAATATCTGCCAGTTCCATTTTCCTGTATGTCCTCCTGTCCCAAGCCGTTCACTCAGGTTCCCGCACTATCGTGCTCTACTGCCTGCATTCGCAGGCGGAACCTTCGTTAATGGCTTGTTTTTCTTTTGGACTCATTACGTTATTTCAGCAGCTCTGAAATATTGCTCTGGATCTGTGCAGCTACATCCGGCTTATTCATGGTGTACACATGAATTCCCTTAATACCATTTGCCAGAAGGTCGATGATCTGATCTGTAGCATAAGCGATACCAGCCTGCTTCATAGCTGCCGGATTATCTCCGTATTTATCGACTAAAGATAAGAAACGTGCCGGCATATAGCTTCCGGACATCTGTGCAATACGCTTTAACTGGCTTCCGCTGGTAACAGGCATGATACCTGCGATCACAGGAATGGTGATGCCTTTCTCACGGATGCGGTATAAATAGCTGTAAAGAAGGCTGTTGTCAAAGAACATCTGGGTAGTGACAAAATCACAGCCAGCGTCCACCTTCTGCTTTAAATAGTCCATATCCACAGACTTATTAGAAGATTCCGGATGTCCTTCCGGATAGCAGGCTGCACCAATACAGAAATCCCCTGCTTCTTTAATCTCACGGATCAGCTCAGAAGCATAGTGATAAACTTCCGGTGTTTTTCCGTCCTGTGGGATATCACCCCTCAGTGCCAGGACATTTTCGATCTTATGTGCCTTTAATTCTTCTAATACATGATGTACTTTCTCTCTGGTAGAAGAAACACAGGTAAGATGAGCCAGTGGTGTCACGCCATACTCTTCTTTAATAGTAGAAGCGATCTTTACTGTATAATCACTGGTTCCGCCGCCTGCACCGTAAGTAACGCTCATAAAATCCGGCTTTAATTGGGCGATCTTGGAAGCTGCCTTTTCTACGGACTCATAAGCATCTGCTGTCTTTGGAGGGAATACTTCAAATGAAAGGGTTGGTCTGCCCTCTGCCAGTATATCTTTTATCTTCATAATGTAGATCCTTTCTTTCATAAAACATATCTTCAAATGTATTCTGGGGATACGTTTCAGGAACATATTTCCAGAACACATTTGAAGAAATCATTTTTCAATAAAGGGATGCCGCAAAAACGCAGGCTTCTGCAGCATCCCCCATAAATCACAGTTTTTATTACCATTCATGCGCTGCACGAACGGGTCTTACTGCTCTAATGTCACCTTTTTCAGATGCCAGATATCTCTTACATACTCTTCAATGGTACGGTCAGAAGTAAACTTACCGCTGTGGGAAACATTGATAAGAGCTGCTTTTGCCCACCACTGTCTGTCTCTGTAAGCCTTGTCGATCTTCTCATGAGCCTCTGCATAGGAACGGAAGTCTTTCAGGATAAAGTAAGTATCCGGACGGCTGCCGCCACAGTTATTTAACAGAGAATCATAGATTTCCTTAAACATCTGCGGATCCTTTGGTGAATAATATCCATTGGTCAGCTGCATCAGTACTCTGCGGATCTGAGGATCGTTGTTGAAGATATCCATTGGATTATAGCCGCCGTTATTCTCATAATTGATAACTTCGTCTGCAGAAAGGCCAAAGATAAAGGCATTTTCCTGTCCAACTTCTTCTACGATCTCAACATTTGCACCATCCATAGTTCCTAATGTAAGAGCACCGTTTAACATGAACTTCATGTTACCGGTACCGGAAGCCTCCTTGCTGGCTGTGGAGATCTGCTCGCTGACATCTGCTGCTGCAAAGATGATCTCTGCGTTGGATACGCGGTAGTCTTCAATAAATACAACCTTGATCTTTCCATTAATGGACTTATCATTGTTGATCACATCTGCTACTGCGTTGATCAGCTTAATAGTCAGTTTTGCACGGCGGTAGCCTGCTGCTGCCTTAGCGCCGAAAATAAAGGTTCTTGGAACCATATCCATGTTTGGGTTATCCTTTAACTGATTATAAAGGTACATAACATGGAGAATGTTCATCAGCTGACGCTTGTACTCATGAAGTCTCTTAACCTGTACATCAAAAATAGAGTTTGGATCAACGTCAATGCCGTTGTGCTCCTTAATGTACTTAGCCAGACGTACTTTATTCTTATATTTAATATCCAGGAATTCCTTCTGGCATTCCTTATCATCTACAAATGCTGCCAGTTCTTTAATATGAGGCAGGTTTGTGATCCACTCATCACCAATCTTGTCAGTTACCCAGTCAGCTAATAATGGGTTGCCGTGAAGCAGGAAACGTCTCTGGGTGATACCATTGGTCTTGTTGTTGAACTTCTCAGGCATCATCTCATAGAAGTCTTTTAACTCCTCATGCTTTAAGATCTCAGTATGCAGTCTTGCAACACCATTTACAGAGAAGCCTGCTACAATAGCCATATAAGCCATTCTTACCTGACCATTGTATACAACTGCCATCTTTGCGATCTTGTCCTGATCACCAGGATATCTCTGCTGGATCTCATTTACAAAACGGCGGTTGATCTCTTCTACGATCTGATAGATACGTGGAAGCAGACGGGAGAATAAGTCTACCGGCCACTTCTCTAATGCCTCAGACATGATCGTGTGGTTGGTGTATGCACAGGTTCTTGTAGTAATATCCCATGCTTCTTCCCAGGTAAGGCCTTCATCGTCTAAGAGGATACGCATTAACTCAGGAATTGCTACAGTTGGATGGGTATCATTTAACTGGAATACAACCTTCTCAGGGAACTGATGGATGTCGTCATGTTTTTCTTTAAATTTCTGTACTGCTCTCTGAACGCTGGCAGAGATGAAGAAATACTGCTGTTTTAAACGCAGTTCCTTACCTGCATAATGGTTATCATTTGGATAAAGGACCTCAACGATGTTCTTAGCCAGGTTTTCCTGCTCAACAGCCTTCTGATAATCACCACGGTCAAAGGAGTCCAGGTTAAAGGTATTAACAGGTTCAGCATCCCAGATACGAAGTGTATTTACAATGTGGTTGCCATAGCCTACAACTGGCAGGTCATATGGAACAGCCTTTACAGACTGATAACCTTCCTGTACGAAATGGCTCATACCATTGCGGTCTTCAATACGTACATAGCCGCCGAATTTTACTTCTACAGCATACTCCGGACGGCGGATCTCAAATGGATTGCCATTTTCCAGCCAGTTATCCGGAACTTCTACCTGATAACCATCTTCGATCTTCTGTTTGAACATACCATAACGGTAACGGATACCGCAGCCATATGCCGGATAGCCCAGGGTTGCTAAAGAGTCAAGGAAGCATGCTGCTAAACGTCCTAAACCACCATTTCCTAATGCTGCATCCGGTTCCTGGTCTTCGATGGCATTTAAATCAAAGCCCATTTCGTCTAATGCTTCTGCGATCTCCTTATATTCACGGAGATTGATCATATTGTTTCCAAGGGCACGACCCATTAAAAACTCCATAGACAGATAATAAAGGGTCTTTACATCTTTTTTCTCATATTCCTTGTGGGTTGTTATCCACTGGTCAATGATATCGTCCTTTACTGTATAAGCCACAGCCTGGAAGATCTGCTGAGGGGTTGCTTCGTCGATGGTACGACGGAACATGTTTTTTACATTAAAGGTTACTGCACTTTTGAACAAAGCCTTGTCAAAGCCTGTATTTTTCATAGCCTTCCTCCTCATTTTCCCATATGCCCCCTTTACAGAAAGCATACCCATATTTTGACCCGCACACGCCTGCACGCGCTGCTGATCTGTTTGACAAATAAATGATACAAACAAGGGACAGGTAACATTTCTGCCCTGTCCCTCATATTACCATTTTTTCCAGTCTATTTCAACTTAAATACGGATATTAAACCATATTTTACCATTATTATATGGCTACTTTACAGCTTTTCCACACCTAACATAACAGTCTCGCCGTTGATGTTCCACTCTTTGGTGAAGCCCTTCATCTCACCTAAGTGGATGTAATCAGCCATAACCTCGCTCTTGATCTCATCTGCGTTGTTCTTGATCAGCTCAGCGATCTTGTCGTTGCCGCTCTGGTATACGCCGATGTGGTCCATAACCTCAAAGCCAGCTTCCTTACGCATGGTCTGGATCTTGCTGATCACTTCGCGGACAAAACCTTCTTCGATCAGTTCAGGAGTCAGGTTGGTATCCAGGACAACAGTTACATAGTTGTCTTCTTCTGTTACATAACCATCTTTCTTTGCTACATCGATCAACAGGTCATCCTTTGTAAGAACAACTTCCTGTCCGTCAAAGTCAAAGGTTAATGCGCCGGTCTCATTTAAAGTATCCATAGCAGCACTTCCGTCTAAGTTGGTCAGTGCTTCACGGATCTTTCCTAACAGCTTGCCGTATTTTGGTCCTACGGTCTTTAACTGTGGCTTAAATGTATAGGAAGTGAAGGCTCTTACGTCATCTGTAAAGGTTACTTTCTTTACATTTAACTCTTCTTCAATGATCTCTACATAGAAATCAGATAATGCATGGTCTGCCTTTACATACATCTGGGCGATTGGCTGACGGTTCTTGATATTTGCTGTATTTCTGGCTGCACGGCCCATAACAACAGTATCCAGAACTTCTTCCATATCTGCTTCTAACTTCTCATCGATCCACTCTTCCTTTACTACAGGGAAGTCGCACAGATGAACGCTTTCCGGAGCGGTCTTGTCGATCTTTCTTACCAGGTTCTGGTAGATCTGCTCTGTCATGAACGGGATCATAGGAGCAGCTGCCTTTGCAACAGTTACAAGAGCGGTGTACAGGGTCATATAGGCATTGATCTTATCCTGCTCCATGCCCTTTGCCCAGAAACGCTCACGGCTTCTTC
>ENA-ORSJ01001533-ORSJ01001533.1-human-gut-metagenome-genome-assembly--contig:-NODE-1533-length-18721-cov-3.232776_pt1 | contig 18721 bp, 12 predicted proteins | sample MGYA00242191_ERZ509158 | MGnify/ENA primary metagenome ERZ509158 (study PRJEB26280, sample SAMEA2338623) | human gut metagenome | biome: human gut; feature: human-associated habitat; material: faeces...
TATCCCTGTTCTTCGGGATCGCCCCGACCAATTTTGTGCTCAATTCCATCCCGCACCTGACGCTGGAAACCGCGCTTCAGACCGCCCTGCTGGGCATTGCCTGTGCCGCCGTGACCCGGCTGTTCTGCTGGACGCTTCACACCCTGGAACACCAGCTGCCCAGGCGGATGCCCAACCCCTGGCTCCGGGCTTTTGCGGGCGGTGCAGCCGTGGTAGCGTTCTCGTATCTGTTCGGTGTCGGGCGGTACAACGGGGCCGGAATGGCCGTCATTGCCGATGCCGTGGAGCAGGGAACCGCGCTGCCCTGGGATTTTCTGTGCAAGATCTTCCTGACCGCCCTGACCCTGGCAGTAGGCAAGGCAGCCTGTGCCATTTGCGAGGTTCAGAAAGGTTTTGGCATTGTCGAACACTTCCCGCATGCCCTCGTGGCAGTACAGTGTGCAGGAGGGATTGGTCGGCGCAAAGAGCAGATCCAGGGCACCCGTGTTGCCCAGGGGCAGCATCTGGCAAAGCCAGCGCTCAAGGGGCAGAAGATCCATGTCCTCGTCTTGGGGTCCGTTTTTCTGGTCGGACACACTGGTCGAAGAGTGCACACCCTTTTGCATGCAGGCCTCTTCCAGAGAGGCTGGCACATCCATGGGCAGGAATATGCCGCGCACATCCGTGTCCGAAATGCCCTCCACCCTTGTACCGTAGAGATCCGAGCCGAATCTGGTCAGAAAGAGCAGCCTGCCCCTGCCCTGCAGAAGGTCCGTAGCCTTTTGTATCAAATTGTTCATGCTCTTTTGGCGCAAGCTTGAACGCCCCTTGGGCTTTCAGGCTTGTCAAACGCCACCTCCTAAAAAAATTTGTCCGGGCCGCCATCGCGCGCGGCCCAAGCCCGGCCTACTCCCTGCCCCACAGCGCAAGCAGTGGACCAGCGGGCATGAGGGTTTCCAGGGGGATTTCCACATCCTTCGCGTCCGGCATGCGCATCACCTGATAGGGCTGAAAGTACACCCGGATCCCGCGGCTTGTAAGGGCTATGCTCGCAAAGTTTTCCGGCAGGGGAAGGGTTCCGTATTCTATGTCTTCCTGCAGGAGCCTGCCGGCACCCTGCAAAAGTTGCTTGCGCGACTCGCGGGAAAGGATGCGCAGGGCAGTGTCCACATTCTCGAATATGTCCACTATGTTCAGCCTCTGCCCGCTCAAGAGATTGTAGTTCAGGGTGAGGATGTCCTGGCTCAAGCGCGATGAGCCCGTGTGCATCCACACGTCAAAGACCACACTCGCACAGACAGAGGATGCCCTGAAGACAGTGTAGCTCGCATTGAGCCAGGCCACATTGTAGTCTTCCTGCAAAACGCCTGTCCTGCCCAGTTCCGGGGAGGAAAAGTCGTTTTCGAAGGTGGAGGCCAGATGCCAGACCCAGGCCTCTATGTCCCGGTCAACGTCACTCCTGCCAAAGCGAGGGTACTGAAAGAGTATGTCGGGACTGTGTCTGCGCCCAGTGCGCTCAAGGAGAGCTTTCGTCACAGCCGTCTGGCCAGCCCCGCCCTGCGCGCGGATGGCTGCTTCGCCTGGCTGTGCGGTTCTTCCAGCTTGCCCTGCGTCGTCGGGATTTGGCGGATCCTGGCTGTTTTGCTGAAGATACAGGTACTTTTCCAGATTGAGCAATGGTGCGCTTAACAGGGAAGATGCCTGGGAAAGAACAAGGCATTCCCAGAAAATGGTACAAAGGACAAGCAGCAAAGGCCTGTGCAAAACAAGTGCGGACGACATGGAACAAACGACCGGGAAGAGATCATCAAAAAGGGGGAAAGGGGAGAATGAGGAAAAGGCGCGCTTTGTGGCTGCCAAATGTTGCGCAAGCCTCTATCCTTGCCCGCACTGGCCTGTCAATGAGATTTTGCCCTTGTTCCTGCCAGGGGCAAAAAAAGACGGGCGCAAGAGACGAAAGCAGTATCGCAGGGCCTCAGTCCCTTCTGCTGCCTTCCCCGGCAAGATCTGCCAGACAGGCCGCGATCTTTTGGGCCCTGGCCTTTCCTATGCCAGGTATGGTCGCAAGCTCGTCAATGCTTGCCTTTTGCATGGCTGAAAGAGATGAGAAATGGTCCCAGAGCAGCCTTGCCGTGGCAGCACCAATGCCTGGCAGGCGCATGAGCTCTGCAGAAAGAGCCGTGCGCGATCTGGCCTTCCTGTGGCTTGTGATGGCAAAGTGGTGGGTGCTGTCGCGCACACTCTGCAGGAAGAGCAGCTCCGGGCTTCCCTCGCGAAAGGGAAGCGGGTTTGAACGCCCTGGCACAAAGATGCGGTCCGCCACATTGCCTGCACGCCTGTCCGCATGCCCCTCCTCGTCCCTGGCCTTGGCTATGCCTGCCACGGCAAAGAGGTCTTCCGAGCCTTTTTCCTTCAGAGCGCGCACAACCGAGGCCACCTGACCGCGTCCGCCGTCCACAAGCAAAAGATCCGGCCAGGGTGGTCCGCTTTCAAGGCGCCTTGCCACCCAGGCATGCAGGGTCTGGTAGTCGTCGTTGCTGTCCGGCATGTTGTACACACGCCACAACTTTCGGTCCGCAACACCCTCCGTGTAGACCACAAGGCCCACCCTGGTCTGCTTTCCCTGCGTGTGGGACACATCCACGCACTCTATGCGGGAAAGATTCTTTTCAAGGTGCAAAAGCCTTGCAATGCTTGGCAAGGGCCCGTATTGCGCTGCCCTTTTCCTGCGCAATGCCTCCTCCCTGGCATTGCCCTGGGCTATGTCCACCAGCCTGTTGTCCGCCGCGTTTTGCGGAGCGACCAGGCGCACCGGCCCCCCGCGCCTTTCGGAAAGTCCCTGCTCAAGGACATCCCTCGAGGTTCCGGAAGATGTTCCGGAAGCCGTGCCGGTCTCGTCTGCATCACTGTCCTCCCCATCCCTGGGAATCCAAGGAAGGAGTATGCGTCCAGGGGGAAGCGCGTCTATATAGAACTGGCCCACAAAGCTGAAGAGGAGCTCGGATGCGTCGCCAAAGTCCAGGCCCTGCCAGAAAAAGGCCCGACCGTCCATGACAGCGCCAGAGCGCACAAAGATGATGCCAAGGGCAAGCCCCTCCTCTGCAGCGTAGAGGCCAATGACGTCCATGTCCCCGCCCTTGGGCAAAACCACTGCCTGCTGCTCGATGGTCCGCTCCACAGCCTGTATCTGATCGCGATAGAAGGCAGCCTGTTCGAACTCCAGATCGTCCGATGCTTTCAGCATCTTCTCCTTCAGATCTGCAAGGAAGGTGTCCGCCTTTCCGGAAAGCACCTGGCAGACGTGGTCCACGTGCTCGTGGTAGTCCTTTTCCGCCACATTGCCCATGCAGGGAGCAAGACACTGTCCCATGTGGTGGTAGAGGCAGGGGCGCACGCGATTGCGCATGGCCCTGTCCGTACATCTGCGCAGGGGAAAGGCCTTGTGCAAAAGCTTCCAGGTCTGCCTTGCAGACAGCGCCGAGGTAAAGGGACCAAAGTAGCGGGCCTGATCGCGTCTTGCGTGACGCACTATCTCAAGGCGCGGATATTTTGCCTTTACGTCCAGACGAAAGAGCGCGTACTGCTTGTCGTCGCGCAACAGGATATTGTAGTGGGGCCTGTACTTCTTGATGAGGCTTGCCTCAAGCAAGAAGGCTTCCTTGTCCGTGGTGGTGGTCAGATACTCAAGACTCTTGGCATGGGACAGCATGGCCGCGGTCTTGGCCGGAATGTCGCTGCGAAAATAGGAGAGCACGCGTCTTCTCAAGATACGTGCCTTGCCGACATAGATGACGTGAGCCCCCTCGTCCCGGTAGAGATAGACTCCGGGCGAGTTGGGGATGCTTTGCGGATCCGGCTTTTCCATGGCTTTTTGTGCGGCCTAGTGTCCTGTGATGCCATACTTTTTGAGTTTGTACTGCAAAAGACTCTTGGAGATGTTCAATAGCTCCGCAGCCTTCACCTGGACAAGGTCTGCCCGAACCAATGCCCTGCGTATGATGGCAGCCTCTATCTTGTTCAGGGTTGCCACAAGATCCAGCTGGACCGGCAGAAGGTCCACTGCGCTCTTGAACTGGGATTCCTCGTCACGGATTTCCGCTGGCAGATCCTCCTCGTCAATGACCTGCCCCGGAACGAGAACCATGCAGTTTTCCACTATGTTTTCAAGCTGGCGTATGTTTCCCGGCCAGTCGTAGCCAGTCAGGTAGTTGAGAGCCTTGGTGGAAAAGCTCTTCACCTCTGTCATGTTGTTGTCCTGGCGGATCTTGTCCACAAAGTGGGCTATGAGCAGCGGGATGTCCTCTCTTCTTTCGCGCAAGGGCGACATGTGCAGCTGAACCACATTCACGCGGTAGTAGAGGTCCTCGCGAAATACCCCCTCCTCCACCTTCTTTTGCAGCTCGCAGGTCGTTGCCATGCAAAAGCGCACGTCCACGTTGATGGTCTGGGTGCCACCCACACGCTGCAGGCTGCGATCCTGCAGGACGCGCAAAAGCTTGACCTGCAAATCGGGGGAGAGGGCAGCAAGCTCGTCCAAAAAGAGTGTCCCGCCCTCTGCCTGCTCTATGCGGCCGCGCTGTATGGCTGGGCTGCCCTCCACAGAGGAGGGAATCTCGCTGCCAAAGAGCTCGCGCTCAAGGGCCTCTGGAGAAAGCGATGTGCAGTCCACAGCCACAAAGGGCTTGTCCTTGCGGGGGCTCGCAAGGTGTATGGCGCGGGCTGCCATTTCCTTGCCTGTCCCTGTCTCGCCAGTGATGAGCACAGTGGTTCTGCCAGGAGCAGTGCGCTCGATCTTTTGCCGCACGCTTGAAATGTTCTTGCTTCTGCCCACAAGGGTGTGCACGCCAAAGCGCTCCTGCATGGCCTCCTGCAACAGCCTGTACTGGCGGTGGGCATGGGAGAGTTCTACCGCATTGTGGATGGAGAGCAGAAGCTCGTCATTGGAAAAGGGTTTTGTGATGTAGTCGAAGGCCCCGTATTTCATGGTTTCCACTGCGCTTTCGATGGTTCCGAAGGCAGTCATGATGAGCACCGGTATGTGGGGCAGCTGCTTTTTGACCTGCATCAAAATTTCCACACCAGACACATGGGGCATTTTCATGTCCGTCACCACAACGTCCACTTCGCTTTCCTGCAAGAAGGTCAGGGCAGTGACGGGATCGTTGATGGCTGTCACTGTATAGCCCGCGTCCTCAAGCAGGGTCTGCAGCACAAGAAGATAGTTCTTTTCATCGTCTATGACGAGAATATGGGCATTTTCGGACATGATGAGAACCTCTGTATGGATATATGATGATGCTCTGTTGCGAGTCTGTATTCTGAGTTTGCAGGCTGAGTCTGCATGCCAAATCGGATGTCCCGAAACCCGGATTTTCGCGCATTCAGAGAAGCGTGCTTCAGCTCTCGGCTTCCGAATCGCGCAATTCTTGCTTGCGCGATTGCACGATTGCGCGATTTAATTTGTCGTTGCGCGATAGGCAAAAAAGGCGTTCCGCCTTCATTATGTCAGTATGCGGATATACGGATTTTCAAAAATATTTATATACAAAATTTGTAATATATGTGTCATTCCGCACTGATATATATGTCTTCGCACTCAGGAGGGCAGGTTCTTTTGCGACTCTGCCTCGTTTGGATTCTCCATTGCGACCAGGGGAAGGAGCACTTCCACCCTGGCTCCGCCTTCCTCTGCGTTGGAAAGGTGGACGCTGCCGCCATGGGATTCGATGATGGAGCGGACAATGGGAAGGCCAAGGCCTGTGCCAGCGTCCTTGGTGGTGAAGAAGGGTTCGAAGAGCTTGTCTATGGTGTCCGGGTCAAAGCCGGGTCCAGAGTCCGTGACCTCGACCACTGCCCAATTGTCGCGCTCGAAGGTGCGGATGACTAGGGTCCCGTCCTTCTTCATGGCCTGGCGGCCATTCACAAGCACGTTGTAGAGTGCCCTGTAGAGCAAATCCTTGTCTCCCAAAACCCACAGGTGATCGCACATTTTGGGTTCGACCACTATGTTGTCCCTGGCAAAGTCTCCCTCTACAAAGGCCAGAATCTGCCTGAGCACAAGCCCAAGGTCAACCGGATCCTGTTTGGGTTGCCTGGGCCTTGCGTAGTCGAGAAAATCGTTCACTGTCTGGGACAGACGCAACGACTCGTCGTATATGGCCTGAAGGAGCAGGGTTGTGCCCTTGTCCGATTTGCTGGACGCGCGTCTTTGCAAAAGCTCCGCTGTGGAGCGGATGATACCCAGGGGATTGCGTATCTCGTGGGCTATGCTTGCCACAACGCGCCCCATGCTCACAAGCCTTTCCGTGCTCTGCAATTCCTTTTCCAGCTGCATGTTCTTCTGCATGCGAAGGCTCAGGACACGCTCCGCCCTGTGGATGATGATTATGAGCAGAATGAACATTATGATGGAGGACATGAGGCACATTATCACGATGGCCGCCTGAAAGAGCAAAACCTGTGCGTAGTCTGCCGTAATGTCCTGGGTGAGCTCAAGAACCCCCAGCACAGGGGATGCGCCTGTATTGTAGGCGTCGCCGCGCAGGGGATAGAGGACGCGCAGCTTGACTGTATTGGGCTTCAGGGGCCAGTGCAGCGGCATCTTCCACTCTTCGATGTCCGACACCGTCTCCGGTTTCAGAAGCTCGCCCTGAAAGGCACCCCCAATGTTCAAGGGGGCCAGCCCCTTGCGCCCTATTTCTGCTGGGTCCGTGGAATAGGCCACAACGCGATTGAAGTCGTACACGCGCAGTCTGGACACGGGCAGTCCCTCGATAACCGAGCGGACCACCCCGTCCAGGCGGTCGTGCTGCTCTTCCTGGCGCAGGGCTATGTGCCCGTAGGCAAGGATGGTGGGCACTGCAAAACGCTGGAAGATCTGGTTGTTCAGATTCTGGGCCAGAAGCAGGGCAAAGCCCTCCTGGCGCTCCATGAGCGTCTGCCTGGCCTGGTTGGAAATAAAGAAGGAGAGCCCAAGGCTCACGAGCAAAACCACGAGCAGGGACAGCCAGGAAAGGGTACGGGCGTAGCTAAGCGACAGTCCCCCGTCGCCGTGCAGCATACCTGCGCGAAACAGGCCCCCGGTCTTGCCGTTTGTCTGGCCGTTTCCAGCCTGTCCGTCCATTCCCCTGTTGTCCGGCATGTCCCTGCCTCCCTGTTTTGGCTAGAAGTCCTGCCTTTTCTCTGCAGTCTTCAGATATCGCTCAAGAAGAGCCTCTTCCTCTGCGTAACCCGGCTTGCCAAGGCGGGCATTGGCAAGGCGCTTGCCCAGCTCTACTGCCGGCTGATCCAAAGGATTGATGCCCATGAGCCAGCCTGTGAGCACAGTGGCAATCTCAAGGAGCATCATGAGCTTGCCCCCGGATTTTTCCGAGGCATCGTCAAGGCAAATCTGCACAAGGGGAACATCGTGCATGGAAAGCGCCATGCGTGTACCCAGGGCTTCTGCCTCAAGCAGGCAGGAGAAGGGCTTGCCGGAAAGGAACTCCCATCCCTTGGGAAGGGCCGCCGGGAAGGTGGGACCGCTATTGTGTCTGGAGCTTGTGACAAAGAGGCAGGCCTTGTTGCGTATGCCATCCAAAAACATCTGGTTTACGGAATGCTGATCCGTGACGCCTGTCGCTGGCACAGGCATGGTACCAAGGCCTTCCTTGCCAAGGCTTTCGGCCCACAGCTGTGCAAACCAGGGGCCGTACATCGCAAAGAGCGGCTCGTAGCAGAAGAAGATGAGGTCGGTGTAGCCGTAGTCCTCAAGGGCCTTTGCCCAGGAGGCCAGGGCCATGGAGGGGTGGGTGGCAAGGGAACCCGGGTTTTCCACCAGGGGCCTTGCCAGGGAGGCTGCGCCCTCAAGCAGAGCTTCCCAGTCTATGCCAAGGAAGGCTGCGGGCAGAAGACCCACTGCGGAGAGGGCAGAATAGCGGCCGCCGAGATTGTCCGGCACTTCCAGAGAATCCAGGCCGTGCTCGCGAGCCTCTTCGCGCAAGAAGCCCTTTGCTTCGTCCGTGACCACGATCATGTGATCCTTCCAGGCTTCTCCCAGGGCCTTTTGCAGCCATTCCCTGGCCAAAAAGTACTGGGAAATGGTCTCGATGGTGCCGCCGGATTTGGAGATGGTCACAACAACGGTTCTTTGCGGATCCAGCAGTTTGAACCAGTCGCCAAGGGTTGTCGGGCAGACATTGTCGGCAATCCAGATCTGCTTGCCCTCGTGGCCGCCGTGGCCGGGCATGTCCACACCCCTTGCAAAGGCCTTTTGCATGGCCCTTGTGCCAAGGGCAGAGCCACCTATGCCAAGGACCAGCATATGCTTGTAGGGCCTTGTCTTTTCCACAAGACGGGGCATGTCGCGCTTCAATGTTTCCACATAGCCCATGCGCAGGAAGGGAAGGAGTCCCGCATCCACTTCCCTGGCAAGACGCAGGGAGAGTTCCTGCGCCCTTGCGCCAAGGGATTGTACATGGCTTTCACGAACCCGGGCCGTGCAGGCCCTGGACCATTCCAGATAGGCCATAAGTCACTCCAGTGTTTGCAAAAAAAGAGAGTATGCCCGATGCTTGCGCCATCAGGCATTCTTGCCACAGCACTTCTTGTATTTCTTGCCGCTGCCACAGGGGCAGGGATCGTTTCTCCCCACCTTCGGGGCCTCGCGGCGAACAGGCTCACGGACAAGGGGTACGCCACCGGTGTAGTAGAGCTTGTCCTCGACAGTCTTGAAGTAGGCGTGCTCGCCTATCTCCCTGGCTACTCCGTCCACAACGTAGGCTGCCATGTAGTCTACGTAGTCACAGCCCTCTTCCTCGTCCCTGCCGCTCTGAAGAATGCTAAGACCGAGCCAGTCAATGCCTTCACTGCGCTCTTTCAGCATCTCGGCAGTTACAGGCTCCTCGTCCTCGCTCTGCCAGGCGGTCTTTTCCAGATAGTCCCAGGCGCCCACTGCATAGGCGCAGTAGCGGGTCCGAAGCATGGTAAGCGTATCCTGGGGCCAGCATTTTTCCTCGTGGTACGGGGCACAGCACTCCTCGTAACTCTTGCCACTGCCGCAGGGGCAGGCAGCAGTATTTTCCAGTTCCGGTGTGCTTTCGATTCTTTCTGTATCAGGCATGGTCAAATTGCGGCGCCCTTGCTCCCGTCCCCGGGAAGCGCCTCCTCCTTGTTGAGAGTATTTTGCAGTTTGTGCAGGCAAAAATCCTTACACATTCTTGCCGCAGCATTTCTTGTATTTCTTGCCGCTGCCACAGGGGCAGGGATCGTTTCTTCCCACCTTGGGGGCACGACGGACAGGCCTTGCGCTCAAGGGAACACCTCCAAGATAGATCAGTTTTCCCTCAAAGCTTACGAACAAGGCCCTCTCGAGAATCCTGTGCTCCTGAACGTCGTACTTTTCATCGTACTCGTCATCGTCAGCACCATCTTCATCGTACGGCTGCCATTCGTACACGGCAGTACAGTCGAGTTGATAGTCCACATACTCCATGTGCTCCAGACCCAGGTCTAGGGCAGCCAGATCCAGCTGACTGTCCCCAAGGTCTTCTCTGCCCCTCCCCAGGATAACCATTTGCTTCACATGGATATCTGTATAATCTGTGCTGAACTCTTGCAGGATATCCCTCAGATTGGGGTTGCGCCTGTCGTCCTCGTCAAAGTCGAGCATCTCTGGCTCCAATTGAGGAAAATCAGGCAATACTGCCATGGCAAAGGCACAACATCTTGCCCGTACAAAGCTGACGGCATCCTCTGGCTCTTCTGCTCCGGTAATGTACCTTGCGCAGCATTCTCCGTATGTCTGTCCGCTTCCGCAGGGACAGGGGAATGCAAAATCTCCGGCTTCGGCAGCTTCCTCCCAGGTCAGCTCGCGCATGCCCGTATAGAAAAACCTGCCGTCTTCTGTTTCGTAATAATAGCGTGCAACATGTGGATATGTCGCCTCGCAGTCCAGCCAGCAAACTGTGCCATCAATGTAGTTGCGCCCCTGCTCGTCTGTACCCTGCGAGTACTGTTTGAGATCACTCAAAATCAGCCCCATACGATAGAGCATGATCAGCATATCGCAAGACAGGGGGTCTTCCCCATATTTGAGACGGGATGTCCTTTCAAGATAGTCTCGTCTGCCAAGCTTCATGGCGCTTATACGTGTGCGCATAAAGGTCAGTGCATCTTCAGGCAGACGGGAACCATCGTGATACGGTGCGCAACACTCCTGATAGTACCTCCAGTCATCGTCAAAGTACCTGCCCGTTTTGCAGGGGCAGAGTATATCGCGTCCTTCGGATAGTATGTCTTCTGATTCTGAGCCGGTATAGTAGATTTTGCCGTCAACACGCCTGTAGTAGCAGCGCGTCTCCAATTGAATGTCCCCGTCCAGCATCTCTCCAAAGTACAGATTTTCCAGATATTCTTCGCCGTCCTTCTCCCCGCGCTCAAGGGAATCCATTGATCCCCACGCAATGTCGCAAGCATCCGCAAGAGCATTCAGCTCTTCCGGTCTAAAGAAGATTCTCCCCTCCCTGGGCAGGGCTGTGCGCTCAAGATACTCCCAGTTGTTGCAGGCAAGGGCACAGAAACGGGTGCGCGCCATGGTTTTGGCGTCTTCTGGCCACAGTTTCCCTTCAAGATACGGGGCGCAGCACTTTTCGTACGGCTCCATACTGCTACAGGGGCAGGGATACCCCCTTTGGGCAATCCTGTATTCGCTCCTTGGTGTTGCAGAAGAGTCTACATAGTAGAGTTTCCCATCTATGCGCTCGCAGAGGGATCGCTCCACCCATTGCCCAGCCTTCACGTCCTCGGACCTTACGGCCAGAGCCTTCCAGTCTGCAAATTCCCTTCCTTCGCTGTCCACCCCCTTGTTATACAGGATAAAAGTGAAGAAATGCATTTGCGGATCGTCAAGATATTGCTGAAGATATTGCGTGGAAAAATGTTCTTCCTCGGGAGTGTACAGCCTGGCAGTCTTGTCCAGATACTCCCTGTCACGATGTACACAGGCAGTGTAGCGCGTACGAACCATGGTCTCCACATCTTCAGGCCAATTCTTGCCTTCAAGATACGGACCACAGCATTCGTCATACTTTTTGCCACTGCTGCAGGGACAAGCGTCGGGATCCGGCTTTTCAAAGGGCGTATGGGAAGTCTTCAGGGCATCAGCGTCACCCCCGGTATCATCCAGATACTCGGAGTCAATGAGGTCCTTCCCCGTAGTGTAGTACACTTTCCCGTCTATGGTAGCAAAATAGTCCCTCTGCTCAACTCTCCTCTCCCCCTCATCCGGCTCTTCTGTCTTGTATTCGTACTCCACAAACTCGTAGCCGTCATCATCTCTGCGCCATCCAGTATACGCAGTCCACTCCAGGTGCATCCGCTTGCCGATGCCTCCTGCAGGTCTGCAAGCGAGTACGTTGTCTCGCCGGGGTTCTCGTCAAGGTGTTCCGTAGTATTCAGAAAATCCCAGTCTTGCAGACGATATGCAGCAAAGCGCGCACGCACCAGGGTTTTGGCGTCCCTGGGCCAGCGCAGGCCATCAAGATATGGACCGCAGCATTTGCCATACTTTTTGCCACTGCCACAGGGACACTTGTCGTCATCAGCAGGGCGCAAGAAATCTGACTCTGACCTTGGGGCCTCACGCTCGATAAAGTCTGTCCCTGTAGTATAGTATATTTTCCCGTCTATCGTGGTCAAATAGTCCTTTTGTTCCCAGTATTCCACACCGGTCTTGGGATCCATGAGCGTATATTCGTAGCGCACATACTCATACGCACTGTCCTTGTCCCTGCCACTCTCGAGTATGCGCAAGGAACTCCAGGTCCTTCCTTCCTCCCTGGCTTCCTTTTCCATATCCTCGCATGCATAGGTATTCTCGCCCGGGACCTCGTCGTAGTACTCTGTTCCCTTGAGAAAATCCCAGTTCTGCAGGCAATAGGCCGAAAAACGGGCACGAACCAGAGTCTCGGCATCCTCTGGCCAATACATGAGCCCATGGTAGGGTCCACAGCACTCCTTGTAGCTCTTGCCACTGCCGCAGGGACACAGGTCATCCCTTTGCCTTTTGCCAGCCTGTTGTGCTGCCCCTGTCCTGCTTTTGCCATTCCTTGCACTCATGGATGTTGCTCCTTGGCCCAATTCTGTGTTCGGCCTTTTTCGCATCCTCAAAAAACATATACCTTGCGTTCCTGACAGCAAAGCCCTGTGGCCGTACGCATGGATCCGGAACTATTGCCCGTTCCTGGTATGCCGATTATCAGTGTCCCGGCTTCCTTCTTCCTGTTTGCAGCAGCCCTTTTTGTCATGCATGCCCTGCATGCCCCTTTCAATGAGAGGAGAAAAGACTCCCCTGCGCATGGGAGTTCCCACAAAATCCTCCCTTTCCCAGAAGGCTATAAAAGATCCGGAAGAGGGAAGCCCGTGGTCCGCAGGAATAAAGAGACAGCTGGCAATACCGTTCTTTTCCTCGTCGTAGATAACCTTGCCAAGACGATTCATGTCCCTGTCGTAGGCCACAAAGCTCTTGCCCGTAACCTCGCGCTTTCCCTGTACTGCATAGACACGCATAAAATTGCCTTCTGGCTGGACGCGCACTATCTCGGCAAGGCCAAGATCCCGCAAAAGGGCGTTTTGTCTTCTGCCCAAAAAGAAGCTGGATATGCCCGTACCTATGCCAAAAACACCAAATATGGCTGCCAGGTAGAAGGGATTGAAACCTGTGTAGCGCCTAACCATGGAAAGCGAGGCCCGATCCTGCTCCCGCGCGCTTGCAGCCACACTGATGGTATAGGTCTGGAAGGAAGAGGATGGCTGCCCCTCGATGCCCACAGCCAGGGCATAGGTTCCACTGGGTGCTGTTTCACTCACATGCACAAGGCCGCGCCACATGCCTGTTCCGAACCAGTAGCTTGTGAAAAAGCCCTGAAACTCGAAGGAAAGAGGGGCGTCGGCCGGAATCGGGAAGGCGCGCATCTCGCTTGCAAGCGCAGGCCCGCTGCCCATGGGGCCGGAAACTGCCTCGCTTGTGCCAGGCAGCATTTCCAGTCTGTAGGATCCGCCCCCGCGCATGCGCGACAAGAGACCGTCTGCCAGAACCACAAAGGCCAGAATAAGGAGCACCGCGGCAAAAACGCCCGCAAGGCGCTGCCTGTTGCGTGCGCCGGAGTAAAGCAGCCATTCCGGGCTTTCGGCCAGCGGGACACTGTCCCTGACCATCTGTTCCTCGTGGGCGTCACTCGGGGGTGTTTGAGAGGTCTGTGCTTGCATATATCTACCTTCCTGTGAATTTGTCCTTTGCAAGAATAGATGGAAGCAGCCTCTTGGGCAAGCACAATGCTTGTGACATTCAGGCAAAGGCAAGAGGGCAAAAAAAAACTGCCCGCAAACCAATGGGGCAGTGTAGGGTGACATCCCCACTTGCCGGGCAAGGGGAGCCGACAAGCGGGATATCTGTGGAGATTTTTAGAGCGCGATCTGTGTGGGGCGCTGCACACACAGGGAAGATTCGGCCACCTTCCAGTGCACAAGGGAATGTTTCTTGTGGCCCGGCAGGCGTACAAGTCCTTCGTCCGCATCGGCGTACATCATGCGCACACGGGAACAGGCAAACCTTGCCGCAGTCCATGTCACGATGGTGATGCCGAAAAAGTACTGGCAGAAAACGGAAAGAGAAGAAGCCGGATTCAGATAGGACTGATACATGGCAACACACACGGCAGCCAGCATGACCAGATTTGCTGCCACGCGGATGGCGCACAGCCATATGGTTCTCTTGTACTGATTGTCTGTGCTGTTTCTTCTCATTTTTACACTCCTTTTCCCTTAGGCGGGGCCCCCAGTGGGAGCCCCGCCAAGGGGGATACATCAATGTGGGATTGCTACTTCTTGAAGATGTTGGTCTTGGACACGTTCATGAAGCGCAGGGCCTGATGCTTGGCATTTTCCTTGTAGTAAATGCGGCATTCGTCGCCGGCTTCCCAGGTGCTGGGGGGCAGCTCAAGGTATTCTGCGGGAACCTTGAAGGTGACGATTTCATGCAGGCGCTTGGAGTATTCGGTGATGGTGCCGTTGTCCTTGTCGATGACAGGGAACTTGTGGCCGGCAACCTTGGGGTTGGAGGGCAGGATGTTCTTCTGGATGTCGGTGAACTCGACCTTGACGGTCTCAAGCTTGCCATCCCTGAAGATGATCACTTCGCTCTTCTCGGTGTTAATCTGCACGCGTCCGCCGGGAACGGGCTCGGGGCCGATTTCAGCAGGATCTGCGGGCATGGTGTAGGTCATCACACCACCGGTGTAGGAAGGATTCTGCACATCGTGATTGACGTCCAGGACCATGGTAAAGGTCTGTTTGCTGGCGTCGTAGGCCACACAGCGCCCCTGTTCAACCTGTCCGAACTCGCATGCAGCCAGGCCGAGGCAGAGGACGAACAAAGCCAATATCTTGTAATACGTTCTCATGATGTCCTCCTAGTTCTGCGCAGCGCGTCTCTTTTCCGCGAGTTCCTGCTTGGCACCCTGGACCATCTTGGCGGCGATGTAGATGGAGATACCGGACACGAAGCCGAGCACCACCACAGTGGACACACCGTTGATGAAGCCAGCGTAGGCGGGGAAGTAGGGCTGTATCAGCTTGAGGACAACGGAGCACAGGCAGCCGAGAACGGCCAGGCCGAAGGCTGTGCGGATGCCGTAGCCCTTGATGTACTTTGTGGCAACTGCGCCAATCTGGGCGCCAACGGCAGCACCGATGAGCATGATAAGAGCGGCAACCAGTTCGGTACGACCCTTCAGGGTGTAGGTGGCAGCGCCGTACAGGCCGGAGATGGCAACTTCAAAGAGGTCGGTGCCGACTGCGATGTGGGTCGGGCAGCCAACGAGGTACACCAGGGCGGGCATACGGATGAGGCCGCCGCCGATGCCGAGGATACCGGCGAGAACGCCAGTGAGGAAGGACACGCAGATGGGGAGCCATGCGGAGCAGTAGATGCCGGCCTGATGGAAGTGGACCATCGGGGGGATCTTGATGGCGTGGAGCTTGGTAGCCCAGTCAAGGCCGGTGGCCTTTTCGTCAAGGACTTCGCCCTTGGCAGCGGCTTCGCGTTCCTTCTTCTTGCGCAGGGCCACGTCATGGAAGACCATCCAGGCCATGAGGATGAGCAGGACAACGTAGAGCCAGCGGACAACCTGATCGACGCTGCCGAGGCGTTCGAGCTGCATGACTATCTGGGCGCCGATTTCCACGCCCACCACGGTACCGACAAGCATTGTCAGACCGAGCTTGTAGTCAACGTTGCCGAAGCGGCCGTGACGCATGGTGGAAATAAGGGATTTACCAGCCATGTGAGCCACGTCGGTACCAATGGCGAAGGCCATCGGGAAACCAAGGATGTTCAGGCCGGGGGTAACCATCCAGGCGCCGCCCATGCCGAAGAAGCCGCCGATGATGCCGACACCAAGACCCAGGATGATGAGGCCGGGCCAGAAAACGGTGCAGCCGGAAATGGGCATCAAAACATACAACCAGTCCATAATGTACCTCCCTATTCGGCCGCTTTCCTGTGCTTGAGGTCGATGCCGATGTGATTCATGACCAGGTCAGCCAGCATACCGAACACACAACCGGTAATCGGAATGATGACGATGGTCAGAAGCATGAAGTACAGATGGCTGTCATTGTACATCTGGGCCCACCACAGCAGAATGCCGTCGAGGCGCCTGGTGTCAGCGACAATAACCACGTTGGCTGCCGCCTTCTTGGCAGCAACGGCCAAACCAGGGGCTATCAGCAACATTGTTGCCAGACAGCCTACGAACCACGCTGAAACTTTCAGTGACAGTTTTCTCAGCTTCGTCATGACTCTCTCCTTGTCAAATCGTTCTGAGACTTGAGCGCAAGTCCTGATTATGGGGTGAATGCGCATCAATTCGAAATCCAGCTGGCATGTAGCATAAAGCGTGCCATTGCGTGATTTTGCGCGAAAAAATTTTTTAGAAACCCATGCAAGCCCCGTGTCTTGTGAAAAAAGTTGCAAATTGACTGTTCCAATGCTACACAAGGCGTGTCACCATCACCGGAGTCGCGCAATGTCTGATCTGCACTTTTCTCCGCGCCTTTTTCGCGTTTCCAAACCCCGCTTTTGGGGCAAATCCGGGCTTGTCCGCAGGCTGATGCTTTTTTGCCTGCCATTTCCCCTGATAATCCTGGTTGCGCTTTTTCTAATCACGCATCGCAACGTGGAAGAGAATCTCGCAAACGCAATCGCGCAAAACTCCTATATCCTCTCCCAGAGCATGGGAATTGCGCTATCCCAGACACTGCAGGAAACTCGCAACCAGATTGCAGTACTCGCAACCGGTTCGAACAGTTTCGAGGAACTCAGGCATCGCATCTGGCGCAGACTCGAAACCCTCAACGCCATGGGTGATGCACGCTTTTGCGAAGCGGCCTTTTTGGGGCTGGGACAATTGTCCAGCAAACGCTTCCTCTGGATCCAGGACAAGGGCAAGATGAGAGCCATTGACCCCGAGCAGATCGAAATACAGTCTGCCTCGCCCTTCCATCTTCCCCTGCGTCAGCCAGGCGAACACGAAGTTGTGCTCTCCATTCCCACAGAGGTCTCCTATTCCTTCAGCGATCCCGCCAACAAGACTCCGCAGACCCAGGTGCCCCTGCAGCTCATGCGCTTTACCGCTCCTGTGACACTCTCGGACGGAACCTTTGCGGGGTACCTCATCCTCTCTGTGGATCTTGCCTGGTTGCGCGATACGATTTCTTCTTGCGCGGTAGCCATGCGCAAGGGGGAACAAACGCCTCTGACCTTTTTTGTGGACAACGCAGGCTGGATGATCTTCGAGACAGGGGCTCAAAAGGAGAACGGGCATTCCAGAGCAGCCGTCATCGACATGGTCCGCTCGGGCTTCCAGGGCGATTTTGGCAGGGCAGGCTATGCCCCGGGCTTTCGCCCAGGAGCCGAGTACTATTCCTACTGGACCATGATGAACCACATCCAGAAAAACGAGGCCGGCCAATTCCAGACAAGCAGGATTCCCTGGAACAAGGATGGCATTCCTGTCGAAACCGTCAGCTACGCACCGGTAACCTATATGTCCGGTGCCGAGGGACGCAGGGACATTGTGGGCGGCATAGTTGTTCTCGACACATCCTTTGCTGCCGCATCCCAGCGCTCCAAGCTCCACAGCCGCTATCTTGTGGCCTGTGCCGTTGCAGCCCTGCTTCTTTCCGTCTCCCTCTTTTTCATCGGCATGGCCATACGCAAAAGCCTAAGAACCCTTGGTCGCGACATAGCCGAATCCACCTCCTCTGCCCTTGCAAAGCCCCTGCCCGACCGCAGCGCGCCGAAGGAGGTGCAGGAGGTGCGCGAATCGGTCAATCGCCTGCTCGAACAGCTGCGGAATCTTGAAGACGAGCGAGACATGGAAAATACCCTCGCCTCTGCCCGCATAGAGGTCGAGGAAGCGCACAACATGCCCACCGAAATTCCCGTTCCGCCGGACGGCATCATAGGCGTGAGCCTTGAGATGCGAAACCTGCGCCAGAACATCCTTCAGGCAGCCAAAGTCCAGGCAGACGTGCTCGTCATGGGAGAAACCGGTACTGGCAAGGAACTGATCAGCCGCGCCATTCACATGCATTCTGCCAACAGCGAAGGCCCCTTCATGACCATCAACTGTGGTGCTCTCGATGAAGGCCTTCTCATGGACAGCCTTTTTGGTCACGTGAAGGGGGCCTACACCGAAGCGCGCGAGGCGCGCAAGGGTGCTTTCCTCACTGCCGAGGGTGGCACACTCATGCTCGACGAGATAGGCAACGCCTCCCCAAAGGTCCAGCAGGCTCTTTTGCGTGCTCTTTCCGACAGGCGCATCACCCCGCTTGGCTCGGATACAAGTGTTCCCTTCAACACCAGGGTCATTGCAGCCACCAACGCCGACCTGCGCGAGGAAATACAAAAGGGGACCTTCAGGGAGGATCTCTATTTCCGCCTGGCTGTCATCACTATCCATACCATCCCCTTGCGCGAACACAAGATGGACATCCCCTATCTTGTAATGTTCTTCCTGCGCGAGGCTCGCGCTCAGGCCCATTCAAACAAGCCCATTCCTCGTATGAGCAAGGGCGCCCTAAGCCAGCTCATGCACTACCACTGGCCAGGCAATGTGCGCGAGCTGAGCAATACCATTTTCCGCACTGCAGCCTTCTGCGACGGGGACATCATCCTGCCCCATCACCTGCATCTCGGAGCAGACTCTTCCCAGAACGACAAAAAGGGCAAATTGCGCAAAGGCAAGTCTTCCAAGGCCCAGCAGCCGGACGTAGCTGGCAGGAAGCAGGACGAAAAGGCTACCGACAACGTACTCCCGGCAGTTGTTCCCCAAACGCCAGCACCCGTCCCGGCTCCTCTCCCGGAATCCATTTCGGAAGCTGTGAAACCTGCTCCGACCAAGGTTGCTCCCGGGGAAGCAAACCCTGAACCCGCAAAAAGAGCGGAAGCCAGCGCAGAATTCCAGGACGGAAGAAAGGATATTTCCGAATTTCCGAGACTGCAGAAGCTTTTGCCAAAACTTACCGAGCTTGGCTCATTCAGCCGCAAGGACTATCAGGAACTGGCAAAGGTTTCGGTGCGCACAGCCCAGTACGATCTGCAGCTCTATGTGGAGGAAGGCTATCTTGAGCGCAAGGGCAGAGGTCCTAGCCAGCGCTATCTTGTGGCAGGGGAACACGCTCCAAAATCCGAAATACTCCC
>ENA-ORSJ01001541-ORSJ01001541.1-human-gut-metagenome-genome-assembly--contig:-NODE-1541-length-18666-cov-3.037344_pt1 | contig 18666 bp, 13 predicted proteins | sample MGYA00242191_ERZ509158 | MGnify/ENA primary metagenome ERZ509158 (study PRJEB26280, sample SAMEA2338623) | human gut metagenome | biome: human gut; feature: human-associated habitat; material: faeces...
CAGCCGGTGCGGCCTGCGCAATCGCTATATATGCCGCAGCCGATGTCCACGAACACGGCCACCACTGCAAACATGCCCGGCACGCCAGGCCAGCCGATGCCGCAGCCGACGTGTCCCGCGCCTTCCGGCTACCAGCAGTACGCGCGTCCCGTCCAATCGCCATACCAGACGTTTCAGCAGCCGGTGAACCCGCCTGCAGCGTTTGCCGCGGCCAATGTGCCGCCGACCTTCACCGCTCCGCCGACGGTGGCGGCGCCGCAGTCGAAACGCGCCCGCCGCAAGCCGGCCGGACCGCTGCTGGTACTGGTGACGCTTGGCTTGGCATTGCTGGCGATCGCCGGATCTGGCTGGTACGCCATTACGATGCCGGTTGATTGGGATTACGCCTTGCGCGTGCTGCGTCTCGCCACACTGTGCTGCGGCGGCATCTGCCTGGGAATCGGCGTGGTGATCGTCGTGCTTGGTTGCATGGGCCGTCGCACCGGCGGCCTGCATCCGCTGGCATGGTGCGCGGCGTTCATGGCCGTGGTGATGACGTTCTGCACGAGTGCGGTGGCATGGGAAAGCCGCGATTGGATGATGTCGAATGACTACCACCGCACGACGGTCTCCGGCATCGTGACATGGAGCGACACCAGCGACGCCCAGATGAAACGATACGAACAGGGACTGGTGGTGGTCGGCAAGAACTACGCCAACGATGTGCTCGACATCGATTTGAGCGGATATCCGGCAGCGCATGGCAAGCACAAGGTCAAGCTCAACGACGGCACGTACGGCGAAAGCTCATGTCCGACAGGGAAGCTGAATCTGGTGGTGGTGAACGCCCAGGTGGTGGTCACGCTGCCGGACGGATGCCAGTGGTCGGTCAGCGATCCGGACGACGGCTACACCAACGTCACGGATTACATAGGAGGGCCGGACGGGATTACGTTCTTCAACGGCACGGGCTTCATGGGCCTGTCCCTCGATGAGAACGATGATTCGGGACTCGGCCATCATGGCGTGAACAAGGGCGTTCCGGCGCTCAACGGCACCACCGATTTCGACGATTCCGGCGATGATGATGCGGGCGATGCCGGTTCGGATACGGAGAACGATTCGCAGGATTCGGTATACGCCGGCACGGATCTCGACAAGGCATTCAAAACGATCTACGAGAACAAGTGGTATTGGCCGTCGATCGATTCGGACAAGGCTCCGGAGGAACCGGATCTGTATGTCAACGTCGATGGAACGGTCGGCGGCAGTGTCACCATGCAGTACACGTCCGACAGCAAGCTGCCAGTGGGAACGACGGTCGGCCAATCGCATGGCAGCGTCGATGGAAAGAACGTCGGGAAAAGCGCCAGCGGAAAGGAAACGAAATGAGTGACGAGAAAACCCGTGAAGTGCCGTTGACCGACGTCATGGGAATCGCGGAGGTCTCGGACGAGCCCACGGAAACCCTGCCGGCCGTCGACGATCCGGGCGAGGCGAAGACCGAATCGTTCCAGAAGCCGTTCGACGGCGGTCCGGAAGCGCAGAGGAAGTTCGAATCGCAGGACGAGGCCGAATCGCTGGAAACCTCCGGACAAGACATGCGCGGAAGCTTTGCGGGCCGTTCGGCACGTCCGACCGGTTCCGTCAAATCGGCTGATCCAGCCAAATCAGCCGAGCCGGTCGACCCCTCCAAGCAAGTGCGCATCGGCAAAACGGACGGCGAGCTGGTAATCCGCCCGTCCGGACCAAGCGCCGGAACCATCGTGCTGGGCGTGTTCTTCTGCCTGATCGGCCTGATGTCCATGCTGTGCCTGCTGCCCATCGGCGCATGGCGGTGGATGCCGAATCCCTCGACGCTGTTCTTCTACGTGGTCGGCGGTCTCGGCGCGCTGCTGCTCATCATTTCCGTGGTCTGGGCCGTCGTCGCCGCGGTGCGTCTGCGCCGACGGGAACGCCAGTCAGCAGAGCAGTCCCCAGAAAGCCAGCAGCGCCAACGATAGCGCCGCCGACACCACCACACACGTGGCCACGATGACATGGCCGGATCCGATGCATGCTTTTCCATCTTTTCCTATATCGCGTCGGCTTCCGGCTGCGGCATCGTGGCCATTATTCATATCCGCATCGTCGTCTATGCTTGCAATCGCGCGATTCCTAGCATGACGACGGCACGCGTCCACGATGATTTCCGCCAACAGCCAGGCGAACGCGACAAGGCTCAGCCATGTGAGCATGACGATGGCATGCCAGTTCTTGGCAAGCACCGCCGAATTGTCGGTCAACGAGATCGCATCAATGATGACGGTGACCAGATACGCCAGGAACACGCCGGTCGTGCCGACGGCAAGGAGGGTGTTGAGCGCCAGTGCGACGCGCATGCCGACCGGGAATCGATGGTCGGTTATTGCGATTGGACGTGCCGCATTCGGTTGTGTGGATGGGCCTGTCGATGTGGTCGCATCCGTTGAAAACATTGAAGTCGAATCCGTTGGCTCCGCCGGTTCCGTCGAAGCCGAATAGTGCGATACCCGCCGTGACGCACGGCGCTCGCGCACCCAGCCGGCGATGAGCAGAATTGGCGCGCCGCACATCGCCAGCAGCGCGCAGAGCAGGCAAACCGCGATTGCGCCGACAATCACACCCATCGACTTCACCAGCGCGGGCGGGGTCTTCAGCGGTGCCGTGACCGTCTGATTCGGCTGCGTTCCGGCGATCATCGGCGTTGCCCAGCCGTTCGCACCCGTGCCGCTCGTCACCGCGTTGATCCAATCCTCCAGATCGTGCGTGTAATGCGGTTCCAACGGCAGTCCCGGAACCGTCTGATTCGAACCGGTTCGAAGCTGATGGTTCGCGTCATAATACCGCAGCGTCACATTCGTATTGCCAGCCTGGTTTGCGGCTTTGATCAGCAGCCGCGCGCCCTGTTCGACCGGCATGGCTGTGTCCTTGACGCCATAGTTGATAAGCAGCGGCATGGTAAGCGATGTGTGGTATTTCGCGGCGTCGAAATCCGCATAGGCGAGTCCCATGCGTTGTGTGCCAAGGCTGGTAATGCGCGGAATAAGCTGCTTGACGGCATCGGGTGCGCCCGCGGCGGTCAGATAATTGGTGGCTGCGAGCGTCATCTGCTGACGGCCCGAAACGACCGGGGGAGAGGTGAGGATGGCGAAGGCAAGATCCGGATGCTGTTGCGTCAGTACGGTGGCGATCCATGTGCCTTCCGATTCGGCGTAGATGCCGGTTTCCGATCTGCTCACGCCCGGCCATTTTCTCAGGATTTCCAGCGATTTCGCATAGTCGTGCGCGCTGGACACGTAGTCGCGGTGCAGCATGGTGTAGTTGTCGAGCCGCTTGTCCGGCACGAGAGTGGTGATGCCGGCCGACGCCATCGCGTTCGCCACGTCGCCGAACGCCTCCGACGATTTGCCGGTGCCCGAACCGTGCAGGAACAGGCATGCGGGACGATCTGCCGGCGCGTCGAGCGGCTCGCGAACGATGGCATTCACGGTTTTGCCGCCGTCCAACGCGACCGTGATATGCGTTTCCTTGGTGCGGTACGCGCCCTCCTGCGGGGTTTTGAGCACGGCACCTGTGGCCGGGTCAACGGCTTGGATAGCGGTATTGGTCGTGGTGAGCGTGATATGGTCCGTGAACGGCTCGACCTGCCATTTCGGCGCCATCGCATTGCCGAGCGCGCATAGGACCATGGTCAGAAGAAGCGCCAGCGCGGTAGTCGCCGCGCAGGTGACGAGAATTCGTTTCACAATGCTTCGCACGGTACGCCACTCTAGTCGTATTCGGCGTACGTGGCGCGGAAAACACGGAATCATGGGGAATCCGCGGAACGATCGCAATTCCTGCGCCGCGAGTCAATGCTCCCGTGCCGTAAAACAATACGAAATCAGGGGAAAATCGCAATAATGCCCTCCACAATCCACCTGTGGATATGTGGAAACCCGTCGGTTTCGCCGCACCTTTCCGCCAAACCGACGCTGAGCGTCCTCCAACCGTCGGTTTGATATTGCGATTTCCGCCAAACCGACGCTTAGACCCTCCTCAGCGTCGGTTTCGCGGATTGGGGGCGATGGGATTGACGCTGAGATGGGATTTGGGGGAGAAGGATGGGAAGGTTGGGATGGGGCTAGGCGCGGGCTTCGTAGCGACGGGTGTAGAGCACCAGCAGGATGACGGCGAGCAGGCTGATCGGCGCGCCTGCGATGCCGGTGAAATGGTAATTCATCGCCGTCGCGGTCAGTGCCGCTCCGCCGACGATGGAACCGATCGCATTGCCGAAATTGAAGGCGATTTGTACGGCGGCACCGGCAATCAGCTCGCCGCCGCCTTCGCCCGCCTGCACCATCAGCAGTTGCTGTGGCGATGAATTGAAGAACAGCGCGAAACCGATGATGAACGTCAGCAACGCGGTGGTCGCATGATTACCGGGCAACAGGAAGACCAGCAACAGTCCGCACAAGGCGATGCCGTGCGATAGCGCCGCGGTCGCGCCCGCCTTCCACAGGTCGGTCAGCCTGCCGCCCACGATGCCGCCGACCACCATGCCGAGGCCGGCGAGCACCATCAGCATCGGCACCATCGTCGCCGACCATCCGCCGGTTTTCTGCAACCACGGCGACACGTAGCTCCACCAGCAGAAGATGCCCGAATTGCCGAAGAACACGGCCAGCAGAATCAGCCACGGGCCGGGATGGGTGAGGAAGCGGAACTGCCCCTTGATGCCGGCGTCCTTGATCGGATCGATGGACGGCACCCACGAAATCACCACGACGATCGTCATAAGCGCCCAGGCGGCCAGAATCGCAAACGCCAGCCGCCAGGACATCGCCTCGGCGAGCAACGTTCCCGCGGGCACGCCCAGCATGTTGGCCACCGTCTGGCCCATCACCATCATGGACACGGATTGCGCCTCCTTGCCCTTGTCGGCAAGCGTTTTGGCGATCAGCGTGGCCGTGCCGAAGAACGCGCCATGCGGCAGGCCGGAAATGAAACGCGCCACCAGCAGCATCGGCGAGCAGAAGGAGACGGCGCTGAGCGTGTTGCCGACCAACGCGATGGCCATGAACAGGATGATGAGATGCTTCGGCGGCACCTTGCGGCCGAACACCAGGATCAGTGTGCCGACACACACGCCGATGGCGTATGCGGAGATGTAATGGCCGGCCGCGGGAATGCTGACATGCATGGCGGTGGCCGTCTGGGGCAGGATGCCCATCATCACGAATTCGGCGGCGCCGAGGATGAAGGCGCCGGAGGCCAGCGCCAGAATGCTTCTCTTCATGGGGATTCCTTATTTTGGATTGTCCGCCGGACCAGCACTTGGATGGTGCCAAGCGTCGGTTCGATATTGCGATTCCCGCGAAACCGACGGTGAGACGGTGCCAAGCGTCGGTTTGATGGAAAGGCAAAGAAAAAGGCGGAACCGAAGTTCCGCCTTAGTTGTCGGGCTGGCGGGATTTGACCCCGCGGCCTCTTCGTCCCGAACGAAGCGCGCTACCAAGCTGCGCTACAGCCCGTTTGGCAACAGTTGGATATATTACACGATTGGGCGCTGTATGCAAGGTCGGCGTGTCGCGTGTTGTGTAGTGGCTTCTCGGTACACTTGGGGCTTATGACTGAGACCAACGAATCCCAAGAGAATCAGAACGAAGAAGAGGCCGCAGTTCCCACCATGACCACGGTGGAACGCGCCGAAATGCTGCTGCAGCAGGATGCTGCGATTCGCGCCAAGATCAACGGCGGCGCCGCGCTGGACGAGGCCGTGGACCCGTCCAATAAGGAATTCGGCCCGCTGGCCCACCCGGAGCAGGTGCAGATGCGTGTGGCCAAGCGCGCCATGATGCTTAAGGAAGGCATCCAGCCGTACCCGGTGACCCTTGACGTCACCGCCACCATCGAAGAGGTCCGCGCCAAGTATGAAGGCAAGCTCGAAGCGGGCGACGAGACCGAGGACGTGGTCGGCATCGCCGGCCGTGTGCTGTTCCTGCGCAACGCGGGCGGCCTATGCTTCGTGCAGCTGTCCGCCGGCGACGGCACCAAGATCCAGGGCATGATCTCCAAGAAGGAGATCGGCGCCGACTCCCTGAAGCAGTTCAAGCAGCTGGTCGACTTGGGCGACCACCTGTTCATCAAGGGCCGAGTGATCGCCTCCAAAACCGGCGAACTGTCCGTGTTCGCCACCGAATGGGCAATCGCCGCCAAGGCGCTGCAGCCGCTGCCGGCGCTGCACAAGGACCTGAACGAGGACACCCGTACCCGCAAGCCGTACATCGGCATGATCGCGGACGAGAAGATCCGCAACATGGTGCGCAACCGTTCCAAGGCCGTCGCCTCCCTGCGCAAGACCTTCGCCGACCATGACTTCCTCGAGGTCGAGACCCCGATGCTGCAGACCGTGCACGGCGGCGCCGCGGCCCGTCCGTTCACCACGCATATGAACGCCTTCGACTTGGACCTGTACCTGCGCATCGCGCCGGAACTGTTCCTGAAGCGTTGCCTCGTCGGTGGCATCGACCGCGTGTTCGAAATCAACCGCGACTTCCGCAACGAGGGCGTCGACGCCACCCACGCCCCGGAATTCACCATGGTCGAGGCATACCAGGCCTACGGCAACTACGACACCATCGGCGCGCTCGTCAAGCAGCTCGTGCAGGACACCGCCATGGACGTGTTCGGCAGCCACAAGGTGACGCTGCTGGACGGCACCGAATACGATTTCGGCGGCGAATGGAAGACCATCAGCATGTACGACTCCCTTTCCGAGGCCCTGGGCGAGGAAATCGTGCCGAACGGCGGTCCGGACAACCCCGGCACCTCCGTGGAGCACCTGGGCGAGATCGCCGACAAGCTCGGCGTGGAACGCGACGACGTGGAGAACCACGGCAAGCTCGTCGAACACCTGTGGGAGCACTTCTACGAGGACAAGCTGTACGAGCCGACCTTCGTGCGCGACTTCCCGGTCGAGACCTCCCCGCTGGTCAAGGGCCACCGTTCCAAGGCCGGCGTGGTCGAGAAGTGGGATCTGTACGTGCGCGGCTTCGAACTGGCCACCGGCTACTCCGAGCTCAACGACCCGGTCGTGCAGCGCGAACGCTTCGTGGCCCAGGCCAAGGACGCGCTCGCCGGCGACGAGGAGGCCTGCGACATCGATGAGGACTTCCTGGAGGCCCTCGGTGTGGGCATGCCTCCGGCAGGCGGCATGGGCATGGGTATCGACCGACTGCTGATCGCCCTGACCGGCGCCACCATCCGCGAGACCATCACCTTCCCGCTTGTGAAGCCGCTGAATTAACGCGAAGCGTTAATTCATATCGGCTTCACGTGAAGGCGGATCAAGAGAACAGCCCGGTGGGCTGTTCTCCCGCCGTAACCTTCCTTTTCGGTTGAAGCCACTGAATTAAGGCGAAGCACAGTTCGCAATAAATTTGATACGGACTAAAGGGACTGACGACCTACTCGGCCGTCAGTCCCTTCTGTTTTTGGCTGGCGGCGGGTCCGCGTGCGCATCAAAAATCATGATGAGCGGCCTCCGCAGTCTGAGCAGCCGCCGATTAAGAATGACGATGGTAAATTTGAATCCATATGGCTCGCTCAACAATGGGGATGTCAGGAAAACTGGGCCGCATATAGAATGGTGTCCATGCAAATATCGACTTGGATTCGTGGCGCTCGCCCTCAAACGCTGCCGCTGGGTCTTGCCCCGGTTCTGGTCGGCGTTGCCGCCAGTTGGCGGTGGGATGCTTTGGGTGGCCTGCGGTCGTGCCCGGCTTTTCCGGGAGGATTGCTGGAAGAGCGTGATGCCGGTGATGTGCTGGGGCATTGTGCGTTTTCTCGGCCGTGGTTTGCGGTCGTTGCGATGTTGTGCGCCGTGGTGGCGGTCGGTCTGCAGATTGCTGTGAATTATCTCAACGATTATGCCGATGGCGTACGCGGCACGGACGCCCGACGAGGCAGTGACGCCGCGGGACCTCGGCGGTTGGTCGCTTCCGGAATTGACCCCAGTCGCGTGTTGCTGGCTGCCGCGGTCGCCGCTTTAGCCGCCTGTTCCGCCGGACTGGTCGCTGTCGTCATAACTGGTCGCTGGTGGCTGATCGCGCTTGGCGCAACCTGTCTGTTGGCGGGCTGGGGATATACCAACGGTCGGCATCCTTACGGATATCGGGGTCTGGGCGAACTTGCGGCATTCGTATTCTTCGGGTTGGTTCCCGCCCTCGGCACACAGTATGCGCTAAGCGGGTCGATCACCGTGACAGGAGTGGCCGGTTCGGTGATTTGCGGCCTGCTGTCCGTCAGCGTCATGATGGTGAATAACCTGCGCGATCTCGAAGATGACGCCGCGCACGGCAAGCGTACGCTGATGGTGCGCATTGGCAGTGGGAAGGGCAAATGCTGGTGCATGCGTGCGCTGGGATGGGCTGCTGGGCTGACGGTGGTTTTTGCCATGCCATTATCGGTGTATGCCGGACTGCTGGATCTGCTCATAGTTCTGCCCGCGGAGGTGGATCGCGAACGTTCATGCACGGAATATGGCATATGCGATGACTGGTCGTGGGGAAACGCCGATTGGATGAGCCTTGCGGCGTTCGTATTCATCGCAGGGTGTGTGGCGATTGCTACTCGTGCCGTCGCAGCCGTCCGGCATGACCAGTGGCGTCGGGCGTTGCCATTGTGCTCGGTGACCTCGTTGGTCGCAGCCGGCGCGTTTGTGCTCAATGCCTGTCAGGTCGGTTTCATGGTGTAGCTGCATCATGCATTTACGATTTCGTCATTGAGCGTTGGCGATTGCTTGGTGATGCAAACGGCATACAACAGAATGAAAATTGTTGCATGAACGTAACCAAATAATCGTCATCGACGGTTGTGTTGGGCGTGCTAGGCGGTAGACTGGCAGGTATGACTTACAAACTAGTACTGCTCCGTCATGGACAGAGCGCATGGAATAAAACCAATCAGTTCACCGGCTGGGTCGACGTCCCGCTGACCGAGCAGGGTGTCGAGGAAGCCAAGAACGGCGGCCGCCTGCTCAAGGAGAAGAACGTCCTGCCTGACATCGTCTTCACCTCGATGCTGCGTCGCGCCATCAACACCGCCAACGTCGCGCTGGACGAGGCCGATCGCCTGTGGATTCCGGTCAAGCGCAGCTGGCGTCTGAACGAGCGTCACTACGGCGCCCTGCAGGGCAAGAACAAGACCGAGATCCGTCAGGAGTACGGTGACGAGAAGTTCATGCTGTGGCGTCGTTCCTACGCCACACCGCCGCCGGAGATCGATCCGAACGACGAGTACGCGCAGAACAACGATCCGCGCTACACCGGCGATCCGGTTCCGGAAGCCGAGTGCCTGGCCGATGTGGTCAAGCGCGTTGAGCCGTACTTCAAGTCCGACATCGAGCCGGAGCTGAAGGCTGGCAAGACCGTTCTGATCGCCGCTCACGGCAACTCCCTGCGCGCCATCGTGAAGATGCTGGACAACCTCTCCGAAGAGGAGATCGCCAAGGTCAACATCCCGACCGCAATGCCGCTGCTGTACGAGCTGGACGAGAACTTCAAGCCGATCAAGCCGCGTGGCGAGTACCTGGATCCGGAAGCCGCCGCTGCCGGCGCTGCCGCCGTCGCCGCTCAGGGCCAGAAGTGAGTTTGTTGCGATTGGGTGCGTGAATAGTCGCGGCTGATCGCATGAAACACATACGAAAAGGTGGGAACCTGCATACCGTAGGTTCCCACCTTTCGTTATTGCCGGCGCCTTTGTCGGTAAGTCTTTTTCACGTTGTATCTGCGTTTTGCTGATGTCGCCTTGCCTGCGCGGCTCGGCGGGTGCCGTGCGGCGCAGGCAAGACGGACAAAACGGAATCGCAAGAACGTCAGATCACGCCGTATTCCTTGAGCAATGTCGGAATATCAGTGGAATCCAGCTTCTTCACGATCTGCTTCAACACACCCCTTTCGATGGGGTTGAGCTTCATATCGGTGATCGGTTTGCCGTCTCGCAGCATCACCGTGGCGTTGAGCAGGTTGCGCACGTCATAGACCGAACCCCACACCTCCGGCACGCCGCGGTCCACGTCGCACAGCGTGTACACGGCTTCCATGCCGGTGCGCATCGAATATTCGGTGGTGAAGATCGTGTCGCGCGGCGTCTCCGCGAATTGGCCGAGGAACGCGAAATTCACCGCGCCATCCGGCACCACATCGGGGCGGTCGCCGGCGGAACGCGGCATGAAGAACGCATCGATGTACGGCATCATCACTGGAACCGTGTTGGCGTGGTTCTTCGCCAAGTCGGCGATCTTGTCGGTCGGCACGCCCATGTGGTACAGCCATTCCTCGCAGATCTCCTCGCCGGTGCAATCCTGCATTGGCTTCTTCACATAGTTGCCGGGCTTGTCGGGGAACAGACCATACACCCATACGCACAGCTGGTCCTTCGGCTGGTCTCGGAACTGCTGCTGGCGATTCAGCGTCCAGCTCATCAGCCAATTGGAATCCTCAACGGTGACGATGCCGCCGGTCACCACACGTCCGGAGAACGGGTCGCGCTTGCAGATCTTCTGGATGTACGGCGGAATCTCGTCGTCCAACGTGGTGACGGTGGCGCTCATCCACTTCGAATGCTCCGGGTCGGAGCAGAACACGTCCGGATGTCCGAAGCTCGGATCCTGCGCCGCGATGCGACGCCACATATCCCAACCGCCGCCGGGCTTGATCTCCGGAGCCCACGCGGCCGGCTCGGTCTGCGAACCTATCGAGGAGTTCTCCACGCAGCCGCCATTGGTGATGAACACCAGATCGTTCTCGCCCAAATCGATGCTGCGGGTCGTGCCATCCGCCTCGGTCAGATCGATGCGTGTGGCCATCTTCTTGGTCGGCGAGCTGAACGGATTGCGCGGATACGCGCCGTATTCGGCCTGCTTCCTCAAAATCGTGTCCTGCCCGGTGCCGGTGCGCTGGCGTACGGGACCCATGCCGCCGCCAATCGCGAAATCGACGTTCTCCACCTTCACGTTGTAGTGGAACTGCACGCCGAAGCCTTCCAGATACTTGATCATCGGCAGAATCATCGACTCGTACTGGTTGTAGCGGGTGAACCGCAGTGCGCTGAAGTCCGGCAGTCCGCCGATATGGTGGATGAAACGCTGGAAGTACAGCTTCATTTCCAGTGCGCTGTGCCAGTTCTCAAAGGCGAACATGGTGCGCCAGTACATCCAGAAGTTCGTATCGAACACCTCATCGTCGAAGAAGTCGGAGATCTTCTTGCCGTATAGTTCCTCGTTCGGTGTGAAGAACAGCTTCATGATCTCCATCGACGCCTTGTCGGACAGCGCGAACTTGCCGTTCGTGCCGCCGTCCACGCCACGCGCCTTAGTGGAGCGGCATAGCGAATAGTTCGGATCCTCCTTGTTGAGCCAGTAGTATTCGTCCAATACGGACACTCCATCCGTCTCGATGGACGGAATGGAACGGAACAGATCCCACATCACCTCGAAATGGTTGTCCATCTCGCGTCCGCCACGCATCACATAGCCGACGCCAGGAATGTTCGCGCCATCGCAGGCGCCGCCCGGAACCGGGTCCTTCTCGAACACGTGGATGTGGTCGCCGGGCATCTGCGCGTCACGTACCAGATAGCAGGCGGCGGACAGCGCTGCAAGACCCGTGCCGATGATGTAGGCGTTCTTGCTATCGATCCCCTCGGGCTTCTTTGGCCGGGCGAATGCTTCGTAATTGCCGTTGGAATAGTACATGACTTCCTCCTTTGGATGCCGCTGGGCACTATTGTGCCGCGTCGTGGGACACAAGTATACGGGCATGAACTGGACGCGATGTCTAGTTTTTACGACTATCGGAGGAATTTCGCTTATAGGTGGCGGATTGCGCCTGCATGCGAAAGTGATTTTGCCTATATGTGGCAGATTTCTTTTGGAAAAGGATGTTCGGGGGCGGGATTTTTACCCCCTTATGATGTTTTGGCCGAGGTCATCTGCCACATATAAGCGAGATGGGTGGCTTCCAAACGGAAACCACCCATCTCGTCAAGGAAAATGCAAGAAAAGGAGAGGCTCAATCAGTCGATGTCGGTGCCTTCATCACGGGTTGGTTCCTTGGATGGGTCGAAACCGGAGACGATGAACACCACGCGACGAGCCGCGGAAACGGCGTGGTCTCCAAGACGTTCCATGAAGCGGCCGATCAGGACCACGTCGATGAGCTGCTGGTTGGTGCCCGACCAATTCTCGGACTGGGCCAGTTCGAAGGTCTTCTTGTGCAGCGCATCGAGCTTGTCGTCGTTGAGGATGATTTCCTCAGCGGTCTTGGTGTCGCGGTCGGTAAGCATGGAAACCACCTGGTCGGCCACATTGTCAAGGAACGCCTGCATTTCGGCGAACAGCGGCTGGGCATCGGCCGGCAGCGGGGAAGCGGGATAGGTGCGGCGGGCCGCTTCGGCGATGTGACGGGCCAGATCGCCCATGCGCTCGAACGTTGCGGCCAGACGCAGGGTGGAGACGACCACGCGCAGATCGGTGGCCACCGGGTTCTGCTTGGCCAGCAGCTTCACGCACTGGTCGATGACGCTGGATTCGAGGGCATCGATTTCGATGTCGCCGTCGATGACGGCCTGGGCGGCCTCAAGATTCTGGTTCAGCAACGCGTCGCCGGCACCGTTGATTGCCTTGCGAACGTCTTGCGCCATGCGGTCGAGGTCATCGGCGACTGCCTTGAGCTCTTCATTGAAGATAACGCGCATATGCTTGCCTTTCAAATGCTTCACGTATGTCAATATCGGGTTCGGATATAACCTCTCCCAAGTGTATTAGGGAAGTGGCGGATTCGCACGTGACGGACGTGTTGTTCCGCCAATGTTCACCGGCACGTTCACCCTGCGTTCACGAAAATCGCGCCACGACCATTCATCGGGGAACGTCAGGGTGTGCGAGAATGAAGACATGTTTGAATCCGTAGGCACGTGGTGGCGCAATCTGACACATCGCCATGGTGACGATCGCAACAATGATGATACTTTGGACGACGCGACGAACACGTTGCTGTCCATACTGCCGCTGGCCTCCATCGTGGTCGACGAGCATGACGAGGTGATACGCGCGCATCCGGACGCCTACGCCCTTGGCGTGGTGCGGGACGACGCCATCGCCGATGACACCGTGGCAAGCGCGGTGCACGAGGTCCGTGCCCACGGCGGCAAGAAGCAGTTCAGCCTGACCACGACCACGTTGCATGAGCCGAAGAAGGCTCCGAAAGCAGGGAAGCCAACCATGCGGGAGGTTGCCAAACAGGCGTTGATCGGCCAATCGCCGGACAAGCCGGTGACCACGGTGTCCCGCCCGAACTGGCTGAAGGTGATCGTAGGCAGGCTCAACGAACGCTTTGTGGTGGTGCTGGTTTCCGACGTGAGCGAAACCGTCCGTTTCTCCCAGATCCGTGATTCCTTCATCACCAACGTTTCGGAGCAGCTCCTCAAGCCGACGCAGTCGCTGGAGGAGCTTGCGGACGCGTTGGAACATGACTCGGACAATAAGGCCGCGATTGAGGGGAACACCGTAAAACTGCGCCAATCCTGCGCTCGCATGGAACATATGGTGTCCGACCTGCTGCTGCTTATCAAGGCGCAGGAACCGATTCTGCCGACGGCGAGCAACCGTATCAACGTCATGGAACAGGTGAAAACCGTCGTCGACGCGCATCGCGACATGGCGCAATGGCGCGGCATCGACATTGAAATCGATGGCGACGAATCACTGGACATCAACGGGGAAGGCGAGCAGATTCAGGCCGCGGTCGCAAAGCTGCTCGAAAACGCCATCGCCTATTCACCGGACGGCAAGGGCATAACCGTATCCGTCAAGCCGAACGAGGACGGCACCAAAGTGCTGCTCAGCGTGCTTGACCGTGGTTGCGGCATTGCACAGAAGGAGCAAAGCCGTATTTTCGAACGGTTCTACCGTGGCGGCAACCAGAATGGGCATTCCGAGGAAGGCATCGGTTTGGGTCTTGCCATCGTCAAGCATGTGGCGTTGACCCACCATGGCTCCGCTTCGGTGTGGAGCGCTCCGGGACAGGGCAGCACGTTTACGTTGGAGCTGCCGGTCGCCAGAAATTAGCGGTGATTGCAGAGCGTTGGGACACGCCATATACGGCAAAGGGCCGCTTCCGCAGGTTGGTGCGGAAGCGGCCCAATGTTGTTACCGGTTATTTCGCGATTGGCTGAACCGCCGGTCGGGTTATTCGCCAAGACGGCGGTAGTCCCACCGGTCGAAATGCTCCCAAACCAGCATGAGCACGCCGATCACCGTGCCGGCGGCGCACATGGTCTGCAATCGTTCGACATTGATGCCGAAGGCCAGCAGAATCATGCAGATCACCAAGGCGATGGCCCATAATGCGGTGCCGAACGTGAACACCTTCCGCAGGTCGACGCGCACCGGTTTGGGGGAGGGTTTGCGCACGCTTGGGTCGATAATCGGAGCAAATTTCATACCGTTACCTTACCTCGGTGCGCGCGTCACAGGTGCTCGGCCACGTAATCGACGCACTTCGTAAGCGCCTCGACGTCGCTCGGCTCCACGGACGGAAACACGCCGATGCGCAGCTGGTTGCGGCCGAGCTTGCGGTAGCCGTTGGTGTCCACAATGCCGTTCTCGCGCAACGCGGCGACCACTTGGGAAGCGTTGATGCTCTCGTCAAGGTCGATGGTGACCACGGCGTTGGAACGTGCGTTTTCGTCGGAAACGAACGGCTGCGCGTAATCGGACCTCTCCGCCCACTGGTACAGCAGCGACGCGGAACGTGCGCAACGCGCCGTGGCCCAGGCGAGGCCGCCATTGTCGTTAAGCCAGCGCACCTGGTTCTCCAGCATGACCAGCGTGGCCACGGCGGGCGTGTTCAGCGTCTGGTCCTTACGGGAGTTCTCGATGGCGGAAGTCAGGGAAAGGAACGGAGGAATCCAGCGTCGCGCGCCCGGCAGGCTGACGCTTTTAGCGATGCCGTAGGCGCGGTCGATCGCAGCCGGGGAAAGCACGGCGATCCACAGGCCGCCGTCGGAGCCGAACGCCTTCTGCGGGGAGAAGTAGTAGGCGTCGGTCTGGCTGATATCCACGTTCAGCGCGCCGGCGCCGCTCGTGGCATCGATCAGAGTCAGCGCGCCCTGCTCCTTGGAACCTTCGACACGCTTGACCGGGGCCGCCACGCCAGTGGACGTTTCGTTGTGCGCCCAGCAGTAAGCGTCCACATATTCGGTGAGCTCCGGCAGGCGATACGTGCCCGGTTTGCCCGCGAAGATCTCCGGATTCTCAAGGAACGGCGCGGATTGCGCGGACTTGGCGAATTTCGCGCTGAAGGAGCCGTACGTGCCGAACGCCGCCTTGCGGGTGATAAGCGACGCGCAGGCGATGTCCCAGAACGCGCTGGCGCCGCCGTTGCCCAGCACGACCTCATAGCCGTCGGGAATCTGGAAGAAATTCGACAGGCCTTCGCGGATGGAGCCGACCACCTGCTTGACCGGGGTCTGGCGGTGCGAGGTGCCCAGAAGATTGCGCGCGCCCGCGTCGAGCGCCTGGACCTGCTCCGGACGGATTTTGCTCGGCCCCGAGCCGAAACGTCCATCCTCCGGAAGCATGTTGGTAGGAATGTTCACAGTGTTCGTCATGTCATCCAAGGGTAGTCAGAAGGTCGGATTGCGCGTTGATATGGCCGTTTTCCGGACGTTCCTCCACCCGTGGCGAATTATTTGCGCAAGGACGGGGTCTTGATGATAATCCCTATGTCGGTGTACCCTTACCCTTGTGACGGTTCTGTAACCGTGCGCGGTCATAAGCTGCGACGGTTTCGCAATCCGCAAGGAGTGATTGATATATGAGGCATGCGGCGCATAAAGCTGCCAAGGTTTCGCACGCGCAATTCAGCCTATCCAAGGCGTTGTTCACGGCGAACCGGGGCTCCCATACCGCTAAGGCCGTGCGAATGGCACAGCTGGCGGAAGGCGGCGCCGTAGTCGGACTCGCTCCGGAAGTCGTGGATAAACTGAATGAAGTGGCTCCAATGAGCCGCCGTGCCATGCGTGAGGCCGCCAAAGCCGCTTCCCGCAAATCCGCGTTGGTGACCTCCGCTTCGTTGGCGGCGCTTGTCGGCACCGCGGCGACCGCGTTGGCGTTCAGCCAGCAGAACGCATCCCGACTGGTGCTTGCGGACGACGGTACCGAAACGTCCCAGATCAAACGTGTGTCCGATGGAGCGGCATCCCGTTCCGAAGGGCGTACCGCCCTTAAGGAACTGGCTTCCACCAGCAACAACGGCGGTTGGCAGCTGGGAGACACCAGCGCCTCCATGGACGCCAGCCTGATGTCCAAGTCCATCGCCGACAATCCGAACGTCGCCGTCTTGATGGACCAAGACAGCAGCGCCTTACCGGCTAACTTCAATCCGAACCATGCCACCGGAGACGTCGGCAACGCCTACGAGTTCAGCCAGTGCACGTGGTGGGTGTATGTGCGCCGCCATCAGCTCGGTCTGCCTGCAGGCTCTCACATGGGCAACGGCTGCCAGTGGGCCGATTCGGCCCGCGCCTTGGGCTATTGGGTTGATAACACGCCGCGCCATGTCGGCGACATCATCGTGTTCGCCGCAGGCCAGGAAGGTTCCGACTCGTATTACGGCCACGTCGCCATCGTTGAGAAAATCAACGACGACGGCTCGATCGTGACCTCTGAATCCGGCGCCTCCCTCAATGGCGGCACGTATTCCCGCACGCTCACGAACGTGGGCGATTTCCAGTATATTCACTACTGAGTTTCCCTACCGACGACCGTGCCCCTTTTCTTGTAAGAGGGATGCTGTAAGCTAAGGATTCGATGAAGCATATTAAGCATTGTTCCGTGATTGCTGCGCTCGCCGCGGCCGCTCTTACTTTCGCCGGGGTGGCACCTGCCGCGCTGGCAGCCAATGATGGCGCCACGCAAGATGCTGTCGTTGCTACCCGTTCGTTCCCGAAGACCAACGCCGTGAAGAAGAACATCCTCGCGGAGGCATCGTCCACCCAGGTCGAATCCGATTCCGACTGGGGCGGTGTGGAAAGCCTGAACGTTCCCCAAACCAAATCTCAAGCCGAAAAAGACGCCGCAGCGGCAGCGGAACAGCAGCGTCAGCAGCAGGCCCAGGCTCAAGCACAGGCCCAAGCCGCTTCTCGTTCCGCCGCGCGAAGCGACCTCAGCAGCAGCGGTTCCTTCACCGTGACGCCGCCTGATGGGGCCAGCGTGTCCAGCCTGCTGACGTTCGCGAACCAGTTCGTCGGCAAGGTTCCGTATGTGTCCGGCGGCAATACCCCGTCCGGTTGGGATTGCTCCGGTTTCGTGCAGTATGTCTACGGCCAGATGGGCGTTTCCCTGCCGCATTACTCCGGTGCTCAGGCGACTGTGGGTCGCGCGGTTGGCAGCCTCGCCGACGCGCAGCCGGGAGACATCATCGCCAATGCGCAGCATGCCGCGATCTATGTCGGCAACGGCATGGTCATCAACTCCCAGCTGAACGGCACCCGCTACGATCCCATCGCATGGGTGTTCCCCAGCAGCTACAGCATTCGTCGAATCTTCTGAAGCTTTGACATTGAGCTAAGGGCGTATTTCCGTGAGGAATACGCCCTTTTGCTTTGTTATTTTCCGCGTCGTTACTTGAAAACCGCATGTCGCGCGGTATGGTGGAAGTCAGGTGCAACGCATAGTCGCGTTGCCGCAACCTGATTCAAGGGAGGTCGCTCATGATCAATGACAAGGCAATCCTCGTAGGTGTCGATGGATCCCACGCCAGCTACAAGGCGACATGGTGGGCAGCAAATTACGCGAAGCATGCGGGACTGACCCTGCAGATCGTCTGCGCATATTCGCTGCCAAGCTATGCGGCAGTGTCTTTCGATGCCACGTATACGGCCATGGGCGATGACAATGCCGCGCACAACGATGCGCAGGAGATTCTGTCGAAGGCCAAGGCCATCGCCGACGAGCAGGGCGTCGAGGCATCGACGTTGATCGTCACCGGAGATCCCGCATCCGTGTTCGTCGAACTGTCGCGCAACTACAACCTCATCGTCATTGGCAACCGTGGCAAGGGTGGTCTGGCCGAACGACTGCTCGGCACCACCAGCTCCAGCCTGCCGGCATACGCGTACTGCCCGATCGTCGTGGTGCCGTACACCGACGACGAAGGCAACCTGATGCACTTGAACAACACCATCACCAAGGTGGCAGTCGGCTCCGACGAATCCAAGTGGGGTCTGAAGGCGTTGGAGATCGCGGCCGCGTTCGCCGATTCGTGGGGTGCCGAGCTGGACGTCATCTCCGCCGTGCCGAACATGAAGGGCTCCGAGGATGAAGGCGTCATGGCGTCCTTCCAGGAGGATCTGGATGTGCGCATCAAGCCGCTTGAAGAGGCGTACCCGAACCTCAAGATCAACAAGCAGATCGTGCCCGGCCCCGCAGCCGGCGCACTGACCAAGGCCAGCTACGATCATGACGTCGTCGTGGTCGGCTCCCGTGGTCGTGGCGGCTTCACCGGTCTGCTGCTCGGCTCCACCAGCCAGGGTCTGCTGCAGCATGCGGTCGGACCGGTCTACGTGGTGCCGCGCAAGTATGTGGAAGCCGCGGAGACCCGTCTCGACACCGTGCCGAGC
>ENA-ORSJ01001543-ORSJ01001543.1-human-gut-metagenome-genome-assembly--contig:-NODE-1543-length-18654-cov-15.781063_pt1 | contig 18654 bp, 9 predicted proteins | sample MGYA00242191_ERZ509158 | MGnify/ENA primary metagenome ERZ509158 (study PRJEB26280, sample SAMEA2338623) | human gut metagenome | biome: human gut; feature: human-associated habitat; material: faeces...
TTTTACTTCCTATAACAGTATCTATTTCCCAATGACCGAATTCATTGCGTTCATCTATGACTTACGAAATGCGTATGAAGGATATTCGTGAAGAATCTCTTGCTGAAGGAGAAGCTATTGGTTTTGCTAAAGGTGAAGCCGAAGAAAAACTTGCTACCGCCAAACGTCTTTTAAGCATTGGCTTATCTGTGCAAGATGTCGCTAAAGGTACTTCGCTTTCTGTTGAGCAGGTTGAAAAGATTAAGGCTGAATTAGCTTGATTATCCCCCCTACTTCCCCCGTCATGCGCTCCCACGCACGGCTTTTTATATACAAAAAATCTGCGCAAGCACACAGCCTGCGCAGATTCGCCAAAGCACGAAAGGTTAAACCTTAATTCACTCAGATACCTTATTTAACTTCAATAACGATTTCCTGACCATGCGGAATATCGGGATTCATAGCATCCTTCAGCTCCTCCGGAGTTACACCCAAATCCACATTATCCCTAACCTCTACCTGAAAATCAGTACCGGCCGGATAGTTGATATTGCTGCCCTTCATAAAAAGACCGCCCACCAGGCTAACCGCAGCAGCAACAGCCACAGCACCGCCATCGGTTTTGCCCTTGCCTTCAAGGCCCTTTCTCAACGGAACGCTTACATTGTTCAACGTCTTGATTTCCTTGCCTGCAATACGCAGTACACCCTTTCTGCCGAAGCCGCCTGCCTTCTGCACTTCATATACATAACCCATGCCGATAGTACCTTTAGGAATAACTACAACACCGTTGATTATCAGGTTTTCTGTAGTCTTGAACTCCACCTGTTGATTTTTCTTATGAGTTTTAGAGTTTGCAGGCTCGATAAGCTCAACGTTAAGCATAGTTTTTTTAGGGATATAAATATGTCCCGGCATAACATTGGCAATTGTCACCTTTTGAGCAGCGGCCTGCTCCTCTTTTTTCTGCAGCGCAAGTCTTTCTTTAAAGGTCAGCTTCGAAGGATCTGCCTCTTTAGCAGGCATTTCTTCTTCTGCAAACGGGTCGTACTTTTCATCCACACTTACATACCGGCTTGACGGCGCAGCATAAGCCATCGGCAGGCTCAAGCCATTAGCCATCATAATTGCGCTGAGGATTGCTGCCGCAAATTTTCCTGTTGTTCTCATTTTCAAACACCTTCCCTTCAATAATTAGGATATCTTGAATACCATCATACCCGGCATTACAGATATCAGGTTAAAACAAAAGCCATTTTGCGAACTTCTCGCATTGCCGAAGCTTTTTGACTTCTGCTTTAATATAATCTTACCATATAAATTGGACAATATCTGTCTATCTTGACTTGCTTTTATAAAATTTTTATAAATTATTTTACGCAATATCATTTTCTTTTCATCGAACTATTGTTTTTATTCTTTGCCTATGCTATAATTATCTTAGTTGCATGAGTAGCCGCAATTTTGCGGAGCTTATGCCTGGTCATACGGACCAGTGGCGCCTGTCGAGCTTTCGGCAGGCGCCTTTTTTGTATACAAAAAAGCATCGTAAGCTACCTCAATAGCCTACGATGCTTTTGCTTTCAGCCTTATTTGCTGTGGTGGCAATGACCGCTGGTCTCGCCATTCATGATTTTGCGGAAAACCTCATGCGCTTCGTCTGCGCTCTTACCGCTTTCCAGTGCTTTTTTCATATGCACCATGGCAGTGCGATACTTAGCATGTGCTTCATCCTGCGGAATGGACTCAATGTCCATCGGGTTGAACTCCATTACCTTTTTGAAGATAGCATGGATTTCGTCGCTGGATTTGCCTTCCTTTTTAGCAGCCTCTACGTGCTTCATAGCGCTTTCATAACGATGCTTGCCGTGCGGATCAGTCGGAATTTCAAATTTCGGATGCATATTATTCACCTCGCTTCCTTTGATTACAACCATAATATACACTATATTGCCGCTATAAGGTCAAGTACATATTTATATTTTTCTCACCTGAAACTAGCTCTCTTTTGCAGTCGGATGCAAGCGTTGGGCGATAATTTTGTTGAACTGCTGCTGCCAGGAGGCCAGCATAGCAGGCAAAGTGCCTTCATTTATAATCTCAGCTTCAACATTATATTGTTCTGCAATAGCCTGCAGCAGCTTCTGCCCTGCCAGCTGCATTTCTTTAGAGCTGATAAGCTCCCACAAATGCTGGTCCAGCAGGTGCGCATAGAGCGAAGTATATACCAGCATTATATCTTCCTTGGCCAGCCTTTCGGCTGCCAGCAGATATTCCGGCTTTACTACCGCAGCATCCTGCGCGCTGTATGCCTGCCACATATCGCCCGTCTTGATGTCAAAGCGTTTGAGGCGGCGGAACACGTCATGCTGCTTTGCGGGAGTGAGGCCGGATTGCTTGGCCAGCGCTTTTTTAACTGCGTTCTTCACGGTCTTGCCGATAAGCTCGCCTAGCTTGGAGTGCTTGCCTGCTCCCTCCATGTACAGCTCGCTCGCACTGTTGGCGATGATAATCGTCTGGTCCGTGCCGGAGCCTGTAGCAATACCATTGGAGTATTTGCTGCCCTCCAGCAGCTCCTGAATAGCAGCGGTCTTGGCCTCGGTGCAAGTTACTAGAGCGCGCGCCATTACTCCTTCTGGCATATCGCAGTCCAACAGCAGCATAATGTTGATGGTACCATACTTCACAGGCTTGGGCTGCGGCTTGTAGTAATCCGCTGGGTCCCCTGCGCGCCCGCCGTTTGTTTCAATGCCGCCGGTTACGATGGCGGTCACGGTAAGCTCCTTAAAGCTCAATGTCTCTACCACAGCGTTTTCCATGCTTGCCGCCGTACCCATGCCGCTCACCTTGTCCGGGTCCAGCGCCAGGCGCTTGGATACAAGGCGCATGTGCTCCACATAGGTATCAGCCAGCATTTCGCAGGGCATGCCGGCTCCCTGCTTGGCATCATAATTATATACGGCAGCGTAATCATCATGGTAGCCGCCGTTATAAAGTGAGGTGCTTAAGATTTTGCGCGCTCCTTCAAAAAAAATAACGATGCTTTTATCGTAAAAATAAACCTTATCTCCTGTCGACAAGGTGCATAAATGTTCCGACATAATCAGCCTCCTTTGATTTTTATTGTTATTATAAGCTATATAGTAATAGTATGGTCAAGAGAATTACAGGTGAAAACAGCTCCGAATGCACTGCGCATGCCGGAGCTGTTTTTTATAAGTTTTTTGAGGTTGCTGCAGCGCTGCCATGGCAGCACCGCAGCTGAGTATGAAAAATATGAGAGAGCTGAAATAATTTCTTAGAACTCGAAACGGAGACCAACGTTCATCTTCCACTTGCGTTCAAAGTTGCCGTTGAAGTCCTTAGCAATATCTGCATACAGATGTGCATTATTGCTGAAGTCATAAGTTCCGCCGAGCTTCATTTCCATCCAGGTTTCTTCACCGTCGAAGCTGGTGTGTTTTCTGTCGCCATCGTTTGCAAAGTAGCTTGCGCTGATGTCGCCGTTAAATTCATGTGCTGCGAACAGACCTGCATATACGCGGCCTTTTGCGCTCTTCACGCCTGCTTCAAAGCCAAGGCGGCCAACGAAGCTGCTGTAGCTGTCCTGTGCTACCTGCATGGTTGCGTTTTCGGTATGAGCAGTGTAATCCTTAGCACCTACCTGAGACCAGGTCAGCTGTGCTTTCGGAGTGAAGTATGCTTCCTCATCACCGAAGGTCTTGCCGTATTCCATGGTCAGGCCGTAAGCATTGGCTTTGTAATCGCCGTTCAGCTTCAGGCTGCGGATTTCGTTGTATACGTCATATTCGTTCTCAATACGGCCAACCTTCGCTGCAACGCGGAAGAAGGCATCGTTTTCGAAGTTCTTCACGCCGTATACGCCCAGGCTGTACATCTGGTTGTCACCCTTGCCGCCCAGCAGATAGTTGGAATCGCCGTTGCGGTAGTCGAATGCCACGCCGGTGTGCCAGCCGTTTGCTGCAGCCTTGTCGTAGCCAACCTGTACGCCGTAGTAGGTGTTGCTGTCCTTCAGGCCCTTAACGTCGGAGCTGGTCTTTCCACCCAGTGCCTTAGCGAACATGCCGTCTTCATCTGCCATGTCTGCACCGGTGTAGGTATCCTGCATGTTGTCGCGCCAGGTGTGCAGGGAGGTGGTTGCTGCGCTTCTTACGCCCTTCATGACAAAGGTTTCGTAATCGCCTTCAATAATCTGATTCCAGTTTACACTGTCCAGATTATATTGGCCCTTGCCGTTTTCATCCCAATGCAGAGTACCGATGTTTTGGGATTTGCTGGAAGCTGTCAGGCCATCAGCAATTTGTACCTTACCGGTCAGGTTGTCGCCATTAGCCTCGTGATCGTTGTAGGTAACCTTCTGTGCCAATGCCTTCAAGGTTGCTTCTACAGAATTCTTGTCCTTCATGTTAATGCCGCTGTTGTCGGTGGACAGGATTACGCCGGAGCCTTTTGCTGCCTTGTCGATAATGGTATCGCCAGACTTGTAGTCGCTAACCTTATCGCCTGCACCCTCATGACTGTAGATGAAGGTTTCCCAACCGCTGTAATTAGCAATCTTGACGTCCTTAGTTCTCTTTTGCAGATTAATGAAACCGGTTTCAGCCTCTGTTTTGCCACCATTGAGTGTCAGGCCTTTTGCGGTAGCTGCCGGAGCCTTAGCCATTCTCATCAGGGACATACCTGAAGCTTCGTCCTCGTCATCAGTCAGGTTCCAGGTTGAACCGTTAGCAATGTTCATTACGATGCTGCTGTCAGCATCAACATTATAAGCGCCAGTCAGAGTGGATTTCTTGTCGTTCAGGCTGATTTCAACATTGCCACCGTTGCTTGCAGTTACGTTACTTTCAATAGTGCCGGTTGCTTTACCGCTATCTACGGTAATGTTACCACCGTTGGCATTGATATCACCCTTGATGTTCAGAGCGCTGTTGTTGGTGTTGATATCTACATTAGCACCTTCGCCTGCATTGATTGCAGCATCAGTACCGTTGATAACAGTGCTGCCGTTAATTGTTACGTTGCCGTTTACTGCGTCGATACCTACTTTACCGCTGATATCAGTGCTACCCTTAACATTAACATCTGCACCGTCAGCCTTGATGCCTGTTTCGCCCTTCAGCACCAGCTTAGCCTTGGTGGTGTCGATTACGATATCTTTATCGGTTGCACCAACTGCTGCGCCATCTTTAACTTCGATAGCAGTCGGGTTCTTGGTGAAGACATAAGATCCGTCTTCCTTCAGTACGCCTTCCTCTTTATATTTCTCGTCATTGCCGGAAATACCTTGGTCAAATTTATCAGCCTTTTGATCCTCAGGATAGGTCGGTGTCGGAGGTGTCGGAGGTTCAGGTTTAACATCTTCCTTATTCAGGCTGCCTTTACCGTCTTCAGTGCTGAAGGCGATATTGCCAGTCTTCAGCGCTGTGGAAGAAGCAGTCAGACCGTCAGCAATCTTCACTAAACCGGTCAGGTTTTTCTCGCCATTTACGAAGTTGCTATAGGTCAGCTTGCCTGCCAAGGTGTTCAGTACGTTAGCAACGCTGTCCTCGCTGTCCATAGCTATGCCAGTGTTGTCGGTAATCAGGGATACTACAGAATCCTTCTCTGCATGCTTAATGATGGTGTCGCCTGCTGCGTAGTCATCAGCTGTTTCGCCGTTGCCGGTATGTGCATAGAAGATGTTGGTATTGCCACTGTAGTTGTCGATGGTCAGGCTGTTAGCATCCTTTTGGAAGATGTTGCCTGCTTTAGCTTCGCTTGCACCGCCAACGAAGTCAGCGATTTCACTGCCGGTGAATTTATATTTTTCCCATTCTGAATCGCCGTATACATAACCATACTTCTCGTTATTCCAGGAAGCGCCGTTTGCCAGGGTCAGGTTCATGGAACCGCTCAGGCCTGCATCTTTTTCTGCATCGAAATGTTTGTATGCAACGCCGGTCCATGCGGAATCCTCGGTGGTCAGCTTCAGGTTGATAACAGATTCCTTGCTGTCGCTCACAAATTTCTGCCCCTGTTCGCCGAAGATACCTGCATTACCCTTAACGGTAACGGTCTTGCCCTCGCCGCCTACGTTAACAGTACCCAGTGCAGCGCCCAAGGCATGGAAGCCATAGCCGTCCTCGCTACTGTTGTTCTTGATTTCGATGTCGGCAGCACCCAAGTTAACAGTTGCACCGTCTGCTGCTACAACACCGGAGCCATGAGCTGCGATAGTAGTCTTGCCGTCAACAGTTACGTTTGCACCTGCGCCGTTAGCGTTGATGCCGGCAATGATTCTCCAGGAGGATTCAACCATGGTAGTGGTGTTCTGGCCTTTGATAACGTTATCAATAGCCCAGTCTTCGCCGTCCTTAGCCATGGTCAGATCACCATGCAGCTTAATTTCGGCATTGCCGTTAGCGTTAACGCCGTAAACATTGTTATAGCCATGAGCCTTAATATCGGTATTGCCGGTAACCTCTACAACAGCCTTCTCGCCTGCGCTCTTAGCATAAATGCCGATTGCGCTGTCTTCGCCAATCATCGGGTTGCCGCTGCTGGTCTTGCGGCTGTATGTGTTGTCAACATTGATATCCAGAGTGCCTGCAGTAACGCTTGTTGTGCTGCCTGCAATGCTGTTATCGATACCGCGCAGCGGAATTCTGTTGTTCAGAATACCTGCGTTTTTATCAGGTGGAACAGTCTTGTCGTCCAGAGCTACTTTTAGCTTCAGAGTCTTGTCCTCAGCCTTGATTACCAGATTTTCAACACCTGCGGCATTCTGTACAGCCGCACCGCTGATGATGAAGGAGCCTGCCCAATCTGGATCTGCTTCCTTATGAGTCATCTGGTTAACGGTTACGCTTGCATCCTCGGTGAATACATAGGACAGGTCCTCCTGCTGTACTGCGCTGAATACGCCCTGCTTTTCACCGGTGATAGCATCGGTAAAGGTAGTCTTTTCACCACCGCCCGGATTTACAGTTTCTTCTTTGGTGTAGCCCTTACCGGTATCCTTATTGAATTTAATGGTATCAACCTTCATGATTTTGTCGCTTGCGGTCAGGCCGGCAGCGATCTTAAGAACCGTTCAGGTTGTTTTCACCGCTTGCAAAATTGCTGTAGGTCAGCTTGCCTGCCAGTGCGTTCAAGACGTTGGCAACGCTGGCATCATTTTCCATAGCAATACCGGTGCTGTCGGTAATCAGGCTAACTGCGGAGCCTGCTGCCGCACTCTTGATAATGGTGTCGCCTGCTGCGTAGTTGCTTGCGTTTTCACCATTGCCGGTATGAGCATAGAAAATGTTGGTGTTGCCGCTGTAATTATCAATGGTCAGGTTATTGCTGTCCTTTTGGAGGATGTTGCCTGCAGCAGCTTCGCTTGCACCGCCAGCAAACTTAGTTACATGGCTGCCGTCAAATGCTGCATTGGTTTTGCCCCATGCTTCATTGTTCCAGGTTGCACCGTTGGAAACATAAAGATTAATGATCCCCTTATAAGGATTACCAGTTGTACCAAGGTCTTTAGAAAACGCAACACCGGTCCAGGAAGAATCCTTATCAGACAAGCCTATATTGATAACACTGTCTCGATCAAGAGCGTCATAATTAGATTTAGCCTTTTCGCTATAAGCAATTGCATTGCCTTTGATTACTGTAGTAGTTTTGCCGGCAGAAAGCTGGTTAGACATCATATTTACGTTAACATTACCGCCATCAGCCTTCAGCGCATAGTTTTCTTTATCTTTGTTAGCAGCAATCTGAATATTACCGCCACCGACAGTAACGGTAGAACCGGTTCTGATAGCAGTCAGTGCATTACCATTTTTCAGGTTGATATCAACCTTACCGTCTACATTAATGATAGATGCTTTGCCGCCCCAATCCTTTGCATCCTCGGCCCAAAGACCATGGGTAGGACCAAAGATGTCATTTGCCAGCTTAAGGTCACCGTGAATATCCACACGGCTACCATTATTTTGCGCTAAAATACCATAGGCAGGATTAGTTGTGTCAGAATGAGCATGAACAGTAGTAGTAGCTGCTGTGATATCAACGTTGCCATTTTTTACAACGAGGCCGGAACGGTCATATCCGTCAGCGCCAGCACCATAGCCACCAGCAGCGCCGATTACCAGCTCACCGGCGGTAATTTTAGTTGTACCTGCAACATCGTGATTAAATGCTACAGTAACATCAGTCCAGCTTCCCTTCTTAGCAGTCAAAATAAGCTTGTTGCTGCCTGCTTCGATAGTAAGCGGTGCTTTTACATCAACTGCAGAATTAGCGTCTGCTTTCACAGTAGTATCTGCAGCAAAAACGTACTTGCCGTCCTGGATATTGCCTGCATATTCAGTATCTGCTTCAGTATCACCGGTCAAAGTAGTGGTGAATTCTGTTTTAGACGGAACAACAGGTGCTTCGGTAGGATAGCTGCCTTTGCCGTCCTCTTTGCTGAAGGTAATGTCACCGGTCTTCAATGCTGCGGAGGATGCAGTCAGACCGTCGGCAATCTTAACATAACCGGTCAGGTTATTCTCGCCATTTACGTAGTTGCTATAGGTCAGTTTGCCTGCCAATGCGTTCAGCACGTTGGCTACGCTGTCCTTGTTATCCATTGCAACACCGGTGTTATCGGTAAGCAGGGAAACAACGGAATCCTTCTCTGCATGCTTGATAACAGTGTCGCCTGCTTTGTAGTTCTCAGCCGCTTCGCCATTTCCTTCATGCGCGTAGAAGATGTTGGTATAGCCGCTGTAGTTGTTGATAGTTAGGCTATTATTATCCTTTTGGAAGATGTTGCCTGCTTTTGCTTCGCTCTCGCCGCCGGTAAAGTTGGTTACACGGCTGCCTGCCCATTTTTCGCCGCCCAAAGGATTCTCGATAATCGTATCAACTACTTCGTTGTTCCAAGTTGCGCCATTTTGCAGCCACAAGTTTGCATCACCGGTAAAGGTCTTGTCACCGGCTTTCTTGCCTCCTTCGGCAAAGCTGTTTTGTACGACGCCGGTCAGGCTGGATTCAGCAGTTGACAGGCCCAGATTGATTTCGCTCTTAGTGCCGTGAACATCAGCAGAATTTACCGCACCGATATCCAGGCTCAAGTTACCTTTAATGGTTACAGCATTGTCAGCTGCACCGGTAACATTGCCAGCCTCATCTTTAAGAACGTTCATATTGACAATGCCGTTTTCTGCTTTAATAGCAGCATAACCCATGTCTTGGCCTTCTTTTACAACAATGCTGCCGCCGCCATTAACGTTTACAACTGCACCGCCGGCATTTGCCCAAATACCGTTAGCATTGCCTTTGAAGTCAACATTACCGTTAACTGTAATTGTACCGCCCTTGCTGTTACCCATAGCGCTGGTTGCATACAGACCGGTTGCACCATAGTATTGATAGCCACCGTTATTGCCTTCGATGTCCAGCTTTACATCGCCATTAACAACAACGTCGCCCTGATTATAAACACCAATAGTATTGTTATCGCCGTTAGCAGTAATATCCAGCTTGCCATCAATAGTCAGCTTGGCGCCTGCTTTAGCAATATTAACACCCTTCAGGCCATCAGAAGAAATATCTTCACCGGTAAGCTCCATTTTTACGGTATCAGCCTTAATATTCAAAGAGTAGCCGGGGTTAACCTTGATGCCTGCGCCCTGATCTGCCGGATTATTGACAACCAAGGTCAGGGTTTTGCCTGCTGCATCAATTTGGGCATCCTCAATAATGTCCATACCATATTTGTTGGTAATTTTGCTGTCCTCGGTAAATTTATATACTCCGTCCTTGAATACATCCGCATAAGCTTTATCAATAAGATTAAAGCCGGTAAGAGTATTGGTGTATTCTTTTACAGTCGGTACTTCTGGTTTAGCAACATAAGAGCCTTTACCCTCTTCGGTGAAGGCGATATCACCGGTCTTTTGTGCCTTGCTACTTGCGGTCAGGCCGTCAGCAATCTTCACATAGCCGGTCAGGTTCTTCTCACCATTTGCAAAATTACTATAGGTCAACTTGCCTGCCAGCGCGTTCAGCACGTTTGCTACGTTAGCGTCGCTGTTCATGCTGATGCCAGTGTTGTCGGTGATCAGAGATACTACAGAGCCTTCTGCTGCGTGCTTGATAATGGTGTCGCCTGCTTTGTAGTTCTCAGCCGCTTCGCCATTTCCTTCATGCGCGTAGAAGATGTTGGTATAGCCGCTGTAGTTGTTGATAGTTAGGCTATTATTATCCTTTTGGAAGATGTTGCCTGCTTTTGCTTCGCTCTCGCCGCCGGTAAAGTTGGTTACACGGCTGCCTGCCCATTTTTCGCCGCCCAAAGGATTCTCGATAATCGTATCAACTACTTCGTTGTTCCAAGTTGCGCCATTTTGCAGCCACAAGTTTGCATCACCGGTAAAGGTCTTGTCACCGGCTTTCTTGCCTCCTTCGGCAAAGCTGTTTTGTACGACGCCGGTCAGGCTGGATTCAGCAGTTGACAGGCCCAGATTGATTTCGCTCTTAGTGCCGTGAACATCAGCAGAATTTACCGCACCGATATCCAGGCTCAAGTTACCTTTAATGGTTACAGCATTGTCAGCTGCACCGGTAACATTGCCAGCCTCATCTTTAAGAACGTTCATATTGACAATGCCGTTTTCTGCTTTAATAGCAGCATAACCCATGTCTTGGCCTTCTTTTACAACAATGCTGCCGCCGCCATTAACGTTTACAACTGCACCGCCGGCATTTGCCCAAATACCGTTAGCATTGCCTTTGAAGTCAACATTACCGTTAACTGTAATTGTACCGCCCTTGCTGTTACCCATAGCGCTGGTTGCATACAGACCGGTTGCACCATAGTATTGATAGCCACCGTTATTGCCTTCGATGTCCAGCTTTACATCGCCACTAACAACAACGTTGCCTATGTTATAAATACCAATGGTATTATTATCGCCGTTTGCGGTAATATCCAGCTTGCCGTCAATAGTCAGCTTAGAATTAGCATTAAGAGTTCTTACACCCTGCAGACCTTCAGAGGTAATATCACTACCGGTCAAATCCATTTTTACGGTATTAGCTTTAATGGACAATGTTTTAGCATCATCAATTTTAATACCCGCGCCGCTCTGTGTTGCGTCCTTAATATTAAAGGTCAGTGTTTTGCCGGTTGCATCAATTTTAGCATTTTCCTTTAGCTCAACGCCATATTTGTTATGAGTAATTTGAGTATCCTGGTTAAATTTATATACTCCGTTCTCATCAATTATATCTTCATAGGCAGAATCAATATGACCCGCACCAGTAATAGTATTAGTGTAATTAGCAGTTTCCTCTGCAAAAACAGTACCGCCGCCTAAAATAGTTGCAGCAACGGCAAGTGCCAGGCAAGCATTTTTCTTTTTACTACTTAGCTTCAGCATATACTCCTCCTTCTAAATCTGTCAGGAAAAAGCAGAAACATCATTTGCTTCTGCTCTCCCCCACTGTACAAAGCACAGCTTTGTACAGCTCATTCATTAATCAAACAGGCTGCTGCTCATCAAAGCAGCCTGCGTTTTCTCAACAAAAGAATTCAATTTGTCATTAAGACGCTGCGTTCATTTCAGCGCTTTGATAACCTCCTCGGTAAGATCCTTGCCGCCTGCTACCATAGCATTCATATTTACAACACTGTCAATATTGTTTGCTTTAGCTACATCAAGAATAGTTTTGTTGATTTTTCTTTGTACAGGAGCCATCTTCTTCTGTTCAAAGTCTGCCAGCTGCTTGCTGAGCTTTTCAGCCAGAGCCTGCTTTTCAGCATCGCTCATGTTAGCAGATTGCTTATTGAACTCTTCCTGCAGGCGAGTTTTTTCCTGTGCTACGGATTTGGCAATCTCGGTAATTCCCGGATAGCTGTTCAGAACGGCATTAACATTAACAACACCTACAGGTGCGGCAAACGCGCTGGCACTGATACCCAAAGCCATAACGGCACTCATCAGTAAGGTCATAAGTTTCTTTTTCATTTCTGTCACTCTCCTTATTTAGCCCAAACGGCTTCCATAATGTTGCCGTATTGTGCTTCCATGAATTTAACTGCTTCACCCATGATAGCGTTTACCAAAGCCGGGTTGAAGGTGGTGTTTTCGGCGGTAATGCATGCGTTCAGCATGAAGTCGCCTCTCTCGGAAACGGTGAATTTGAACGGACGAACATTGTTGTTCATGTTGTTGATAGCACCGGCAAGTGCTTTCAGCTTTTCTTCATCGATTACCTGCGGAGCGATTTGCACCTGCAGCAGCATATAAACGCTGTCATCCATCAGCAATGCCATCGGCAGCAGCTGACCCTTAACTTCCATGCGGCTGCGGAAGATAGTGGTGTGGTGCTCGTCCTCCAGCTTTTGGATATCGAAGCATTCGATTTTATTGTCAGCCAGGAACTTAGTCATCTTCTCGATTTTATTTTCCATTTCGGTTACTTTGGTTTCTTCTTTAGCAGCTTTTGCCATGATATAATCTCCTTTATATTCATCAAAAAAGTTTTTTATATACTACGGAGCAGAAGTTACTGCTCCGTATATAACATGAGTCTGTTTATCTTAGAAGGTGTACTGCATGCCAACGATAAAGCTTCTGCCAGGCATAGCATACCAGCTGTCGGCACCGCCGCCCCAGATAACGTCTGTGTGCTCAGCCCACAGCTTGTTGAAGATGTTGTCTACTTTAACGTAGAACTTAGTCTGCTTATCAGCTGTGTAATTAAGAGCAAGGTTGTAAACGCCATACTTATCGGAAGGCCAGCCCTTAACGCCTTCCTTCATGCCGCGTTTATCACGGATGAAGTAGAAGCCGTCGAAGGCAGCACTGAATTTATCCTTGTCATAATATACACCGAAGGTTGCTTTGTCCTTAGGTGCATAGCCCTGAGTAAAGCTGTCCTTTTCATCATAGAACAGATGTGCCCAGCCCAGCTTAACCGTTACAGCATCGCTCAGACGAGCATTGTACTGTGCATTCCAGCCGCGGGAAATACCGCCTATGCTGTTCTGATACTGGCCATAGTTCGGATCGTCCTTGTCGGTGGTGCTGTTCATAGTCATGCCAACACCGGACTTGGTTTCGAACCAGCTCAGCATCATGTAATTATCAGGTGTAAATTCGTGGTTGTAACCGATAGATGTTGTACGGCCTTCGGAAGCACGCAGGTCTGCATTACCGTATTTATGGTCGTACAGCTGTGTCAGGCTCGGCAGAATGTAGTAATCGCTGCGGCCTGCATACAGGGTATCCTTCTCGGTAATATCCCAACCCAGCTTATAGCTGATGGAGTTATGGCATTCATAGCTGTCAGGTCTGTCGTGACGAATACCGCCGGATAAGGTTACATGTGGCACAAGCTCCCAATCACCCTGCAGGAACAGCGAAGTATTGCTGGTTTCCTTGTGGTTAGTATTATCCTTGCCCTTGCTGTATTCAATACCGCCGACCATAGTATATCTGTCGGTCTGATATTTGAAGTTATCGCTGTACAGCTTATATTCCAGATTGCTTGTAATCGGCTCGGAAATATCGGTGTCCTCTCCGCCCGGCTTATCCCATGAGGATTTTTCTTTGGTTGCACGATACATCAGAGAATTGCTCCACTGATCGTTAATCTGCCAATCATGCTTCAGGGTTACGCTATTGCTGTCGTACATGCCTACATAATGACCGCCGTATACCAGGTCGGTACCGCTGAAGTTGGAGCCGATGGTTTCATAGTTCAAGGTCAGCTTATTGGCATCGTTGAATTTATACTCAAATTTAGCACCGCTGCTCTTGGTATTGCTCTGACCCGGCCATTCCTTACCGCTGCCGTCCTTGCTGGTGCCGGAAATGGTTCTGTCATGGTAAATATTGTAGCTTACCTTGTCTTTGGCAGCCTGAGTATTGAATTTATAGGCTTCCTTGCCGAAGCTGCCCTTGGCAATATCAATAACGGTTTTTGCACCTTCAGGTCTTCTGGTGATGATGTTGATAACACCGCCCTTAGCACCGCTGCCGTACATGGTAGCAGCACTGCCGCGCATTACCTCGACGCGCTCGATGTTATCCATATTGTTCATGAGTGCGGCAAACATATAACCGCTGCTGCCTGCGCCCTTGAAGTCGTTAACACGCACGCCGTCAACCAGGATAACAACGTCCTTGCTGCCGTTGATGCGGATACCGCTTACGTTGGCATTCAAGCCGTTGGAGCCGTAATCCAGGAACTGTACGCCCGGAACTGTACGCAGAACCTCTTCCACGTTGTCCATGTGCATCTGCTCGATTTCCTCACGGCCGACAACGCTCATATCTGCTTTAGCCTTCAGGATGGATTCCTCCATACGGGAAGCGGTAACAACGATAGGTGCCAGCTCAAAGCTCATTTCGTTAAAGTCTGCTGCGGTCGGCTCCGGTGCATCGTAGGTGGTTACTGTTTCAACATATTTCGGCTCGGAATGCTCTGCAACAGCAGTTGTTTCTTCTGCCTCCTGCACTGCAGGCTGGGCATTGAGAGTCTGCTCCTGTGCAGCAATACCCGGCATTGCGTCGGTTTTTACATTAGCAGCCGCATTTTCCTGAACCTCTGCCGCATTACCTGCAATGAACTGTTCAGCCTCAGCCTTACCGCTGATTTCCTGCTTTGGCAGACGGTCCAGTGCAAAGCGCAGGCCGCCGCTGAACTTCCAGTCATGCTCGTAATCTGCGCCGTAGCTGCGGGATACATCAAAGTATGCGCTTGCGTTAGGCTTAATATTCAAGGTAGTGCCAAGGCTCATTTCAGCCCATGTTCCCTTAGTTTCTACAGAGGTAGTCTTGCTGCCGCCGTCCTCTGCGCTGTAGCTGCCGGTGATATCGCCGGAGAACTCATGCGCCAGGCCGAAGCGGGCATAAACAGAGCCAAGACGGCCGGTTTTGCCAAGTTCTAAGCCCAGACGGCCAACCAAGCTGTTGTAGTTGCCTTGGTTAACGTCCAGAACCTCACCGCCGTCGGTTACGGCCGCAAAGTTTCTGCCGCCCAAGTGTGCCCAGGTCAGCTGTGCCTGAGGCTCAAGGTAGCTCTTATCTGTACCGATACGTTTTGCCAGACTTGCGGTAGCACTGTAGCCACGGTTTCTGTAGGTACCGCTCAGCTCTGTGCCGATGCCGTTGCGTACGCTGAACTCGTTGCGTACGCTGCCGGCCTTAGCTGCAAAATCCAGATGTGCGCCATCGCCCAAATCCTTAGAAGCATACAGGCCAAAGCTGTACAGCTTGTTGTCACCGGTATTGCCGCCGACAGTACCGAAGTCATCGTCGGTATAGTTATAGGTGGAGCTGCCCTTCTGATAATCAATAGCAGCGCCTGCAATCCATCCGTGGTCATACATACGGTCAAAGCCAACCTGTGCACCCCAATAGCTGTTGCTCAGATCAACCGCATTCGCATTGTAGGTATCCTTGCCACCGTAGGTCTTAGCCCAGATGCCGTCGCTCTCCATATGTGCACGCAGCAAATCACCGCGATAAATTACGTTCGCAGCATTATCACGCCAGGAAAGCATTGCGCTGGTGGTTGCCGCTCTTGCGCCCTTCATCAGTGCGGTTTCGTAATCGCCGGTAATATTGATACCGCTGCCGCCGACGAAGCTGCCTACGCCGCCATTAGCGCTGTCAAATTTCATGTCACCGAGCCAACGGGAAACACTGGAGGAGGTCAAGCCGGAGGTAATCATAGTCTTACCGGTCAGGTTTTCGTCAACACCGGCATTGCCGTAATAAATCTTCTGGCTCAATGCCTTGAAGGCTGCTTCTACAGCGTCCTGGTCATTGGTTTTAATGTTCTTGCTGTTTGTTGCCGCAATCAGCATAGAACCCTTATCTGCTTTTTCAACAGTGAAGTTGCCGCCCTTGTAATCGCTTACATCGGTGCCTGCATTATCATGATCGTAGCTTACGATATGAGTACCGCCGAAGCTGCCTACGGTAACAGCACCGGCATCGGGAGCCATGCTGATAAAGCCGTTAACGGGAATTTCTACTTCCTCGTTATTACCGCCGTTCGGATTGATATATTTAATAGATTTTACAACACCCTTGCCACCATTTAAGCTGTTGACAAAGGTTGCGTCTGTATTGGTATTGTTCCAAGAAGCACCGGAAAGAGTAAGATTAAGCGCTGCATCAGCGTTCTTATGAGCGCCGGTCCATACCGCGCCGTCAGCCAGTGTCAGATTTACAGTGCCGTCATCGCCCACAGCTGCAGCCGCTACATTACCAGTCTTGACAATGCTGCCCACGAATTTGCCGCCGGCAACAGTCAGGTCAATTTTACCGCTATCGGCAACAGCCAGGTTGCCTTCTACGGAACCGGTCTTGTAATTGCCCTCTTTATCTAAATTATCTTTATTGATGTTGACTACGGAACCGTCACTGATAATGCTGCCTCTGATTACGCCGTTGCCCAGAGTAACCTCGGCACCGTTAGTTGCCTTAACAGCATTCTTGGCCGCAGGCTTATCGGTTTTATCGTTCTCGTTAATATTGGTAATGCCCAAGCTTGTTACCTTGCCGCCGTCAGCAGTAATAGCATCCTCCTGTGCGGACAAATGTAAGGTACGCGCAGAAATATCTACCGTCTTGCCGTTTGTAACAATACCCTTCTTGGCATCCAAGGTCAAAGCTGTATCTTCCGCATTGATTTTTATGTTGGCTGCTGCATCAATAGCAGTTCCGTCAGCCACATTTATTGTAGTAGCCTGAGTAAATTTATAGGAGCCGTCATCCTGACGGATATTCGCATCGGTATAATCACTGTCGGCAGAAGTACCGGTCATACCGCTGTTGATATTGGCGGTATTCTGTTCACCCTCCTGCGGCTTGGTATAACCGCCCTCACCGGTTGCTTCGTTAAATCTGATCATGCCCTTAGCTTCGGCAGTAATGCCGGAAGCAGTCAGACCGGAAGCAATCATAACAGTACCGGAAAGATTTCTTTCATCCTTCACATAACCGCTATAGGTCAGCTTGCTTGCCAACGCGTTGAGTACTGCTTCAACCTCTTTATCATCCTTCAGGTTAATCTTGGCGTTATCGGTTGCCAGGGTAACATTGGCACCGGCACCGGCATGCTGAATAGTAGTATCACCGCCGATATAATGCTCCTTCTGAGTACCGTTTTCATTATGCTTATAAACAATAGTATTGTAACCGCTGTAATCAGCAAAATTCAGCTTAACATCACTGTCCTGATAAATGAAGCCGCTGCCGGCAGCGTTTTTGCCGCCAACAAGTTTATTTACATAAGAAGTACCGTCAAAGTTATCATAGCTCGGCTTGCTGTATGCCGGCATGTTGCTGTAATCCAGGCCGTCAACACGGGAGGTTGCTTCATGTGTCCATTGTGCGCCGTTGCTCAGCCATACATTTACCTCGCCTGCATGGTCGGTACCGGCGTTGTCAACAACACCCTTCCATGTTGAATCCTTGGTAGTAAGGCCGATGTTCAGACGGCCGTCCTGATATACATCAGGCTTATCGGTACGCTCAGAGCGCTTCAAAGCAATAACGTTACCGATGATATTGGTTGTCTTGCCTTCGGCAGCCTCCAGCTTTTCGTTTTCAACGGAGCTTTTATCCTGGTTATTATTAGCATCAGTTACGTTGATATTGATTGTACCGCCATAGCTTGCCAAAGCATAATATGCTTCCTTGAAGCTGCCGTCTGCTTTTCTTTCGTCAGACGGAGTTTCGATTTTAATAGAATCTCCTACCAGACTGATTTTGCCAAGATTATAGGGATGCACGCCTGCGGAAGCATTGTACACATCGGTCTGCACCGCAGTACCGCGTACAGCTACATCCACATTACCGTTAACGGTAATGCTGCCTCCGGTATAGCCGATACTGAAGGCATTCGGCTGCCAACGTGCGCCGGTATAGTTAACGTCCGTCGGATCCATGGAGGTTACGCCGCCAGGTCCGATGTTGCCGTGAACATTGTTGGTAATAATGCCCCACGGATTAGACGGGTCATCCTTACGCATCTTCACGTTACCGTTGATAATCAAATTGCCGCTGCCCGCACTGACACCAACGGAAGCATATGCGGAATAAGCATTGATATCAAGATTACTGTTGATTTCAATTCTGCCGTTGCTGCCTGCAAAGCCTGCTACGTCACTGCGATCGTTAGAATGGGTATTGGTCTGGCGCAGATATAAAGTACCCTTACTGCCATCGCTGCCTATGTTGTTGTAAACATAGTTATAGCCGTTTTTGGTAGCGACAGCATCCTTATTTATTACAGTAAAGGTGTTGTCTGTACCCTTAAAATCATAGGTTACTGTTTTGGTGCCTTTATCAAGCACCACAGTGTTGCCGTCAGCATTAAGCATCGGCGCATCCTTATCTGCTTCACCGGTCAGGCCTTTATTATATTCTGCGGCCCAGGCAGGCTGTGCAGTAAAGCATGACGTGCATACTGACATCAAAACGCCGGCAGCCAGCAGCTGCCATTTTTTTTGTTGATAACTCCTCATACTCTCACTCCTTGCAATATAATTGCTTAAAATATAAAATTTTTCATCTATAAAAAATAAAAAAAGATTAGCACACAATAACAACGAAAGGAAAATCTGCATTAGTCCATTACTTGTGGTTGGGTCGACCTAGTCCAATTTTTGTGCTCGAT
>ENA-ORSJ01001547-ORSJ01001547.1-human-gut-metagenome-genome-assembly--contig:-NODE-1547-length-18620-cov-4.982117_pt1 | contig 18620 bp, 17 predicted proteins | sample MGYA00242191_ERZ509158 | MGnify/ENA primary metagenome ERZ509158 (study PRJEB26280, sample SAMEA2338623) | human gut metagenome | biome: human gut; feature: human-associated habitat; material: faeces...
GCTGGAATCCTCTCGCCCTGCTTCACGACAGTCTGGCAGACCTTGCAGACCTCGTTGCCGGTGTAGCCGCGGTGCATCTGGTAGCACGACCATCGTTGAGCTTTTTTGTCACAGTCCCATTCCACGCAATAGTTCACCTCGTCGCGGTCGTACTGCTTGTCGCCTGTCGTTCTGTTTACGAGCACAATGCTGTTGCCGCCTTTCAGTTTCGGGAACTCGAGTCTGGCAACTGCCGCGTCTGTTGTCACGAGATTTCTGTTTGTGTTGACATCTTCGGCCGTTGTGCCGCTTCCGTCGCCACCGTTGCTGTCGTCGCCGCTGCTGCATGAATAGAGCGCGAATACGAGCGTTAGCAGATAAATGAGATATTTCAGCTGCTTCATAAGTTTGTATTTATGGGATGAGATAATTGTTTTCCTGAAACAAGAAGAATAAAAAAAGTGTATTCCTGCGCATATGCAACTACGCATGAACACACTTTCCGTATATTCTTAAATATAAAATGATATATTTATTTACGTGTCTTACCGTAACGGCTCATGAACTTATCCACACGACCGGCAGAGTCAACGAGCTTGTTCTTGCCAGTGTAGAACGGATGTGAAGAACTGGAAATTTCGACTTTTACTACCGGATAAGTCTCACCTTCAAATTCTACTGTCTCTGTAGTCTTGCATGTAGAACGTGTAAGGAACATATCGCCGTTGGACATATCCTTAAATACGACGGGGCGATAGTTTTCTGGATGAATACCTTTTTTCATTTTAGTTTAAATATAATTGTTAGAATATAATATCACGTAACAGGCTGCAAAATTACGAATAATTCTGCAGCCTGCCAAATATTTATGCGATTTTGTTATTTAATGATAGTGGTTTCACCTGTTGTAAGAGTGAAATCATCTATAAGTAAGTCGCCGCCCGGGTTCTTTGAGTTCATTATCAGTACACAATATGTGCCGTCTGCATCAATTGTGAATGTGTGGGTAACTTCAATCCATTCTGTATTTGACAGATTGTTTGAATATTCTCCGTACTTGTAAGAACCTACTTTTCCGTCAGTTACCTGAACATATCCAGGGCAGAGGGATGCGCCGGCAGCGGTAGCAGCCTTAGCATAGAATCTCATAGTGTATTCGCCTGCTTTGAGTTCCATTTCCTTATAAGAAATGCGCTTGTTGGATTTAGAATCACCTTTTACCAGAACTGCATAACTGCCGCTGTGCTTGTCTGTGCTCATGGAAAGAGTTGCATTGCCTGCAGTAGATGTTGTTGACCAGTTGTTTGGAAGTCCTTCAACCCAAGCCTCAAAATCTCCGTTCGGTTTTGTGAGGTCGCCGATGTTGCCGCTAGGAAGGTCTTCAACAGAACCTGCTTTTACGGACAGACTCTTCACTTCCCATGTTGATGATTGTGTATCGTCGCAAGTATGACGGAGAGCTATGACAACTTTGCTGCCCATGAATTCTGCAGGAATGTTTACTTTCTTCTCTTTGAATGTGAAGCTTGAACCCATGCCGTCAGTGTTGTATTCTATTGTCTGCCAAGTTGCGGTTTTTACATCTCCTGTATAGTTCTTGCTGATTACGATAGAGTTGTTAGCATTGATGTCACCTTTTTCGTAGTTGATGGCATGGTTGATTGTGATGTATGCCTCTGTTGCTTTAGTGAAATCAATTTCCGGAGATACGAGGAATGTTACACCTGCCTGGTTCTCTTTGGTTCCGTCACCGTTGAAGTCCTGGAATCCGGTTACCATTGCACTTGAATAGTCATTATACCATTTCAGTGTACCGCTGGCTGATGAAGAAGTGAAATTGCCGAGTGATGAAGAGAAATCCTGGTCGATGAAAGTACCTTCTGGCAGTTCGCCTTCACCGCCACCTTCTTCTTCAACCTTGCCGACCTGTACTTTCAGACTCTTAACCTCCCATGTAGAAGATGATGATTCGTTACATGTGTGACGCAGTGCTATGACAACTTTGCCGCCCATATATTCAGACGGAATGTTCACGCTCTTCTCAGTGAATGTGAAACCTGTGTTGAGGCCTTCCGTATTATAGTTCAGAACCTGCCATGTAGCGGTTGTTACATCGCCTGCGTAGTCCTTGCTTATGACGATGGAGTTGTTTGTGTTGATGTCACCTCTTTCGTAGTTCAACGCGTGGTTGATGGTGATATAAGCTTCTGTTACTTCTGTAAGATCGATTTCCGGACCAACGAGGAATGTCACACCGGCCTGATTCTCCTTTGTGCCGTCGCCGTCGAAGTCCTGGAATCCGGTAACCATTGCGCTCGAGTAGTCGTTATACCAGTTCAGGTTTCCGCTCGCAGCTTTTGATGTGAAGTCGCCGAGCGATGATGTGAAGCTCTGGTCGAGCAGTACGCCTTCCGGCAGTTCCTGACCTCCACCGTTGTTGTTCGGGTCGTCGTACGGTGCCGGTACGTCTTCGCAACTTGTGAATGTGAATGCCGCCATTGTAAGAGCAAACACTGAATATAATATCTTTTTCATAATGTTTTCTTTTTATTGTTATTGTATTTTTGTTCTTATTATTTTACTTCTTCGACGTCGTCAATCGAGCGGATGATTATCTCCCATGAGTCGTTGTAGCGCTTGAATATACCAGTTATGTTGCATTTGCCCTGCGGTACGGTACGTCCGGCGAAGTCGCTGTATGGCGATGTGTATATCATGACGCTGCTTGGCTGCTCGTTGAAGTTGAGACTTATGGACTGGGTTCCGTTAGGATCGGAGAATGTCGTGCTTGATGATGCGCCCTTTATGGATACATTCTTTATCACACCGAGTTTTCCGCTGTCCTTGTCGAAGGTCCATGTGGTCTTTGCATCGCCGTCGGCGAACACTTCAGGTTCGAGTACTTTGTAGTTGCCTGTAATCTTGAAGTGGTCTTGCCAGAGGAATCTGTTCATTCGGCTTACGTAAGTATTGCCGTTCTTGTTGGTATAGAGCGTTCCTATTTCGGCCTGTTTGCCGTAGTTGCCCACGTAGAGTCCGTTCAGTTCTACGAGTATCTCAGTTCCTACAGGCAGGTATCCGTTGATTCCGCCCTGAGCTATTGCGATGATGATGGCGCCGGTCTCGTCCTGCACGGCAATCTCGTTGTAGATGTTGCCCTGTATGTCGTTGCCGGTGACATATCCCTTTATCTGCATCGGTTTGGTCACCTGTTCGTATGAGTAGGACGTGTTGATCTTGTCCTTATACATCTCTCTCACTTCGGCGATGGTCTTCAGATTGGTCTCCTCAATGGAGTTGTTGCCGTAGGGAATGGTAGATCCGTTGGGGTCTTCCCAATCATCATCCATGCATGACGTAAGAGTCATTCCGCAGAAGAGTGCGAGCATTATGACTTTCAGATATTTCATATTTTTCATAATTGTCGTCTTTTAGAATTTGTAAGTGATGTTCAGCATTCCGTTTGTACCGTAAGCATAGAACTTCATCGGGTTTCTTGAGAAGCGGTATGCTCTGATGTTGCCGGAGTTGGTGTAGTCGCTGCGGCTCTGTTCGTAACCACCTGTGCAGATGTTCTGGTTGTTGAGTATGTTGGTCACCATGAGGTTGATTGACAGAGAACCGTGTTTGAGATAGATGCTGCGTCCTATTGAACCGTCGAGCATGAATCCGCCTTTGCCTTTAGCCTGCTCGAGTGCAGACGGCATTACGTTGCCGTTGTTGTCGAATACGTTGCCTGTTGCGTTCTGACGTGCGTTGAGTGTGCTTTCGTAGCGGTAGCACGGAGAGTATGACAGGTATATGCGGTCGTAGTAGTTGCAGTTGAGGTCGATGTACCAACCGCCGCTGTGGTAGCTCAGTCCGAGGCTTGCTGCTGTGAGCGGTGTGCCTGAGTCGCGCATGTCCTTGTTATAGACGGTCTCGTCTGTGTATGTGGCCTTGGTAGAGTTCATGTAGCGTACGTGAGCGTTGTTGATGATTTTGGCATCGTTTATTGTTCCGATGAGGTTGATGTCGAATGCGCTTGTCACCTTGAATCTCAGTCCTGCTTCAACTCCGTAGTATTCTTTCTTCATGTCGGTGAGTGACACGTATGAGAAAGAGTTGATATCGTCGAAGTAGTAGTTCTGCCAGTCGGTCACGTTGGTGAGATAGCTGTAGTAAGCGTTGATGTTGGCATGGAGCCATGAGTTTTCGAGCTGGTAGCCGAGTTCTGTGCTGAATACGTGTTCGTTCTTGAGGTTGAGCACGAAGTCGTTGTTGATTTCAGGTGATGCGAATGCCGTTCTTGCCTGTGGTGCGCGGTGCTCATAGCCTATACCGAAGGTGATGGTGTTGCCGCGTCCGAGGTTGAGGTTCGAACCGAACTTCACTCCTCCGTCGAGGAACTGTGCGGTCTTGCTCTTGCCGTATGAGTTGTTTGCGGCCATACCGTTGCGCATCTTACCGTCGCGCTGCATTGATGTGTATCCTATCTTTGCGGCAACAGTGTAGTGCAGCGGTCCGAAGTTCTCGCTGTAACTTGTCCAAAGCTTGCCGTTGTTCACGAGCAGATCGTAGTCGTATCCGAAGCGGTCGCCTACCTTAACGAGGGCGTCGCGGTGGTTCAGGTCGTACTGTATTTCGTCGGCATCGCGTCCGTATGTTCCCAAAGCGTAGGTATTGATGTTGTGATAGATGGTAGCTCCGAGCATATCCTCCATGGTCTGGTAGTGCATGCCTTTGTTTGTGGCGGCTATGATACCCAGGTTCCATGTCTTGTCTTTGTCTATCTGTTTGTTGAGGGTTGATGCAAGAGTCACGGTCAGAGCGTCGTTGTGCTTGGCCTGTATGTAGTACATTGCGTCGTTGCCCTGTGCCGAAACCTGTGAGTTAGAGTAGTACAGACGATCCCAGTTTATCTGTCTGTTTGCCTTGGAAGCGGTCCAGAACTGATAAGCCATGTTCCAGTCGGCAAGGTTCTGTTCCGTGCGGTTGTTGAAGTCTGTCTCGTCCCAGACATCATAATAGCTGCTCGGCATGTTCTTCCAGTAGTTCGGGTGTGGGTTGTCAGCATTGTTATAGTTGAGCTTGGTGCTCTTATACATGCTGTATTTTCCCATGAGCGACGTCGTGAGTTTCGACTTGTCGTCTATGTTCCAGTCCCAAGTGAGCAGGGCTGTCGGCGCAAAGTCGTTCACGATACGCGAGTTGCGCTTCTTGCCGTTCTGGTATCCCCAGTACGGGTTGTAGTATCTGACGTTTGCCAGCCAGTACATTTCGTCAGTACCGGCACCCTGTGATGCGCGCTCTGTCGGGTTGCCCCATGTAGAGAGCGACAGCGAATGGCGTCCGTCGCCGAACACCTTCTGAATGCCGAGGAAGTAAGAAAGCGAGTTGTAGAACGTGCCTTCCACATATCCTTCGTTGGCCCAGCGGTAGGTAACGTTGCCCGAGAAGGCCCATCCCTTGTCGCTCAGTCCGGTGTTGAATGTGTACATGCCGCGCAGAGTATAGCTGCGGTTTGCGCCGCTGAGTGTTATTCTGTGTCCGGTAGGCATGTTGGCCGGTCTGAAGTTGTAGTTGTTCGCTCCGCCCATGCCCGGCATTGCGAACGTGTTGCTCTCGAATGGGAGCGATGATTCCATATTGCGGGTCTGCTGGTTAAGACCTCCGACGAGAGAGTAGCGGAACTGTCCGCTTTCCATGTCGTTCATCGGTACACCGTTGATATAGACATCATTAAATTTCTGATCGAAAGCGCGATAGCGGAAGCGTACGGGAGAGAAGAGGTATCCCACCTCGCTTGCATAGATGTTGGTGTTAGAGTTGACGATTGTCACGTTCTGCGACATGTCGTCATCTTCGCCCAACTGCGCTTCTGTGAATGTGAATGCCGTTTCGCTTAGCGCTGCGGACTTTAGCCCGATGGAGTCTTGCTGTGCATGTGCCAAAGACGAGCAACAAAGGGCTATCACTGCTAATTTGAGCTTCTTTTGCATGTGTATGAAAATTATGATTTGTTTATGGTGCAAAGTAAGGAAATAATTTTTAAAGACAAAAGCTTTTTTGATTAAATTTTCGTGAATTATGCGTTTTACGAAAGACTGTTTACGCTTTCGGAATAAATGTGGCTGTTATGAGAACATTGAAGGCTGCAAATGCCTTTGATTATGGAGTTTATGCTTTTCTGGAATAATTGAGACGGGTGGCAGAAAAGTGGACGTGTGGGGTGGTGTTGTGTGGTTTTGGATATGCGGGAAAGTGCTTTTCGGGTGCGTTATGGTGCTTATATGTTTAACATTGTTAACATTAATACGCTCCGTTTTTTAACATTTCATTTCCCGGAAATCTGTGTGATGCAAGCCGTTAAAAACCATTTTTCATCATGCTTCAGACCTATTTTCCGACCGGTTTTTTCTCCGGTGTGTTGCGATATGGGCTTTTTCGTGTTGCGATAAAGCCCGTATCAGGGCCTGATAAAGCCTATTTCATGTGGTGAAAAAGCCTATTTCGCACCTCAATAAGGCCTATTTCGCAAACTCACGGATGAGGCATGAAAATGCCGGATTGCTATAATGTTCTGATATTCAGTGTATTAATGAATATGCGTAATTTTCGCTGTTTTTCGACCTTTGGGTGTCATTGATTGGAAAAACGCGAATTTTCGGAGACTAAAATGTTAAAAAACGCACTGCGGATAGCGTTTATAATTATGTATGATGAATTATAAATCCCTGGTGTCATGATCTCCGTTCAGGGCCTATTAACGCCTCACTGTACTGCGCAGATATAAAATTAATGTGCCATTGTGATTAAATTTCCATGAAATATACAGATTATTCAAATTTATTACCGATATTTGCAGAATATCACGCATGTGTGGCCGGAGAGCCTTTACGTGGCGTCGATATATCCGCATGGGAATAATATTTTGTAAAAAGGATATGAAACGATTGAATTTTTTGCTTTTGGCGTTGCTGTGGCTTTCGATTACCATCGGAGCATCGGCACAGAAGAAGTATTCGGCTTATGCCGTGGGCTTCTACAATCAGGAGAATTTGTTTGACACATGTCATGACGAAGGCAAGAACGACTACGAGTTTCTGCCCTCCGGCTCTTACCATTGGAACGGGCTGAAATACTCACACAAGCTGCGCAACATGGCGCGCGCGCTTGCCGACATGGGCACCGACGTGCTGCCGGGTGTGGGATGCGCCGTGATAGGTGTGAGCGAGGTGGAGAACAACAAGGTGCTCACCGACCTCGTGGCTCAGAAACCTCTGGCAGAGCGCGGCTACCGTTTCGCTCATGTTGAGGGTCCGGACAAGCGTGGTGTGGATTGTGCGCTGCTCTACAATCCGGCTCTGTTCACCGTGCGCGACGTCAAGCTGGTACGTTATGTTCCCGAGGGCTCGATGGATAAAGACTATACCACGCGTGGTTTTCTCACCGTCAGCGGTACTCTTGCCGACGAACATGTTACGATAGTAGTGTGTCACTGGCCAAGCCGTTTCGCCGTTTCGTTCTATCGTGAGGTGGCAGGACGACAGGTGAGAGCGCTCAAAGATTCGCTCATGACTGCCGATCCTAAGGGCAAGGTCATCGTGATGGGCGATATGAACGACGACCCGATGAACAAGAGTATGCACGAGATGCTCTCGGCAAAGGCCGACATAGAGGACGTGGGCGAGGGCGATATGTACAACCCGTGGTATAACATTCTGAAGAAAGAAGGACGCGGCACGCTTATGTATAGCGGTTCGTGGAACCTGTTCGACCAGATTGTGCTCACTCCTAACTTCCTCAACAAGAAGGGCAGCAAGGATTATTCTACTCTGAAATATTGGAAGAATCAGATATTCTCACGGCCGTATCTTTTCCAGACTGAGGGTAAATATAAGGGACAACCCAAGCGTACGACGGCCGGAGGTATATGGCTCGACGGATATTCAGACCACCTGCCCGTTGTCGTTTATCTGTTGAAGGAGCAGAAATGACCGTGAGTGCGACTGACACAGATGCCGCAAAGGCCGGAGGCGTTCCCGCTGTGGAGCGTCATCCTTTCGAACCTTTCCTGCCGGACGGATGCCGCCTGCTGATGCTGGGCAGCTTCCCTCCGGCAGAGAAGCGTTGGGCCATGCGGTTCTATTATCCTAATTTCACCAACGACATGTGGCGCATCTTCGGGCTATGTTTCCATGGCGACAAGATGCGTTTCGTCGATCAGGAACACAAGACGTTCCGCCTTGATGACATAAAAAGCCTGCTGCGCCTCCGCGGTATCGGACTTTACGACACGGCGAGGGCCGTGCGCCGTCTCAAGAACACGGCGTCAGACAAAGACCTGGAGGTGGTGGAGCCGGTCGATCTGAAGGCCATGCTGCGCTCGTTGCCCGAATGTAGGGCTGTGGTGGTGACCGGTCAGAAGGCGTGCGACGTGCTGTCCGGATGTTTCGGAATAAGTCGTCAGCCTGCCGTGGGCGAATATGTGGACTTCAGTTTTGAGGGACGCGCGCTGAGGCTCTACCGCATGCCGAGCAGTTCGCGCGCCTATCCAATGAAGGTGGAACGCAAGGCCGAGTATTATAAACCCATGTTCGAACGCGAGACAGGGCTCTGAACGCATCGGCACATCGCCGTAAACGGGACACGGGTCAGCAACAACCATTATCTGAAGATAAAAACTACTGCTTATGAACAAAGTGACGATTATAGGAATAGCCGGTGGTACAGGCTCAGGAAAAACCACCGTTGTGAAGAAGATTGTGGAGTCGCTGCCGCCGCATCATGTGGCTGTGGTGCCGCTCGACTCTTATTATAACGACACGTCTGACATGACTGAGGAGGAGCGTCATGCCATAAACTTCGACCATCCTGATGCGTTCGACTGGAAACTGCTCATAAAACACATCAACGAACTGCGTGAGGGCAGACCGGTGGAACAGCCCACATATTCGTATCTGAAGTGCAACCGACTGCCTGAAACGGTGCATGTGGAACCTAAACCGGTGATTATAGTCGAGGGCATAATGACCCTTCTGAACAAGAAACTGAGGGATATGATGGATCTGAAGATATTTGTAGATTGCGACAGCGACGAGCGTCTGATACGCAACATACAGCGCGACATTATAGACCGCGGACGCACTGTGTCGATGGTTGTTGACAGATATCTGAAAGTTCTCAAGCCTATGCACGAGCAGTTCATTGAGCCGACGAAGCGTTATGCCGATGTCATCATACCGCAGGGAGGCGACAATCTGAAAGGCATAGGCATTATATGCAAGTATATCGAGGGCATTGTGCCCCACGATGAATAGTGGTGCGTCGCCATTGAAAGGCTCGCGCCACCAGTCATTTCTTATTTGTTTCGGTGAGGAGGCTTTTGTCTTTCTCACCTTTTTTTTCGTCTGTCTCCTTCATTTTCTTGCGCAGCAGATAGAACTTGATGGAGTTCACGCTCTCTGATACGCCGTAGAGCAGCATGCACCAGCCTATGACAAACAGCGGCGCGGAGGCAATGGCCGACGGTCGTATGAGTGCGAGAAGACCTACGAGAAGTATCACCGACGGCATTATCCAGAAGTAAATGCCAACGCGGAACGTGCGTGCTATGGCGGCAAGGCTTACAAACTGGCCTATCGCTCCGATGATAAGGATGGCGGCAAGGATGAACATCAGCCATGATATGAACGCGTTTGGCATGAGCGCGAGGATGAGTCCGAGCACTATGCTGCCCAGACCCGTCAGCGGAAACGACACCTTGAAGCCGCTCAGTTGGCGTCCTTCGGCATCGAAAAGCTGCACATCGCTCTCGCGGCGGCGTGCCACGAAGTATGCCGCGCAGGATATTACACCGGACAGAAAGAACAATATGCCGATGACGATGGTGAGCCATGTGACGGTCTGTTCTCTGTATTTTATCAGCAGTACGCCCATTATTATTGCGCTGACGGCGCGTGCCAGCGAGCTTTGTATTATCTGCATGGTTTTAATTTTTTATGGTTTCTTTGTCGTGTCGTATTTTTTAATCCGGTTATTACGTGCGCATGGTCTTTCTGTATGTGTGCCGAGGCGCATCCTATATTATGCAAATATAGTGAAAGGTGAGTGCAACAGCAAGGCGGAAGAACGAAGTTCTACCAGACTTGATACTGCCGAACCGTATACTATATTATGCAAATATAGGAAAAGTTAGGCACACTGCAAGTGCCGGAGAGTGCTTTTTTATTTTGTAGTGTCGTATGGTTGGAGTATCTTTGCATAAGATTGGATGCGGTTCGGCAATGCCAAATCCGGAAAAACTTTGTTTCTCCGTTTTGTCGTTGCTCTTACCTTTCACTATCTTTGCAAAAGATACTCTGCACTCGGGAAATTGAAAGTAAACTTTCTTTCCACTCGTTTGCGCTATCTTGAAACTCAAAACGATATAAGGATAATAATTATGACAAGACTTTATTTGGTACGTCACGGAGAGACATTTGACAATGTTAATAAGATATTGCAGGGTCAGACACCCGGCGAACTGACGCCTGAAGGCATAAGACAGGCCGAAGCCGTGAGAGACAGAATGGCAGGAGAGAAAATCGACGCGTTTGTCTCGAGCGACTTGAAGCGTTCTTACGACACGTGCAGAATAATAGCCGGACCCCACGGAATGGATGTTGTCACCACTCCGTTGCTTCGCGAACGCGACTGGGGAGGGTTCACAGGAAAGTATATTCCCGACCTGAAGGACCAGAAATGGCCCGACGATGTGGAGTCGATCGACGCTCTTCGTGAGCGCGCGGGACGTTTTCTCGACTTCATACGCAAGTCATATCCGGGCAAGACTGTGCTGGCTGTGGGACACGGCATTGTGAATAAGGCGGTGCAGAGTGTTTATTGGGGAAAACCGATGAACGAGATAGAGCGTATGACAAATGCAGAGGTGCGGACTCTTGATTTATAGATCCGCACCTCTGCTGCTTGTCTGTCCTTAATCAATCAATGTTTATCATTTAATAATGGAAGAGACAGATACCGTTGAATTTGAATTTTAAATTATGTTGACTTACACTTACGCTTGTTTGGAATGAGTCGTCGGCTTATCGGCGTCCTCCGAATTTGCCACCGCCACGGCTTGGTGATGACGAACCCTTGCTCGTTCTTGGCGAGCTCTTCGGAGCTGAGAACGACGAGCGGTTGCTGCTGCGCGATAAGCTCGTGCTGCTTTTCGCACGGTTGCCTCCGAACGATCTGGTGGTGTTGCCGGTGCTTCTTGGCGACTTGTTGCGTATGTTGTTTATCAGATCGTGGTTGTTGCTTGCCGATCCTCCGAGACGTCCGCTTCTTGAGAACGACGACTTGTTCTTTACCGTTCTGTTGGTAGATACATTGCCGTTTCTCGGTGTGAACGTGTTGCGCGGTTTCTGTTCGGCCTTCTTTACGGCTCCTCCGCGCATACCTCCGAAGCTGGAAGCATTGATAGATGGTACGTCCTTCTTGTTTGTTATGCCTGAAGGCCGTTTGCCGAAGCTGCCTCCGTTGTTGTTGGGACGGCTTGTAACGAGAGGCTTGTTGCCGTTCTTTCTGTTGCCGAATATGCCTGTGTGACCTTTGCCATAGTCGCCGCGTTTGAATCCGTCGCGCATTCCGAAGTGAGTTACACCCGGTTTCGGTCTGAAGTCATGGCGCTTATACCATGAGTGTCCGCCGTTGTGTCTCCAGCTGTGACCACCTTTATATACAACCACGAAGTGCGGACAACCGAAGTAGAAATAGTCTCTGCGCGGATAGCGTGCGTATATTCTGAACCGCCAGTAGCCTGCGCTCCAGTAGAGCGGACGGTAGAAATAGAGTGCTGAGCAGAACGTGTTGTACTGCCAGTCGAGCAATATGTAGCTCATGTCCAGAGTGCGCTGCCGCCAGTAGATACCGAATAGGTCGTCCTGTGTGCGTATGCTCATAAGATAGTCGAGGTTTATCTCGTATGCAGCTTCATACTGCTCTTCGCTCAGATTAAGTTCATACGCCATCTTGTCTGTGAGGAAAAGCGCCTGTTCGCGTGCCTGTTCATAGCTCATCGCGTTTGCTGATATCGCCGTTGCGAACAGAAAAATAAGGGCAGATATAAACTTTTTCATAATCGTATATTTAGACGTTATACATTCTTTATCTTTTCTCTGATGCAAAGATACAATGAGTTTTTCCGCCGGAAGAGGGAATTTTCCTATATTATCGGGGGATTTCCCTATAATGTAATATGGGTTTGTCTATTGCCGTAGAAATGTCGTGATGAGCAGACTTTGAGCCATTTTTTGCACAATGTAGCGTAAAATACGTGTTTATCGGACGAGTGATGTAATTTTGTAGGATATTTTACGTTTATATAGATATGAGATATTTATATGTGATAGGGCTGTTGCTTTCGGCAGGACTTACGGCCCGTGCGCAGGCGTGGACCGATTTTGACAATCCGGGAAAACTCAAACCTTTTCACGGAATGAGATACATGGTGGAGACGCAGGGCTCGTTCTCCAACAACAAGACACCGTTGTGGCTCAACGCCAACAAGTACGGACTGAGCTCGTTGGAGAGCAACAACGGATATGTGAGAGGCATGGTGGCGCGCGATCTGGCGCAGGATTCCATAAGACGGTGGGGCATAGGCTACGGCGTTGACGTTGCGGTGCCGGTGAACTATACGAGCAGCGTGGTGGTGCAGCAGGCTTATGCCGAACTGAGATGGCTCTACGGAGTGCTCACCGTGGGCAGCAAGCAGCAGCCCATGGAACTGAAGAACAACGCGCTGAGCAGCGGATCGCAGACGCTCGGCATCAATGCGAGGCCTGTACCGCAGGTGCGTCTGGCGCTGCCCGACTATTGGGTGCTGCCTTTCTCGCACGGATGGCTGAGGGTGAAGGGACACATAGCCTACGGCAAGATGACTGATGACAACTGGCAGCACGAGGTGACCGACTGCAAGTCGAAGTATGCCGACGACGTGCTCTACCACAGCAAGGCGGGCTATATAAAGATAGGCAACGAGGACAGATTCATGCCCTGGTCGCTCGAACTGGGATTGGAGATGGCCGCCACGTTCGGAGGAACGGCATACCGCCCGCAGAGCGACGGCACGATGCTGGCCCTGAAAGGCGAGGGCGGACTGAAAGGCATGTGGCACGCATTCATTCCCGGAGGCGCGGACGCGGGCGAGACGCTCTACAAGAACATAGCCGGCAACCAGGTGGGATCGTGGCTCATGCGTGTGAACTACGACGGCGACCGCTGGCGTCTGAGCATTTATGCCGACAAGTATTTCGAGGACCACTCGGCAATGTTCCTGCTCGACTACGACGGTTACGGCCAGGGCGATGAGTGGCAGAAGAAGAAAAAGAGCAAGTTCATACTCTACGACCTCAAGGATATGATGCTCGGCGCTGAGGTGAACCTGAAATACGGCACGTGGCTCCGCGACATAGTGTTCGAATATATATACACGAAGTATCAGAGCGGACCGGTGTATCACGACCATACACAGAACATATCCGACCACATCGGCGGCATAGACAATTATTATAATCATTATGTATATACCGGCTGGCAGCACTGGGGACAGGTGATAGGCAACCCGCTCTACCGCTCGCCGATATACAACGACGACGGCACAATATCGGTAAAGGATTCGCGCTTCATGGCTTTCCATCTCGGCATAGACGGCCGCCCTACGGAGAATCTGTCATACCGGTTGCTCGGCACGTGGCAGGAAGGTCTGGGAACGTATGCCATGCCATACACAAAGAAGCAGCATAACGTGAGCTTCATGGCTGAGGCCACATACAGCTTCAGACACAACTGGAAGGTGACGGGTGCCTATGCGATGGACTTTGGTCATATTCTCGGCAACAACGCCGGTTTCCAGCTCACAATATCCAAGAGCGGATGGTTCTGAAAAACGTACGGTAGAACATCGGGTGAAACGTGAATTTAAAGACAACAGACAATGGAAATGATGAAGAAAAACATATACGTAATAATGACGGCGTGGCTGGTCATGAGTGTATTTGTATCGTGCGACATAGAGACATCGGACAATGGCAAGCTCGACGGATACTGGCATCTCGACAGGGTCGATACCCTCTCGACCGGCGGAAGAGCGGACTTGTCCAACAAATACATATTCTGGGCGGTGCAGAAAGACTTGCTCAACACCATTGACAGGCACGACGGTGCGGGCGATTTCCTTTTCCGTTTCGAGCATAAGGGCACTACGCTGCGAGTGTATGAACCGCACGTGAACGACAGAATGAACGGCGACCCGGCTGTGGAGGACGCAGGAATGCTGAGTCCGTTCGGCGTGAACGCGCTCGACGAGACATTCAAGGTGGACCGCCTGTCGGGCTCGAAGATGAAACTTTCTACTGATAAACTGAAACTTAGTTTCACAAAACTCTGATTCGCGGCGGCCGTTTCTGCCGTGGCATACAGCGTGTATTACCTGTTGTGTCGTGGCAGACGGTGCTGTCTTACGCGGCAGGTTGTATGTCTCCTTACGCCATATATCAGTTTTTTCAATGAAAAACCGGGCGATGAGCTTACGATTTTTCTTGACTATATTTTGACAAAATATTTTCGCAAAAGAGATGTAAAGGAATGTTAAATCCCGTGTTGTGAGGGCCGTTTCAGACCATAACGTGTTTTCATATACCCTATAACATAGTCCGAAAATATTAATATTGCCTTATGATATTGCCCATTTCGTGTTGCAATAAAGCCTATAATAGGGTGCGATATGGCCTATATTAGCCCCTGAAATGGGCCATTTCGCATGCCGAAATGGTGCTTTTTGCAATGCGAAAAAATACCCCTTAAATATAAACTATTGATATTCAATATGATAAGAAAACCTCTCATAATTCGCGTATTTGTGCCCGAAGGAGAGTCTGTAAGCAAATACGCGCTTATTTTATGGGGTATAGTGGAAAACTCAGACCGAAAAATCGAAAACTGCTTACAATTTGAAAGTTGCCAATATCGGTTTAATTTAAACCGATAATCAGACGTCATGTGAGTTTCGTCCTATTGTCGGGCGGTACGTATTGCATCTTTTATTTGGTGTGTAAAGTGTGTTTTATTTGGTGTGTAAAGTGTTGAGCCTTGGCAACGTGTCGGATGTTATTGACGGCAATAGAGCGGATACGTAGGACGAATAATAATCATAAAGGAAAATAAATATCTGCGTTCTGACGATCTGTCTTGTTTTAACCCGAATCGGTTATTTAGGATTCAGTCGGTATTTTTGCTTTATATTGGGCGTGTTTTCGGCAGTTTCTTTGCAGGCATAGCGGGCTATGTCAAGAAAATCGGACAAAAAGAGGCCAATGGAAAACGAAAAGACGACTGAAAGAATGAAATATAAACAGATAAAACCATGTGGGGTCTAATGACCTATTTGGGTTTAATTTCGATAGAAGAGGATGATGTGGAGCAGTGTTTCAGTCGCGGTTTTTCATTAAGACAAGTCCGCACGTAATTTCCATAGTGCCCGATGGAGCCATCCTTAAAATCCGTTTTATGGCATAAAAAATCCTTTCCGGCTCTTGTCGGAAAGGATTCCTGATATATATCTTTGTAAATGTCATTATTATAAACGATTCGTTCTACAGCTCCGTAACCGGCATGTCTGTGCATAAACATTTCTGTATGAGAGATGCCGTAAGTGCCTTTTCTTACAGACAGACGGCTGTGCATGGTGGCGTTGCGGTTTGTCTATGATTGTGCCGCGCGCAAGTCCGCCGTGCGGTGGTGTGACTGCGGAGCTGTGAAATCAGTCGGACATCACTTGCTTATTACGCTTCCCTCATGCTGCTGCGTGCGCTCCTTTCTTCTTATGAATACGTCTATGATGAGCTGGAAGGCCGTGTATATGATGATGTCTATCAGTACGATGATATCGCTTTCCAGTCCCGGACGCAGCATCTTGTTTATGAATACGAACGCAAGAGCCAGGAGCAGTATGGTGACGAGAGCCTGATGTTGCGACATTCCGGCGCGCATCAGTTTGTGGTGTATGTGGTTCTTGTCAGCCTTGAATATGGGGTAATGGTTTCTCAGACGTCGAAGCACGGCACTATGAGCAGCGTGTAGGTTATCAGCAGACTGTTGTTGCGGTAGGGCATGACGTTGGGATTGTGCATGGCAAACTTGATAAGCAGGAATCCGAGAATGAAACCCAACGTCAGACTGCCCGAGTCGCCCATGAAAATCTTGTGCCCCTTCTCAGCCTTTCCCCAGATGTTGAAGTACAGGTAAGCCGTGAGCACACCCATGAGGCCGGCTATGAGAATGGCGTATGTGTAGATGCCCTCGTGCATGAAGCACAGCAGGAAGCCCGCGAGCGAGAGTAGGGCGAGTCCGCCTGCGAGCCCGTCGATGCCGTCTATCAGGTTCATGGCGTTGTCGATGAACACGAGCACGAACACCGTTAGCGGCGCGCCTATCCAGAACGGCACGTCATATATGCCGAACATGCCGTAGAGATTGTTGATGTACAGGCCGGAGATGGGCAGCAGCGCGGCGGCTATTATCTGCACCGAGAATTTGGTCCGCGGCCTTACTCCCACGATGTCGTCCACTATCCCGATGATGTATATCAGCGAAAGACTGATGAGAAACATCACCGACCATGTGCCTACCGTGAGCTGCTGGCGTCCCGTGAGGTGGTCGAGAATTGAAATTCCGAAGATGAACGCTATCAGAGTGCACGGCAGAAAGCATATTCCGCCAAGCCGTGGTATCACGTTTTGATGTATTTTCCTGGCGTTGGGAATGTCGTATAGCTTCTTCCTTATGCAGAAGTTTATTATGTACGGAATTATGATGAATCCGCACACGGTGCTTATGATGAAAGCAGACAATACCAGAATGATATAGTTCTCCATAATAATGTCAGTTTATAATATTAACTCATTTTTTCACATAATATTGCATAAAACACCTTTTTAATCCGTCGCGGCCGTCGCATTACCATGGCATACAGCATGGGCATGAACAAAATAAATGTGTTATTGCGTGATGAAAATGTGGCAGTTTGTAAATTGTATATTCTTTTTATTTGCCGATTTGTATTTTTTTCTTAACTTCGCAGGCTGAATACTGGTATTATAGTTAGTCGTTGACCGTCAGCCACATTGTCGTAGTCTGCAAGACGACGCAATATGTGTAATAATTCAAGTCGTAATGGTCATATAAATATTTGAGTGTTATTGAAGATGAATGAAGATTTAGTATCTGTTATTATGCCTGCTTTCAACTCGGAGCGATACATAGTCGAGAGTATTGAAAGTATATTGAATCAGACATATCGTAATATAGAATTACTGATAACAGATGACGGTTCGGAAGATAATACGATATCCATCATAAAATCATACGCGCAAAAGGATTCACGCGTGAAAGCCTTTTTTCTCAAAGGAAACACTGGCGCAGGAAGTGCCAGGAACAATTCCATAAAACATGCCAAGGGCCGCTATATCGCCTTCTGTGACAGTGACGATGTGTGGTTGCCTGAGAAACTGGAGAAACAGATACGTTTCATGCAGGAGAAGAATTGTTGTTTCGCATTCGCGTCTTATTATGTGTTCGACAGCGAGAGCCGCAAGAAAGGCATTGTGCTCGCTCCGTCTTCGGTGTCGCTCATAGATACTAAGCGCGACGATAAGATAGGTTTCCTTACGGCAGTATATGATACTTCTTTTTACGGAAAGTTTTATATGCCCACCTTGCGCAAGCGTCAGGACTGGGCGTACGTGCTTCAGATATTGCAGAAATGCGGCCACGCATATTCTCTCCGCGAGCCTCTGGCTTATTACAGACGTGCAAAAGGATCTATCTCGCACAATAAGTTTTCGTTGATAAAGTATAATGCGAAGGTTTATTCCACGGTATTCGGATATTCAGTCCTACATTCTTATTGTTATCTGTTCACCATGTTTTTGCCTGCTTATGCGCTGAAGGTGATAAACAACAAGATAATAAATATGCGGTATGAGAAGAGAATAAAGTAATATAATTATAAAAATATAAATAATTATGAATGAGAAGGTAAAAGATTTAATGCGCGTAGCTTGATATTTCTCGTGTAGTCATATATTCTCTGTTATATCGGTTGTGCAAATATACATAAATTGCACAACTCAGTTCAAATATTGCACAACATAATGCAATGGTATGCAATATAATATTTTTATATAACTCTGATTTTTAATATAATGTTATATGTATTGGTTTTATAGTATTTTATATTCCGAATCGCAACGGAATCACAAGGAAAAAACCGCAAATGGCTAATAAAAAGCTTTTGCGGTTTTCTTGTTTTAGAATTAGAAAATGTCCGCATTTTGTCAGCATAGGTTGTAATGGGAAACAAATTGGAGTATTTGGTTTACATTGCAGGCAAGATTTATTTGCGATACCTGGAGAAAAAATTATCAATCCAACGGACTAGATATACTATAATAACTCCGGCTATGACCATACTGATAATACGTACCAACATAATTTATAGAATTAAAGATTTGTTTTTATGGAATAATAATGTGCAAAGATAATATCTTTCCGGAGAAAAACAATGGATTTCAGGCGTTGCCGGGGGCCGATTTCTTGCCCTGGCCGTATTC
>ENA-ORSJ01001551-ORSJ01001551.1-human-gut-metagenome-genome-assembly--contig:-NODE-1551-length-18582-cov-2.883359_pt1 | contig 18582 bp, 7 predicted proteins | sample MGYA00242191_ERZ509158 | MGnify/ENA primary metagenome ERZ509158 (study PRJEB26280, sample SAMEA2338623) | human gut metagenome | biome: human gut; feature: human-associated habitat; material: faeces...
CCCCGTCAATACTTCATCTTCAACTTGACAGTCTTCACCACGTCGCCCTCACGCTCAACAGTCACCACAGCCACGGCCACGACTTCGGTCGAGAAGTCCTCCGTTGACGAAGCTGCTATCCTTGCGGTTGTCCGTATTCCGTCAACCGAATATATCGAAATTCGGTCGCCTGGCTCAACTCCCTCAACCCGTATAGCGCCCCTTGACGGACTCCAGGCACGTATGCCGTCACCGCGGGCGTCGTCAATCATACGGTTGAAGCTGATGGAGAAGCGCCCCTCGATGTCGCCCGCCGTTGTCGACGTGAAGTCATAGCCGCCCTCAAGCAGGTCGACGGAGCGCCCGTTAGCGGCGTCCTCAAGTATTACCGACTCGTAGCCGTCCGCCAGACAATCATCGGGCACAGCGATAGTGTACATCCCCGCCTCGGGCAAAGTAACCCCAACGCCTACCCTACCCTCGACGTTCACAGCCGAAAGCAGCGAGTATCGGCCGCCGCCCTGCACGGCGTAAATCTGCGCCACGCCGTCAGCCATCCACTTAACACCGTCAGCACCCATGTCGAAGTCAGTCCTCGACATCTCCGGCGCCACGGCATTGAGCTGGAGCACGTCACCGTCAGCGCCGCCATCATCTGCCGAACGGGTATCGCCTGTGCGGCTGATAGAAAGTGTTAAGGCGGCCATACCTTGATAAGGTACTCCTGACTTTCCTGCTGAAATATCTATGTTTACGTCTTCATAATCTTTCAATGTCGCCGTTTGGGTAAACACGGCATCACCTGCAGGAATATACCCTTCAGGCGTAGTGGCCTCATCGGTATTTATTGTCTTATAAACTTTAGTGTTGACGTCATACCCGTAAATCACACGACCATACTCCATATCACTATAATTCATTGCGCAGAGATACGGCGAACCAAAGAGGTTCCAGCTCATGTTCTCTTTTGCCGTGAATTTATTGCTTGTACCGGGACTACTCGTCCATGGGTCACTGTGGTTCTCCTTCTTCAATGACACTACTTTACTGACATTCATGCCAGCACCTTCCTCGTAGACATGCACCGAACTTGTGCCATTGACCTTGCCAATAAAACGTACATGGGCACTGTTACTACCTTCTTCATTGTCAAGCAAAAGTCCTGTCCTACTGAAATTTTCAGTCTTATTCGTCCAAGCCTCACCGTTCTTATCATCAAAAGAATAATTATAGTCAGCACGCTTAGAACCATCATAATACATTAAAGCAACATTACTGTTGTTTTCAAGTTCGCTGACGGTAAACGGAGCATACGCCATGTCTACATCACCCGGCTTGATATCGCGCTCCATTATAACATAAGACAATCCCACATTATTACCTTTTCCGCGTAAACCTGCACGATGTTCAAGCAACAATACTCCAGGATTAAACGGTTCTGACGTTGTATACTCTCTATCTATAGACAGTTCGGCAGCATCAGTATCACCTTCACCTGCCTTGCGCACGTAAACCACCGACTTGCCACGGGGATAATCGTCACTCGTGACAACATTGTTCCCGTCTGTTGTCATTTGCGGCGTTATGTTCCATGTCTCGAAACATCCGTTATCAACCACATTACGAATACGCTTGTTACCTGCAATGTCACGCTCATGACCAACCATATCTGTATATTGCTTAAGGTCTTTAAGCGTTCCTTCATCAATGTCTGTCGATGTTTCATTCAACTGATACTTCCAATATTCATCTGTTATGTACTTATTTATTTCAGTTACACTTACACGGTTGTTATCTCCATTGCCGATTGAACCTGTTGCAGTAACATTCACGGCCTTTACATTACTTACATTTCCTGTAACCAAAGAGTTGTAAAGTATGCCATTGTCAGTTCCACCAACATTGCCGTTTACTATCGACGTAGAAAGATAACCGTTGTTGATTGTCGGCGCACCGTTGATAAGGAAGCCGTCAACAACAGTGTTCTCTGCATCCAACGTAGCAGTATTAAGTGTAGAGAAATCGTTGCCGTCAATAAGTCCACTACGTGCAGTAAGCAAATCAGACACAACGGTTTTTACTTTACCGATATTTATCGTTATGCCGTCATCTTCATATATTCCAGTAGATGACGATTGACGATCCATTCCTCCATAAACTTTTGTCGTCGGTAACGAGACACGCAGTGTATCATTCATGGCTGCATCAACATTCTTGTCTACAAACACGTAACCATAAATAGGTGGTCCCTCGTTGTCTACTTTATGTGTATTTGCATAAAGACCAGCAAGATCAACAGCGCCCTGCAAGTCGCCCAGCGCTCTGTCCCAACTACTTCCGTCTGGGTTGCTTACCGTAAGACCGGCCCTTACATAAACTATCGGCTGTAACGGAGCTTCATATTCGTAAGCGCCAAGATCAATGTTTGTATCTATGCAACGATTATTATTACCGAGGTCACGCTCATTTGCAAGCAGAGACTCATCATCATTGAGTACTTCACGAGAATAACGAGTTTTGTCTCCTGTGTTAAGTAACATCAGACTTGGACGGATATGATAATCACGCAACTCTTTATCAGAATTTGACGGGTCGACAAAGTTCGGACCTTCCAAGACATCATTATTGTATGTATGAACATCAAAGACTTTATTATTATACCCGTCTGTTTCCAGCATATTCTGCATTGTATTATTCCACGAAACAGAATTATAAACTTTGCTCAATACGCCACTCATGTCCGTCTGATTATTAGCAAACGTTGTGTTTACCAACGTAATGTCACCACCAGACGTTGCAGAAAGTCCCGTACCGCCATCAGCAAACAGGGTGTTGTAAATCAGCACCTTACCCGTTGCATCACTAATGTTAACACCTGTCCCTAGGTTCATCCTGAATGCACTGTTCTTCAGCGTCAGGCTACCGCTTGCATCTTTGACACTGGCATTTACACCATTTGTATTTGTACCAGAATTATTTATAAAAGTAAATCCCTCTATGGTCACGTCACCTCCGTTTGCGTCTACTTGCAACAAATTTTCCGGCGAAGTTGTACTATTACGCATAATAGTTTGATTGGCAAAATTCTGCGCATCGCCTACACCTGTACATGAGCCTTTCAGAGTTAGTGAATCACTATCGTCATTATAATGTACCATATTCAAGCGGAAAGCCGTTCCTGCAGACAACCTTTCCAATGAATATTCCCCATCACGCACGTACACAGTCCTTGCACCTGAATTTTTAATTGGATTAGAAGCCCCTACTATTGCGTCACGCAAATTTGACGTTGCGTTGGCCCAGCTACTGCCGCTGTGGTCTCCACTCTCCTCTGTGGCTACATAAATAGCCAACATTGTACGGAAATTTGATATATATTGATACTCGTAAACGCCAATGTCTATCGGCTTGTCGCCGGTGAGTCCAGTCTCGGGGTTCAACGGGCCGGAATAACGGGCATATCCATCTTCCATGTATTGGTCGCGATAATCGGTCAAGCCATTGTTGTTAAACCAGTCATTATACGCGCCATTAATGTCGCCTTGTACTGGAGCTATACCGGCTCCCTTATCCGTCACTACCGATATTCCCGACGGATTCCACAAGTTATTGGCATCGTTGCCCTCTATCCCAGCCGTTGATGCCGGGCGAGCGAAACGTGGACCGTTGGTGGCTGTATTGTCGCCACTAAGCAGGATGTTTCCATCACTTTTACCTGCCACAAAACGGCCACCATAATCATAATCGCTTGCAGAATGGCTTATCTGCATTTCGGAAACATCTGTTTCATCATTATAGTCTCCACTTTCGTTCCCCCATATCAGGGTATTTGCCAAGTTGCTCTTCCCATTATGGTTGTAAATCACGGCATTCGTCTCGGCCTTGTTCCTTGCAAAAGTGCAGTTCATTATGTCTATCATCGGGTCGTGATACGATGTCATGCCTTCGGCGTACGTAGTGGCTATTGCGCCGCCTTCCCCTGTTGTTTCGTTGTTGACGAACAACGAATTGACTGCGTAAAGAAAAGCTGAAGGGTTCGACGTTCCGGCCATGAATATAGCCCCGCCACGTGCAGGTTGATAATCGGGAGTTGTTCCGTCTTTCACCCAACCGTTGCCTGCAAACATTGAACCTATGACGTTAAGCCGCGCGCCGCGAACAAAGACAGCGCCGCCACGTATGCCAAAGTTATTGATAAAGCGGCAACAGTTCAGCGTGTAGTCCACACCGTTGCTGTATACTCCACCGCCACGCCCGGCCTCATCATTGTCATCAACCGGCGACAGCACATTATAAGTCTCACCATCCATTACAGTAATGCCGTCTAACAATACAGGGGAAGGACTGGCAATGTCTGTTGGTGCACTGGTGTACACCACGTGATAAACGTTACCAACCTCGGCGGAAACATTGATGTTGCCCGAAAGAATCGTTTGGTTGGCCAGTTCCCACGACTCTTTTATTCCGTTGCCGTTGAAGTCGGAGAGTTCACGGGAAGGCAACGTACTTATATCATCACTCCATTCACTATTAATGACGCCGTCGGTCGCAGGTATTGAGATTACCTTATCTTCGCGTTCCTGCATACTTTCTGGCGTGATATACTTTTCTCTACCGCTGAATCCACCATATATACTCACGCCGTGTGGCACAACGAATGAATACAGGCGTTGGTTGTTTTCAACTGTCGGAGAACCATCTTCACGCTTGAATATAGGCTTGTACGTTCCGCCGCTGACAAGAATCTCAAACTTTTTGTCTTGATTTTTCCCGCCTTCCCTCATACTGCGTACATACGCCAAAGCATCTTCAAGCGTTGAGAAAGAGGTATAGAACGACTTGCCGAGGTATTTAAGCATGTCTTCCTTTTCACGCAACTTCACGTTTGTGGTCTGCGATACAAATATTCGCGTAAACAAGTCTGTCGGCAGAATGCCGCCATCGTAAGCGAAAGCGCCTGCGTCAAGACGGCCCATGTCTTGGCTGCGCAATATGCCCTGCATATCTTTTTCTACAACACCGAATGTTGCTTGAAGTCTTGACTGATAGTCGTCATTCAAGCCGTGCTTTATCAATGGCGAAAACTCTTTCAGGCGGTACGTGTCGATAAAGTACATCGTTGAGTCACTCTCCATCGAAGAGTTCTCAAAGTCCGACTCCATCTCACGGGTCTCCACGAAGCAGTCGTTGAACGGATAATACTTGCCGTCCAAGTCCAACACGTCTTGCAACACGCTATCTCTGTATCTTTCATTCGTTACTCCGCTAACGTTCTTGTCAGACGGAGCCGTATTGCCCCAAATGACGGTGTTCAACGACATCGCCGCACCGTCTTCAAGATACAGGCCACCGCCATTGTCGGCTGTATTGCCCGCAATTGTACAAGAAATTATGTGAGCACGGTTATAGTCCGTGCCGCTTTCCGTATTACCGTTATCGGCATAGATACCGCCGCCGTTGTCGGCAGTATTCGCATAAACGAGTGTGCCGCTCACCGTTCCGCCTGGCAATACATAGAGTCCGCCACCCGCAACGGCCGAGTTTCCCGTAACAACACAGTTTCTTACATGCGCCCCTTCAGGTACAATCGCTCCGCCACCTTGCGTATTGGCGTTGCCTGCGCCTGCCATCGACGTAGCCGAGCCGTCAGTGAGCCATACACCGTCGATAATCGCAGGTTTTGTCAACGCCGCTGTACCGTCGCCCTTGCCGAAAGTCACGGCGTGGTAACCCGTCACGTTTTGCGTTATCGTAGAACCTTGCGTCGGCACTGCCTCTGCACTCAGCACTGTACGGTATGTCATGGCGTTACGCTTGTGGTCTTCGTCCGCATCGTCCCAACCGTCATTATTGTAATTGCCATTGGGAAAAGTTCCCTCGAAATATCCGCCCATAACAGTAACGCCCTCGGGCACTACAAACGTGTAACTTTGCGGATTACTTGGATCTGCCAATGTATTGGCATGATAAACAAACTCCTCATCAGTGTATCCCGCAATCTTGACAATAGCGTCTTCCCCTAACGCTGCACGCTCCCCGGCCGCATCAAGCACCGTTTGCAGCTTGTCTGCACAAGCAGCATTCTGTGGCGAGTCCGCACTTGCATCGCCAAAGCCTGTCCATGTAACGTAATAAACACCGTTTTTTTCGTCAGGGAACGTCGTATCCTCATTATCACGCTCGTAAGCACCTATATCGACAGTACAATCCTTTATTCGGTTAGTATAGTCCATGTCGGTTGACGGCAAGTTTATTACTACATTTCCAGCCTGTAATGTTCCGTTATTCACACAACTGCTACCATCTTTTAAGCGGAAATCGTTATTTGTATATGAATTATAGTCCTCAAAAGGATTGTCATTGGCATTATTACCTGTCAAATTTCCGTTCTCTGCCCTGAATTTATCGCTTATATCTGTATATAAAGAGCCTTGGACATAACAATTATATGCGTCATTAAACGTACCCGGAGTATTTGAAGAAATGCTTACACCGTAATTGCCATAGAATAAACAGTTATAAAGTTCAAGGTTAGATGGGCGTTGGTTGCCGTCAGCATACTGGAACAATCCACTTCCGCCCCCATCATTACTATTGGCTTTTTTCCAATTAACGTAATTATAGGCTATCGTATTGTTAAAGAAAGTCGCACTCTCCATGAAAATTCCACCACCACGGTGGCTGCTGTAGTTTTTCGCGACGACAAGATTGTAACCTGTGCCTACTATCATATATGCGCCACCGCCCATACTCTCATCTTCCGTACCAATATAATTGTTCATGATGAAACTGTTGTTGATACGGCTGTTCAGGCCGTCCATATAGAGGCCGGCCCCACGGTTACGGTTATTGTGCCTATTACAATTGTTGACAATTACCATGTTTTGCAACGTCACACCCCTGAATACACGTACACCTGCGCCACCGTCACGGTTTGAAAAATATCGGTTTATATACCCGTGCCGCACAGTGAATCCATCCCACATGGCACCCTCGTATTCAACGTAATTGTCATTATCTATCAAACCAGATCCCGAACCAGGAAAACGATACCGGTTGTCTCGTCCATTAGTACCGCCATTGTTGTTGGCCGGAGCCCATGTAGGCAGACACACATCCGGTTGAAACAATACGTAACGCCTACATACTTTATCCAAATTGGTTACAATGCTTGTAACACGCCCTTCAACATGCCCTTCACGACTGTTCCATGTCCAAGTAACAGGAGTTTCCTTGCGTATCTGCAATATTGTCTCATAATCTGTTTTTTCAAGTTCCGAATCATTTTCATTTGCCGATATATACTGCGATATCAAAGGATGCCTGTCACTTTCGCCAGGGATTCCAGTATTCGGGAATCCACCTAAAACCTTCACTTTGTCACGTATAACAAAGCCTTTATAGTCAGTATATATTCCTGCACCGACCCATACTTCAACCGAATCCTCGCCGGGTTGTAGATTATCGTTAAGCTCGGCAGCTTTTTCCACCGCATATTGCAATCCACTTACATATTGTTCTTTTCTGTTGTTTGTTATTCTATTTCTGTCATTGTTACTATAAGTAGTATTACCGTCTGTATCCCAAAAGTCTGCATAAAAATTCGTATCAAAACCATACGTACCCGTATAATTTTGCTCTGTCGATAAAATAAAATTTCGGTTACTTGCCCTTGCGTAGAAGCCTAAGTCTTCCGTCATATCTTTCTCCACATCGCAAATCACGTTCCCGTTTATCGCCGTGTTCCACGATGTTCCGTCACCACCCTTAGTAACATCCGGATTACCATCTAGTTCCTCTCCTTGTTCCCATTCTTGGTTATACGAACGCACATAGATTACCTTACCCGCTTTCGGCAGGTCTGCCTCGTATGCGCCAAGGTCTGGCACGCCGCCGAGGTCACGCTCGTTGCCCATAATGTCGTTATCAAGACCAGTGTCAGTGTCGGTGGACACCTTATTTATTATATATTCGGCAGCGGCGGACGAACTTGTCAGTGGACGGAACGAGGAGTAGCCGCCGAGGTAGGTATCGAAGCCGAGGGTTGCACCCCTGTTATTGGTCGGGTTGGCGAAATTCTGTGCGCCCTCCGCACCTATGGTAGCCAATATTTCAGAATCGATACTGTTATTGCTGTCATTGCCTTTCGAGAATGAACTTCCTTGAAGCAGGCTCTCATTGACAACGGATGCGCCTATGTTGTTTACAATGGTGACATGATGCATTGTTGTTCGTTCAGCCGAACTGTTCACCACTGCTGTTTCAGTATCTACATTGGTATTATTGTTCACCACGCAGTTTTGCAGGGTGAGCGTTGCCGAAAGGTCAGCATATATTGCGGCGCCGCTAACGGCGGTGTTGTTCTCGAAGATGGTGTTGGCTACGGTTACTTCAGCATCCGGGTGTACAAGCATGCCGGCGCCGTATTGCAGCGTTGCCGAGCCTGCGGCGTAACCGTTGATGATGTGGAAACCGTCAAGCTCTACCTTGGCTCCGCTCTCTACAGTCACGACATGATACAGGCCGTCCTCCAGACTGTCGCCGTCGGGATTACCGTTAAGTTGCGAACGGTGGTTGAGCGGGTCACGCTCAGCCGTGTTGTCGTCGGTAGTGCGGTAATATCCGCCGACTATCCTCAACGACTTGTCGCTCTGCATTTTAAGGATGTCTACCGTGGCTGTCTTTGGGTCTTCATTAACAAAAGCGTAACGTGGCCACAAGTTGCCTTCGAGCACACGGATTTCAAAAACATCATCATTATTGAGCGTATGCTTACCTCCATAAATATCCTTCTCGTCACCAACAGCCCAATCAGCAAAGAAAATTATCGCATCGTTGAGCGAACGGTAAGCCGTGGCCCACGACGAGCCATGATGGTCGGGATCGGTGCATTCAGCGTCAATATACACCACAAGAGTGTTGTCTTCCAAGGCTGGCACAATATCCGACTTAGCCACGCTAAACGCTCCTACGGCCGGCTTCTGGTTAAAGAGCGCGCCCTCTATGTCTATTTCGGGGGCGAGCACCACTTCCTGCGGCAACTGTCCGAGCGCCATGCCTCGTGCCCAGAGGGTTGAGCCTTTAACGGGTTTCCAGAAATAGTCGATGGACAGATCTTTCCAATTACCCTGCACTCCAAACGACGTAGGCATTCCGTCTTCCTCAAATCTCGGCCCCATGCTGCCGTCATCTCCGACGGCATTCTCACCGGAGAGCGATAACGTCTGCTGTTGCAGCACATTGTTCCATACGGTATTATTCACGCCCGATATGGCGTTGTACATAAAGCGCACAGTTGCAGCTGTCGGGTTCTTAGCATACATCGGAATGTCGTTGTTTTCTCCCATGTGGTTATTCCAGATAACGGAGTTTGCCACGAGGGCGTAGCTGTTGATGTATATGCCGCCCGTCTGCGAGGCGTTGGGGTCGGTTGCGTCGGTTGCCGTTACGCATTGGTTGTTGGTTATTGTGTTCTGCAGCAGCACTCCGCCCTCGTCGCAATACACGGCGCCGTTGCCCGAGGCGGTGTTGTTTGACACGACGCAGGTGGATAGAATAAGATACTCGGGATGGTCGTCTCCGCCAGCCGTAGGTGCCTGGTTGTCAAGATATACGCCCGCGCCGTTGCGTGCCGAGTTGTTGGTGAGCATCGAGCGGTGTACCAGTCCACGGTCGTCAACGTACACGGCGCCACCGTTCTGGTCGGAGTTGTTGTTATAGATAAGCGACGACTGCACGCGGCCTCCGCTGACGTACACTCCGCCACCGTTGCCCGTAGCGTAATTTTCCTTCACCACACAATTAGTAAGATAGGTGTTTTCGCCGTTCATGTAGACTCCCGCTCCACGGTCGGTCAGGAACTCATCAAGGCCAGTGCCGCCCTGTGCGTAACCGCCAACGATGGTTACTCCGTCAAGATAAGTAGGCTGATTGAAAGCTTCCTCAAACTCATACCCGTCATTCTCGTTGCCTGTCCTCATCGGGGCGAACCATACCACGTGGCGCGAGTCGCTCGTAAGCGTCCACTTGTTGTTGTACTCAAGCTTCTCATGGTCGTAATATGCCGCCATAAGGATTGTTTCATTTTGGAACTCCCAAGGCATACCACCTTCTTTTTTCTTACGGGTGGTCTTTGTTTCATTGTCATCAGAATCTCCAGTAAATCCTCCGTAAACGCTAATGCCGTCGCGCATGCGGAACGAAGCCGAGTAGGTGGTTGCACTTATTATCTGCGATTGCGGCTCGTATTCTCCTTTTGCCACCCACACTTGTCCCTGCCGCAACCCAAACCTCGCCGGGCAGGTTCTGCGGATTGTTGTCGGCCAGGTAGTCTATCATGCGCTGGATGTCGCCAGAGGCATTTGCCCATGACGAGCCATCGCCCGTGCCGTCCTTCTTTACGTAACGTATGCGTCCATCGGCCACAGGCTGGTATTCAAAGGCGCCGATGTCTATCGTATCGCCTTGAATACGCGTGTCGCCGTTAAGGTCAACACCGTCAATGCCAATACTGGTAAACGAGCCATTGTCGCCTGCGTCAACAAGCGGCGTAGCCTCCATCGGTTCCCATGTCCAGAGTGGATATTGCTGGGCTATGTCGAAACTCGTATCGAAACCGGTCTTAAGCGACGGCGAGCTGAAGTGAGGGCCATCCGCCTCGTTGTTCTTCGCGGCAAGGTAAACGTTAGTGCCCTGCGCTCCTTCGGCATTCACTTCGGGATATGCACAATGCAAGAAATTAGGACGTTCGCCGTCTGTTGACAACGTTGAGTTGCCCCATATTACGGTGTTTACCACTGTGCGCCCCTGTCCGTCAATACCCGAGGCCGTATTACGGGTAACGGTTGAGTTGATTACCTGCGCATTATTGTTATCGCCAAGATATATACCGCCGTTCTCGTTGTTGAATATTGCGGAGTTGACCACCGTGCCTGCCCCTGCAAGATAGATTGCGCCGCCGTGGTTTTCGGCCACACCACGTGTTCCCGCCGCGTTGTTGAAGAAGCCGCAACGGTCAATAAGGCATGTGCCGTTAGCATTGGTTACATTATTTTCGACATACAAGGCACCACCCTGCGTGGCGTAATTACCTATAAAGAAGCAACGCCTTATCACGTATGCGCCGCCACTTGAGTTGTCGCCCGTTACAATAATACCGCCGCCGTTGCCGACAGTCTTATGTCCTCCTGCGATTGTTATACCGTCAACGATTGTTTCCTCTCGGTTATCATTCCCACTTGTTTGGGTCGGGGTTACGTCTAACGTAAGAACACGGTTTGCGTTGTTTGCACGTGTTGTGTTGCTTGGGAATATCAGGTTGGTTGCGTCTATCTCGTCATCGCCGCTGATGTCGCCCGTCAATATGGTTTGGTTCGCCATGCGGTAAGCCTTGTCGCCGATGACAGTGCGTTGATCGACGGATGTTTCATCACCATAGAAACCGCCGTAAAGACGCACGCCTGACTTTAGAGTAAAACCTGTTGATAATTTATCATCCGGTACTTTATAAGTTCCTTTTTTAACCCATATTTCATCATTCTTTTGGGCATTGGCCAAGGCCTCTTCAAGCGTCGTGGCGTTGTCCCATGACGAGCCGTCACCGGTGCCCTTAGCTTCTACATCTACATAAATCGTCTGCGCCATTGCCGCCATCGGCCACAGCATTATCGTCATTAAAACACATAAGGTACGCAATGTTTTTGTCATATTCTTATCGTTTTATTATTTTCAGTATAGTTGTATTATCGTCCTGTCAATAAAAATCGTAACCGAACCAATCCTTTTTGCTTACAGTCAGGTTTGTTAAACACATGTTCTTTCACAATCATCAACCACATCACCCGTATTTACTTTCAGTCTAAAAGGCCGTCTTTAGTAGTGTTAAAGACGGCCTTTCAAGCTGCTAAAGACGGTCTTTAAGGACACATTTGACGGCTCTTTACATCGCCATCTGCTGCGCAGCTGCCTGATGACTATATTCCCGTGTCGGAGTTTTCCTGCGGCCCCTCGAATGTTATTTCCTCATTTACATCATGCGACAGCCCCTTTATTGTAACATTCAGCTTATACCAAGTTGCCTTTTGTAATTTTTGTGTAAATTCATATTTACACGATATGCTTTTATCACCATCTGCAGTGACATTAAATCTTAATTCTGGGTTACTCCCATTAGGAAAAGCGTAATGATAGACACGACCGTTGCGCTGGCTTATTTCTGTTGTATTATAAAATGTCTTATGACCGTCAGCATTATTTACCTCATGAAGCGAAGGGAACAAACAACCTTGATTGTTTTCTGTTCCGTCTCGAGCATCTTTATTATTATAGAATTTAAAATCTGTAACCCTTACATTGGTATAATTAGGATATGCGTCCTCTGCGTCCCACTGAATGTCTATCTTTGCGGCAAGGCGGGTAAGGGTCATAGTTGGCATATTCGTTCTGTCTGATATCCCGCTTTCTGGCTGCTTGACGGTAAATACACGGTTACCGTCTTTTTCATAATATCCCGTGGCGACACTTAAAAACTTTGCCACGTCAATATTACCAGACTGTGCTGAGTAGTCATTGGATATCTCTAAGTCAGCATAAGTGCCTGAGTTAACTCCTTCAATTGCCGCTTCGGGATTTCCGTTTACGTCATCACTGTATGTCACGCCATAGATACGGACTTTTGATCCTTCGATAAGATCTATCGGCAACCAATGGTAAGTACCGTCATAAGACAAGTTTTCATACTCGTCTTTATTTATTATCTCAACATAATATCTACTGCCAGGCACTATGTAGCCGTCATAACCATCAGCCGCCTCAATCATCACGGCCAGCCTATCCCAGTCTTCTCCCTCGCCCGTAGCCTCACCAGGGTCGCCTATTGCGCGTGACGCCTGCGAACTCGGCACATTAAGATACAGGCGCACGGTTTGCATATCATCCGCACCTTGCCGTCCGCCGCCATCGTCGTCGCCCGAACAGGAAGATAATAAAGGCAAAAGGGTAAAAAGATAAAAAGGTAGAAGGCATGCTCCGCTTGCCTTGCTGCAAGGCCGCAGCCAAGCCCCGACCGATGAGAGCGTGCCAAATATGTCTTTAAGGATTATTCTCCATGTCGTTTTCATAATCATCTTATTTTATAGAATTAGGACTAATGGGGGACAGATAAGCCCGATAAACCAACATCAGTATCGGATTGTTCACTTCTTATATCTCTATGTCGTGGTTGCCTCCTGGCTTCCAGTCGAGTGTCACGCTGACACCCACCTCGGGCGACTCGGTTGTTATGCTGCCGTCGTCCTTTATTATGCCCTTGATTATCTTTACGCATCCAGCCTGCAGTGGCACACCTATGTGCAGCACGTTCTCGGTTATCTTACCGTCCAATGTAACGTATGCCTTCACCTGCCAAATGCCGTCTTCGGCGTTGCCCGTGGCAGCGTTGCGCGACGGCAGAGTGGCTGCATAGAGACAGTGATATTCCTCAACGGCAAACTCGTTCATGCGGGTTACCTGCGCACGGCTGAACGAATACGTGCTGTCGTTTACCGCGAAGCTTGTCGCCATGCCGTCTACCAGGCCCGTAACGGCCGCAGGATTAGTTGTGCCGTCGGCCAAAACAAGGGCAACGGCGCTGTTGAGCATATACAGGTCGGCACGGTACGAAGCGTCGCGCCCGTCAAGGGGAACATCCGTACGTGCGGAGAACATCGGGCAGGTATGGCTGTCTATAGTGTCGCCCTCGGCACTGCTAACTGTCATGGTAAGGTCTGAATCCGCCCCGTCAATGCCCGCCTGACTCTCGCCCGTAACGTTGGCGAGGATGAGGTGGCGGTAGTCGGCTTGGTTCATATAGAACGTGAGCGACGCCGACGACGCGTCAATCACGTTGTTCTCGTGATAACGCAGAGCATTGTCGACATAAAACGACAGGTCGAGGTCGTGGGCCACGTCGGTGAACATGCCGCCCATAGCCGTCTCAAGGCTCGCCGCCACCTGCTGCTCGGCGGCAGAAGGCAGCACGTAACGTATCTCGCTGTGCAGGTCGGTCTGCTGATTAACCACATAATTTATATTGTAATTAACGCCGCAACGCGACAGGTCTTCGTCAATGCATGAAGCAAATAAAAGGTAAAAGGGCAAAAAAGCAATAAAATAAAACACGCCCTTCACCCTTAATGCCCTGCCCCGCCAATGCGAGGTAACATGGCTTGATATGCCGTTGAGAATTTTATGACTTGCATTTTTCATAATCGTCGTTATTTAAGAGAATAGGACAAATGGGACAGATAAGCCTGATGAGCCTAATAAAACAGACCAACACAATAGACCAATAAGCCCAATAGCCCGATAAATCCGCTACAATCAATGGTTATGGATTCTCCTCTTTTCATTCTTCACTCTTCACTTTTTTGCTCTTCACTTATTCGCTGCCTTTCGGAAGATTAACGGTTATCCTCAGGCTTTTTGTGCGATAGTGAGCGACAGACCTACGAAAGTCTGTCGCCCTTTTGTTTATTCCATCCATTGTAGGGGCATGATTAATCATGTCCTTACAAGGGTGATGACTAAAATTTAATTAATCTCAACGTCGTTAACAAGACCCTGCTGCCACTCGAGGTCAACACTCAGACCAAGCTCAAGACGTGGACTGCGGAGGTCTGGAATACAGTTGTAAGCAGACTTCAAACTATTGATCGTAACACGAGCAACTGTTTTATGATCTTGCTCAAACACTTTTAATACAGGTTCTTCGCCTTTTTTGTTATCAGTTGTTTCTGTTTCCAAAGAGCCAACAAGATAGAATTTTCCTCCTGCAGGAACAATACCATCAGCACCAACGAAAGACGCTCCGGAAGTATTTTCCATCTCAAGCGCAAAACGTACAGTCTTTACACCTTCTGTTGCAGCTGTACCCTCCTCTGTTTCCAATGCCAAAGTATAAGCCGTTGGTGATGAAGGTGTTGATTGTGACTTTTTCACTTTGACAACACCTGTTGACGCATCATAAATTGTTTTAGATCCAGCTGCAATATTTGTCTTGAAATCCCAATTTACTTGTTTCTGGTCACCAATAAGAATACCTGTCAACGGGAAACCATCATCAGGGATATTAACGGCTATTTCACCTATCGGTGCACCAGTAGGCCAGTTGGCACCATTATCATGTATTGCCTCATCAGCAAAACGCACATAAAGATTAAAACTTGCAACTGCATAATTAACAGGATTTACAAGAGCAATACTCTGAGTGGTTGATGAAACAGATGTCCCAGCGTCCCTATATAGATTTAAAACATCACTCCAAGTTGAAGGGGAACCATTATAAACCCCATTGTTAGTTAATATGCTATTTTGGGTCTTGATTGGCGTTTGAACAGTATAATACAAAGATGCAGGATATACATAATCAGCATAAGCTGTCTGTTGGAGAACATTATCACCCGTAGTACTTATCGTTGGTGAAGTATATGCAAAGGTTCCTGCAGTATTACTTAATTGCATTGCTCCGTCAGGCAAGCCCAAATTTGAAGGGAATTCAGCATAATCACTTACAGAGGTACCAGCATTGTATGCCAATGTATAAATTCCTGAGCCTGTAGGTGTTTCTGTCGCTGAGAAATAAGTCTCAATTTTTGCGATGATTGCAGCTTTCAGTCCATCTATATCAGGAGTAACGCGATCACTTTGCATTGCGCCATAGAGATCTGCCAACGCTGCTTTGATACTATTAGCAGAACCAGCCTTTAATGTAATAAAATTATCATAATACTTTTTTAAATCACTACCTGCTGTTGCAGCAGACCAAGCCGTATTGTCACCTGTTGTTCCTGTTGCACTGGCAATGTCATTCAACATAGCAGCAAGAGCTGTTTGCGCAGCACTTACAGTTTGGGTCCCTAATATACTTTCAAGATCAAACGTTACATTCGACAAAGTTTGTCCCGTAGGCCATCCGCCAACCTCAAAAGAAGGGCGCAAAGAACCATTCACTAAGCTTCCATCTGCAGTTTCGAGTGCCTCACCATAAAACAGGAAATAATTTATATTAAGAGGTACTTGAACATCATTATAAACCCTATAACTTCCATTGGCCTGTAAACCATCATCTGAAATAGAGCCTAACGGAATAAGATCCTGTGCAATTTTGTCAGTTCCGTCTATTGACAACGGATCGCCATCCGCAATAAACGGAATAAGACGGATATTCTGCATACCACGGAACTCTGCAGGATTCTGCCCCTGAACTATATCCTCTCCCAAACGTGTGCCAGGATTAGCTGATGGGACACTTATCGCAAACTGCGTCTTTACGCTTTCGCCGTCAAAGGTCGGGTTAGGATCTGTAATATCGTCGTCTGACGAGCAGGCGGTGAAACCGACCGCGCCAATAAGAGCGATTGCGCTCATATAGGCAAAGTTGTTGAATTTAATCATAGATTTTAAATGTTTAATAATTAATATTTGTTGTTTAGTTTTATTGGAGTTTTTCGCCTTTGCTCATTATCACCTCTGCCTGGCGCAGATTGTCTTTAGCCTGGGCATTGCCGCCATCGGCCGATTTCCGGAAGTAAGACATAGCCTGCGTGGTGTCGCCCGTCATGTAGAGGGCCACGCCGATGGCGTTCCACGAGCGTGGGTCAGCCTTCACCGTGAGCAGCATGTCGAGGGCTTCGGCGTATTTCTCCTGTCGCAACAGGGCGGTGGCGGCATTGATTGTCTTGGCGGCCGTGTCGGGCACATAGTCGTAATATATACGCAGATAACCGGAGTTACGCTGGTCGGAAAGCACGTTATCCTTGAGGAAGGCATAGGCCCGTCCACCGTCGAGCGCACGTATCTTACGCTCGCGGGCGTCAAGGTTACGTTCAGTGTCGATGATTTCGAGCAGGCGGCCGCGCCATTGATTGTCCGTGTCGGCTATCTGGTCGCGCAGCTCAGTCCAGGCCTCGCCGCCGTTAACGCACTCATAAAGCGAGTCGACCGTCGGCACTTTCGACTGGATGTATCGTTTAAGGGCAACGGCACGCTCGCCGGCAAGGCGGCGATTATGCGTAACCGAGCCTTCTACGGACGCAAGACCGATGATTTGTATCACTTTGACAGACGACGTGGTATCGGCCATGATGTCGCGGGTTATCGACACGATGCGGTCGAGCGTGGGGCCGTTGCTGCGGAAGTCGTGGCTGATGACGGCCTTGTCCAATGGGAAATGTACGTACAGCGCGCCCTTCTCCTTGCGCAGTATACGGGTGTCGTCATAAGGGCGGTACTTCGATATATGCTGAAGCACGGGATTGTCACGCTCAAGTTCACCGGCCTTGCCTGTATTGTCGGGCACGTCGGCAAATACCGGCACAAACGGTGGTATGTATATCGAACTGCCGAGCGGCGTGGGCGACATTGGTATTGCGTCGCAACATCCTTCCTTTGTGCGCTCTACCGTAAAGGTTATCTTATCGTCCCATAACCACGGATACTCGCCGCGTCCAAACTCCACGACACGTTCATGGGTACTCCCTAAAGGCAGCTCGTCGCCCACGGCAGGGCCGGCCGTGCCGTAATAGCGTGCACGCTCGGTGTAGCGCATGTTGCGCTTACCGCGGAACACCGTAGGCGCAAGGCGGAGAGTGTCGCCATGCGCATCGGTTATCATCGGCACGGCGCGCACGGCATAGTCGCTGCCTATGCTGTCGCCGCCTTCTCCAAGCACAAAGCTTATCCTGACGGTACCGCCGTCACTCCAACTTACGTCGACGGGACTTTGGGCCGATACGGCACAGACTGTAAAGAATGATAATATCGTAAAAGAAACTTTCATATTCACTTTTGTTTTAAGAGCTAAAGGGGCTATTGGGCTTATTGGCCGAATGGGCCTGATGGGCCTAACGGAAAAGCCCGGCCATTGCATTTCTACTTACTCCTTCCCTCCTTACTACTTATTCCTTGCTCTCCTTACTTCAAATAGTACACAATGGATATTGCCAGTTTTGTTGGCATGAAGAGGCTCTTTGTGTCCTCGCCCAGCTTACTGCCACACACGGCGCAGGCATACTTTGAGTAATGCGTAATGCCGTAACCGAGGCCGACGACGCCCTCAATGCTCCAGCGCTTGCCGGGCAACATCCAGCTGTATCCGTAGACAATGCCCACGGCGCCGAGATCGCCCTGGAAGCGTTGCGTCTCCAGGTCGGGAAATATTCCGAACGGCACCTTTACGCCTCCGGCATTATAATGTGAATAGAGGATATTAGCTCCGATGAAATGTCCCGAATAGGGCGCACAAAGCCAATAACGCGCCTCAGGCTGGACGACAACATGTTTCAGCTTCTTGTTGTCGGAAAAAGTAAAAGGATTCCAGCCTGCCGATACGTCCAAAGTCCATTTGGACGACAGGCGGGTCTCAAAACCCGCATTAAACGTTGCTGTCGTCCAATATAAAGCATTAGTCTTTACAGCCGTACGCTGCGCGTACATAGTTAAGGAATATAAAGAACTTGCTACAAAAAATACTAAGACCTTCAGAAATCTGGTCATGACTCATTCAAACATTAATATTCGCACAAAAGTAAGTTTTTTTGATTTAAAATTCAAAAATTACCCCCCCAA
>ENA-ORSJ01001566-ORSJ01001566.1-human-gut-metagenome-genome-assembly--contig:-NODE-1566-length-18449-cov-18.501087_pt1 | contig 18449 bp, 14 predicted proteins | sample MGYA00242191_ERZ509158 | MGnify/ENA primary metagenome ERZ509158 (study PRJEB26280, sample SAMEA2338623) | human gut metagenome | biome: human gut; feature: human-associated habitat; material: faeces...
CAGTAATGTATTCAGCGGACCGATACTAATATGTCGAGGGCTTGACTTGAAGCAAGGATCCGATTTGTCGCAAGCAAAGCGAAGCGAGAAATCGAAAAGGTCGTGCAAACATCGAAAACAGCGACTGAATAAGGAGCGGTTTTTGATGAAGAAGTCAGCTTAAACAAAACGTTAAAAAGAACTTAACGGTTCATTCTTCTGTTGAAGTTTTGAGGGTACAAACCTCAAAATTAAATAATCCGGTGGTGATGGCTAAGGGGATCCACCTGTTCCCATCCCGAACACAGTAGTTAAGCCCTTATACGTCGAAAGTACTTGGCTGGAAGCGGCCTGGGAGGATAGATAGCTGCCGGTTAGAAAAAAAGAACCTGTACCAATGGTACAGGTTCTTTTGCTATGGGAAAGCATAATTTACATTTTCTTTTTGGCTAGTGTATAACATCTAAAGAAAATTTCCCAAAACCGGGCGAAATTTTAATCGTGCAACGTAACTATAGGTGAATATAATTTATGGAAGCGTATTTCAATAGTGAAGTATGCATTTCTGGTGTGTTAGTTACGAGGTGACAAGTATGACTTACGAAGAAATGAAATCTAGCGGCAGTAATATGGAAATTATTCCTTGCAAAAGAATGCAGTGCAAGGGAGCAGCTCCATGTGTGCTTAACATCAATTCATATATGAATGTATATGAGTTTGAAGACAAAATCATGAAGTATATGTGTAATATGCGCCCTGTCATGGACGAATTCATCTGCGTAAATCTTGATGTAATTGCAGATAGACCCGTCGACTTCATCCAAAGTCTGGTTGAAGGATATATTCGCTATGATGGCGTACATATCAAGAAAAACTATCGTGTTGAGTATGGCAAAATGGATAAAGAGGGCAATAATCATATCTATGTTCTTGAAGCACCAGATGGAGCGTGCGACTATGATATGGCAGTCTCTGTCTTCGCTATGGTGTGCATTGAAGGAAAAGCTCCGTCAGATTGGCACTGGAAAGAGATAACTGAGGAAGTGTTTGCGAAAAAAGAGGAAAGTACAGAAGTCATGCATGTTGAAGGGATTGACTGGAAGGAAGTAGCTTTTGCTAAAAGAAGTATGAGTCGTGTGTTAGGTGCTGTTGTTGGCGATATCGTTGGGTCTGTATATGAATTCAATGAAATAAAAACCAAGGACTTTCCGCTATTTTCTGAACATTGCTGCCCTACTGATGACAGTATTATGACGTTTGCTGTTATGAGTGCTCTGGTAGAGTGTAATAAGGATTACCGCAAACTTGCTGCTGAAACCATAAAACAAATGCAACGTTGGGGAATGAGATATCCTAAGGCGGGTTACGGAAGTATGTTTTCTGATTGGCTTAGAACGAACGATCCGCAGCCTTATAATAGTTTTGGCAATGGTTCAGCTATGCGTGTTAGCCCAGTAGCTTACGTTGCTAAATCTATAGAAGAAGTGAAGGAACTGTCTAGAATTGTTACTAGCGTTACGCATAACCATCCAGAAGGGATAAAGGGTGCTGAAGCTACTGCAGTTGCAACATATATGGCTTTACATGGAAGCAAGAAAGAAGAAATTTTTACTGTGATAGATAATGAATATTATCCGATGAACTTCACGCTAGACGAAATCCGTGCTGATTACGAATTTAATGAAACGTGTCAGGAGACTGTTCCGCAGGCGTTAAAAGCTTTTTTCGAAGCGACTGATTTTGAAGATGCAATTAGAAACGCAGTATCTATCGGTGGAGATAGTGATACAATTGCAGCTATAACAGGTGCGGTTGCAGGTGCTTATTATGGTGTACCTTATCGAATTGAACAGCAGGCGTTGAAATACATGGATGGATTACAGAAAAAAGCTTATCGCTTATTTTGTTCATCATTTATGTTTAAATAAAAACCAGTTTTGTGCGCTTTGGAGGTGTTTTATTATGATTATTTGGAGATCGCATATTAAAATAGTTGGTAGTCCTGGTAGAAGTCGTATTGATCTTTGCCTTAATAAAAGTGTATTGGCTATGGGGTGGTCGCTTAATGATAGGCATTTAGAAGAACATAATTTTAGTGAAGATGAAAAGAGAAAAATTTGTAAGCAACGTGCAGCTATAAAATCTTATGAAGATTATGCGTCCTTAATTAAAGAGTGGAAAGTTTATAATGCTAAGGGAATTGTTAATGCAAATATAAGAAGATTGTATTATGATGTTAAACCTGATGATTTAATATGGATACGCGACAATGGAATTTATTATCTTGGCAGAGTAGGCGAAGCTAGCCAATGGGTTTACGATAGTAGTAAAGAAATACTAGAAAGTGATTCTACTACGCAACGAACTTGTATAGAGTGGCATAAAGTAGGAGATGAATTTCATGTACCTGGTAGAGTAGTAGATGCTTTTATACTTGGAGCTACATTACAAAGAATAAATTCTGACGCAGTAGAGCTCTTTTCAAAACATTACTATAATACTAAAATTGACAATAATTGTTATAAAGATTTGAGCATTAGAGCTGACCAAGAAATGTTTTATTCATTAATCTCTTCAACGGATTGTGAAGATTTAGTATATGCATATTTATTCTCTGAGTATGGATATATAGTAATTCCTTCAACTAATAAGCAATCAACAGCTCTTTTTGAGTGTGTTTTGCTCGACCCTAAGGATAGAACGCATATATATATTCAAGTTAAAAAAGGTAAAGTAGACATTGATGCAAACGCATTTAGACATTTGCAGGGCAAGGTTTTCTTATTTACTAGTGAGGGCAACGTAACTAATCTGGACGATAATGATGAAAATATAAAACGTATATCACCAGAAAAACTGTTTGACTTTGCTATCTCTGATGCAGCAAAAAATATTGTTTCTGATAGCATTAGCTATTGGACGGAATATATGCGGAAGGCATTGAAATGAAATCTCTTCTCCTCACCGCCTTCGACCCCTTCGCTCATTACACGATGAATCCATCGTGGGAGGTCGTACAGGCTTTACCTGAAACTATCAATAACTATCACATTCATAAGCTGCGCGTGCCTAACATCTTTGGCCTTGCGCCGCGCCTGCTGCTCGAGGAAGCACAGCGCGTGCAGCCTGACGTCATCCTTATGACGGGCATGAACAGCGGCACGACGAAAATAGATATCAATCTTGCGGCATTAAACATCAAGGATGCGCTTATCGAGGATAATATGGGACGTAAGCCGTGGAATGAGCCAATTCTTGCTGACGCCCCCGCCGCCTACTTTGCTACGATTCCTGTACATGAAATAGTCCGCTCTTTACGTGCCCAGAAGTTACCCGTGCAGCTTGAGTTTGCTTCCGGCGGCTATGTCTGCAACGAAATTTTTTATCGCGCTGCCCATGCCTACGCCGGTACGACAACGAAGGTTGGCTTTGTACATGTGCCGCTCCTGCCGGAAATGGTGTTTGACGAGAGGCTTGCTAGACCTTTAGAGGAAACCAGCGCAATTTTAAAAGCTATTATCGAGTGTCTTTAATATGAGCCATACAGCGTGAAGCTGTCTGGCTTTTTCTTTTTTCGCAAAGCTTCTGCTGAATTTGTATGCTTATCCGCTATTCTTTTTGCTTCGTAAGCGTTATAATATCATTATACTTTCAGAAGGCAGGTGCAGCGATGTACTTTCAATACGGCGAAACAGAAATAAATTATCTCAAGCGCAAGGATAAAAAGCTGGCGTGGGCTATAGAGCAAATCGGTCATATCGAGCGCAAGCTGGACGCTAATCTTTTTGCTGCTGTTGTACGTCATATTATCGGTCAGCAGATATCATCTAAGGCACAGGCAACTGTTTGGGCGCGTTTGAAGGCAAGGCTGAAAGTTGTTACACCTTTTACGGTGCATGCTGCGTCGGCACAGGAGCTGCAGGCGTTGGGGATGAGTCTGCGTAAGGCAGAATATATCAAGGATTTTGCGGATAAAATTGTTAGCGGCGAGTTTGATTTGCAGGCAGTAGAGCAGATGAGTGACGCAGAGGCAATTACAGCTTTGAGCAGTCTGAAGGGTATCGGTAAATGGACGGCAGAAATGATTTTGCTGTTCTGCCTGCAGCGACCGGATATTTTAAGCTATGACGACTTGGCAATTCAGCGCGGTTTACGGATGCTGTACCATCACCGCAAAATTACGCGTGAGCTGTTTGCCAAATACCAAAAGCGCTATAGTCCCTACGGCAGTACGGCAGCCATCTACCTTTGGGAGATTGCCGGCGGTGCGATAGAGGGTATGAAGGATTATGCGCCTGCGAAAAAACGTTAAATTATAAGGGTTCTATTCCCCTTAGTGCTACCACGCAAAATAAATGAGGTTGAAGATGTTGTACTATAAAAAGATTTCCTCGCCTTTAGGCGAAATAACTTTACGCAGCGATAGTGAAAGTTTAACCGGTCTATGGTTTGCAGACGATAAGCATTATGGCGATAAAGATATTCAAGATGCGCAAAATGCGGAGCTGCCTGTTTTTGCACGTGCCGAAAAGTGGCTGGCTGAATATTTCGCAGGCTGCGAGCCGAAGGTAAATGTACCTTTGCAATTTACCGGCAGTGATTTTCAGAAAAGTGTCTGGAAGATATTGCAAAAAATCCCTTATGGCACCCTCATTACTTACGGCGATATTGCGTGCGAAATTGCAGCGCAGCGTGGTCTTGCACGTATGTCGGCGCAGGCTGTAGGCGGTGCAGTGGGCCGTAATACGCTCTGCATTATTATTCCCTGCCATCGCGTAATAGGCGCTGATGGCAGCCTTACCGGCTATGGCGGCGGTATGTGGCGCAAGGTGCGTTTGTTAGAGATAGAAAAGACAGATATGAGTAAATTAACTGTACCGACAAAGGGCACAGCGTTATAAAGGAGTTTTTATATGAATAAAATGTATTATCCTGTTGTCGCGTTGGCATTGGGACATCTTGTTACCGATATGCAGGCGGGGGCTCTGCCTATCGTTTTACCGCAGCTGAAGGAGCTGTTTTCCTTGAGCTATTCACAATTGGCAGCGATTGTACTGCTGCAAAATATTATGTCATCCGTTATTCAGCCGGCCTTCGGCTATCTTACCGACAGGCGCTCGCTGCCACGCTTTCTGCCGCTTTGTGCGGCGCTGGCAGGTGCAGGCTTTGCCTTTGTGGGCTGGGTTTCCAGCTATACGCTGCTTTTATGCACGGTTATTTTTATCAGCCTGGCGAGCGCTACCTATCACCCGCAGGCTTCTAAAACAGTCAATTTTTTGAGTGATGATACCAACCGCACGAAGAATATGGGCTTGTTTTCTATTGGTGGCAATGCCGGTATGGCTGTAGGCTCTATCTTCATGACCTTTCTTTTAGGCCTGGCCGGCGGCATTCATAACACCATGTATTTTGCTGTCCCCGGCTTGCTTGTCTTTTTACTGATGGCTAAGGCGATGCCGGATTATATCCGTGTCAACAAGGAGCATGAGGTACAGCAGGCTAAGAAGGCTGCTGACGGTACAAGCGAAAAAATGTCATATTTTGCGCTCTTTTTGATTCTGTTCTATATCTTCATGCGTTCTTCTATTCACAGCGGTATTTCAACATATCTGCCGTTGTATTTTATGAAGTTCCGCGGCTTTGAGGCAGTTTTCTCCAGCAGCCTGGTGTCCGGCTTCCTTTTAGGCGGTGTGGCAGGTACCTATGTCGGTTCAATTTTGAGCGACAGATTGGGAGCACGCAAAATTCTCTTGGGCTCTATTACGCTGAGCATTCCGGCAATTTACTGTATTACGATTGCTACGACTAAGCTTTTTGCTATGGCATCGGTTGTTATCGCAGGCTTTTGCATCATCGGTTCCTTTGCGACGACCATTATTATTGCTCAATGTATGATGCCGAATAATGTGGGCATGGCATCCGGTCTGACAATCGGTTTCAGCGTTGGCTTAGGCGGTTTTGGCGTAACAATTCTCGGTGTGCTGGCCGATAAGTTTGGTCTGCCGATGGTTATGCAGCTTTTGGTGTGGTTGCCGATTGTAGCGGCAATTACGGCTATTTGGATTCCGATACCGAAAAAATTACAAAAATAAAATAACATATGCTGAAAAATGGTCCTCGAAACTTTCTGCTTGTCTTTAGTAAATCATATAATAAATTTTTACAGAGGGGTATTTTCTTATGGATAATTACAGACTTGGCATTTTTTATGGTCTTGGAGCCTATCTTTTATGGGGCGTGCTGCCGATATACTGGAAGCTGCTGCAGCATGTTGAGGCGATGGAAATTTTGGCGAACCGTTTTTTATGGTCAGCCGTTTTCGTCTTTCTCTTGTTATTGGCAACAGGCAAGCTAAACATCTTTATGCAGGAAACCAAGGCGATTTTCAGTACGAAAAAGACAGCCTGCTGCATGGTGCTGGCAGCAATTATGATCAGCTTCAACTGGGGGATTTTTATCTGGGCGGTAGAAGCAGGACGCATTGTAGAAACAAGCATGGGCTATTATATCAGCCCGCTGATGAATGTGCTCTTTGGCGTAGTATTTCTGCGTGAGCGCCTTGCTAAGCTGCAGATTGCAGCAGTTAGCTGCGCTGCTGTCGGCATTGGTGTGATTATTGTCCATAACGGCGGCCTGCCTTGGGTAGCACTGACGCTGCCATTAACCTTTGCCTTCTATGGTTTACTGAAAAAAATTATTATTGCCCAACCGATGACGAGTATTCTGTTGGAAACATTATTGATTTCGCCTTTGGCTGCAGGCTACTTATATTACCTTAGTATTAACGAAGGTACTGTTTATCAAAGCTGTGATATGAATACGTTGCTGCTTTTAGCAGGTGCGGGCGCTGTTACGGCGACACCGATGCTCCTTTTTACGGCCTGCGCGCGTAAGCTGCCGTTGAATATTGTAGGCTTTTTACAATATATTTCGCCTTCTATATCACTGATGATAGGCGTACTGATTTACGGTGAACCGTTTACCGGTACTACTGCTACAGCCTTTGGCTGCATTTGGGCGGGACTGGCGCTATTCATCTGGTCACAGATAAGAAGATAAAAAACTCCTGCAGGCAGGCTGAAGGCCTGGAGGCAGGAGTGTTTGCGTTTAGCAATAATGCCCATTTTTGAAAATATATGCTGATTATGCTATAATTATATTTGTTTTTTATGGAGGTGTTATAGTGAGCTTTTTCTCAGATAAGTGGCGCGGTATTATTTTATGTGCTGTTTTGGCTGTGCCGTGCTGGTTTTTAGGCAAGCTGGTGCCTGTTGTCGGTGCACCTGTCTTTGCAATTCTTTTAGGCATGCTGGTAGCGCTTGTGTGGCCCGTAGAGGCTGCGTTTAAAAGCGGTGTAGGCTTTGTATCCAAAAAGGTGCTGCAATACGCAGTAATCCTGCTTGGCTTCGGTCTGAATATTTCCGTAGTGCTGGCAACCGGTAAGCAGTCTCTGCCGATTATCGTCTGCACGATTGCAACTTCGCTTATTGTGGCCTATGTGTTGCATAAGGTGATGAAAATTCCTGGCAAGATTTCCACACTTATCGGTGTAGGTTCGTCTATCTGTGGCGGCAGTGCAGTGGCTGCGACAGCGCCTGTCATCAAGGCAGATGATGAAGAGGTGGCGCAGGCTATCAGCGTTATATTTTTCTTCAATGTGCTGGCAGCGCTGCTTTTTCCTTGGTTGGGTACAGTGTTGGGATTTTCTACAACAAGCGGTGAAGCCTTCGGTATTTTTGCTGGTACTGCTGTTAACGATACTTCTTCGGTTACGGCAACGGCGGCGACTTGGGATGCAATGTTCGGTCTGGGAACGGCAACTTTGGATAAGGCGGTGACGGTAAAGCTGACGCGTACACTGGCAATTATTCCGATTACGTTGGTATTAGGTTATCTCGTAGGCAAGCGCGAACAGGGGGCAAATCATGAAGTTAATATCAGGAGCATTGTGCCGAGCTTTATACTGTACTTCGTACTGGCTTCGCTTATCACTACGTTGGCGACAAGCATGGGCGTAGTAGCAGAGGTTTTTGCACCGCTTAAATGGCTCAGCAAGTTCTTTATCGTTATGGCGATGGCTGCGGTAGGTCTGAATACGAATATCGTCAAGCTTGTGACAACAAGCAGCAAGCCTTTGGGACTCGGTCTTGGCTGTTGGGCAGGTATTACGTTTGTGAGCCTGCTTTTGCAGCATCTGCTTAATCTCTGGTAAGCAGAATAAAATTTAATTTTGCATCGGAAACAGCGACAAATAATAGTTTGTTCGCTGTTTTTGACGTTTTAAAAGGCTGTTTTGCTTGTGAGCGGGACGAAGCTGGACCCATAGATATAGTGTTGTGGAAATCTCCCCCTAGTTGTTATTAAAGTTATCCACAGATTGTGCATAACATGTTGATAATTGTGTAAAATCCTTGTAAACAAGCCACTTTTTTCTCAGAGGCTGGTGGATAACACTCTGTATAACTAAAAGTTATGCACAAAAACTGTGGATAAGTCTGTTGATACTGTTGATAACCTTACACTAAATATCGGAAAAGGAGGATATATTTTCCAGGAAAACAAGATAATTTCCTATTGCTGCGGTGGTATTTTGTATACAAACACAAGTTTTTTTGCTATCTGCAAAGTTTTTGCTTGCGTAATAGACGATTTTTGTTCATAATATTATTATGACTAATTGTAAGTAAATGGAGGAAGATTAGGTTATGGCATTAAAGCAAATGGATGCATTGGCAGCTTTGCGTGAGGCTGCAGGTGAAGTTATAGAAACTTCTTTGTGTGATGTACAGGGTAACTGGCTGGCACTTGTAAATGCTGAGGAAGGCAAGCGCCTGGCTTTTGCTGCAAATGGTGAAGCTGCGCTGAGCGCACTGTGGAAGGATGTTGAAAAGGAAGCAGACGTTAAGGACGTACATGTTTCTGTTATGGCACTGAATGCAAATAATGCTGCGCTGGTGCGCCGCTATGTTAAATGGACCGCACCGACTGCCTGCGGCACTAAAGGTGCCAGCATCGGTTTCAGCGATTGGCTGGGCGAGGCAGATGCAGTTGTGGCGGAGCTGTTTGGTAAACGTCAGCTGAAACCGGTATTGGTTGATTTTACTACCGAGGACAGCGAGGCACTGCAGCGCTATTTTGTACAGGCTGTGGATACCGCAACCTGGGGCGTGCTCGAAGAGGGCTACAAGGAAGGCTACGGCGCTAATGCTGCCGGCCTGAAAACCGAAGAAGAAATTGTGAAGGCTTTGCTTTACGGTTACAGCATGATTGGCTTTGACTGCAGCGATAAGATTGACCTGGGGATTGAAAAGCTGTCCGACGAGGCTGTTGACAAACGCTTTGAGCAGTTCAACGAAACCTTCCGCGCAGCATTGCATGCGTCCTATCTGAACGCTGAGTTCAAGGTTGGCACCAGCAAGATTACTTTTACCGAAAATCAGCTGCACCGCATCGTTCTGGAATACGGCGAAGCAATTATGCATATCCAGTTCATCTACAACTCTTATCTGAAAAATACTCCGTGGGATATTGACTTTGAGCTGGATCTGTCCAAGCCCGGTAAGGTGCTGACTCCGCAGGAGCATTATCTGATCGGCAACGAGCTGCAGCGTAACGGCATCAAGCTGAGCTCTATCTGCCTCGACCCGCTGAAGGACTCTGAGGCTGTAAACGATAACCTGCAGCTGCACTGCGAGATTGCCGACACCTTCGGCTATCGCCTGAGCTTTAAAAATGCGGATATCGCTATGAACGATACTGCTGCTGCTATGAAATATCTGAAGGGCAAGGTTCATTTCAAAATGAACAATATCCTCTGGATGAGCGCAATAGAGCTGGTAAAAGCTCTGGATGCCGACCTGTTCGGCAAGCTGTGTGCTGCTTGTGGCTGTGAGGCTACAGCAGATGCTGCTGACCGTGCACTGGTGCTTGGCTACAGAAAGGCGCTGAATCCGAAGGAGGAAAGCAATGTTGCTGCTGACATGAAGGCTTTCCTGGAAGCGCATCATGCTGAATATGCTGCAGCAATCAAAGAGAATGTTGCTGCTAAATTAAAGAACATCTAAGATAAAAATTTAAGGGCTTCCCAAAAAAATTTTGGGAAGTCTTTTGTTTTAAACGATACAAAGCACTGTCTTTAACGTGTTTTTGTATAATGGATATTAGTGTACTTTGTCTACTGAAAAGTAGCGCGAAATTTGTAATCGTTTGATTAGTTTGTGTACAATAGACAAAAGGCTGAAAATGTTCATATACAGTGACTAAAAGAAGAAAAATGTAAAATTTTACAAAAAGGTGTTGACAAACGATGTAGATGGGTGTATAGTATCAGTAATTTCAAATTGACAACCAAAGGTTATGATTGGGACTAAAGATAAGCGTAGAGTTTTAGAGAGCCGGTGTCTGGTGCAAACCGGTACGAAGCCTTATTGATTAAATCACCCATGAACTCGTCAGCGAAAGCTTTGCAAGTAGACTGATGCGCAACGGATGCGTTATTTCCGAGCCGGTTGATGGACTGGTGCTGAAAGTAATAAATTAGGGTGGTACCGCGTATTATACGCCCCTGCATATATGCAGGGGCGTTTTTTTTAATACTACTCCTAAAAAGTCCATTAAAAGATAATTGATTTAGTAGTAAATTCAGGTGTTCTTGATAGGAGGAATTAAAATGTTTGAAAAGGTATTGGTAACTGGTCAGAATGATGAAACTTTATTGCCGCGTGTATTGCGTGTGCTTTCCAAGCAAGGTGCTCAGGTACGCTCCCTGCGCATGGATGCAGAAGAAAATCGTCTGAAGCTGGAAATCCAGCTGGCAGATGTAGCTGCTGCTCAGGTTGCCAAGCTGCTGGCTAAGCAGGTTGCAGTTGAGTCTGTAGCTACTATGGCGTAAGGGGGACGGACTGATGAAGCTGAAAGGCTCAGAAGCCATTGTAAAGGTCCTTTTGGAGCAGGGCGTAGATACAGTCTTCGGTTATCCCGGAGGTGCTGTGATTCCGCTGTATGATGCATTGTACGATGCACCGCTGAAAAATGTGCTGACCGCACATGAGCAGGGCGCTATTCACGCAGCTGACGGCTATGCCCGTGCGAGCGGCAGAACCGGCGTATGTATCGTAACCTCCGGTCCCGGTGCCACAAACATTGTTACCGGCCTGGCAACTGCTTATCTTGATTCCATTCCGCTGGTAGCGATTACCGGTCAGGTTGGCGTAAGCATGCTGGGACGCGATTCCTTTCAGGAGATTGATATTGTCGGCGTTACAATGCCGATTACCAAATACAACATGCTGGTACGCAGCAAGGAAGAGCTGCTGCCGGCACTGCGCAAGGCATTTGCATTGGCACAGGAGGGCAGACCGGGACCTGTGCTGGTGGATATTCCCAGCAGCGTACAGGTTGAGGAGCTGGAATGGAGCGAGCCGCAGGCAGCTTCTGCAGCGGAAGAGCTGCCACAGGCAACAGCGGAGCAGCTGCAGCAGGCAGCTGAGGTGCTGAACAAGGCGCAACGCCCGGTGCTGCTGGTTGGCGGCGGCGCTGTTAACAGCGCCGCGCAGGAAGAACTGCTGGAGCTGGCCCAAAAGGCTGATTTGCCGGTAGTAAATACGCTGATGGGCATCGGCGTTTATCCCGAGTCTGACGAACGCTCCCTGGGCATGACCGGCATGCATGGTCATATCGCTTCCAACATGGCTGTAGCGCAGGCTGATGTGCTGGTAGTCGCAGGCAGCCGCTTCAGCGACCGCGTAACCGGTGACCGCAACCGTTACGTAGGACAAAAGACGATTATCCAGCTTGATATCGACCCGACGGAAATAGATAAAAATATAGCAACAAGCCTTTCCGTAATGGGTGATGTAAAGCAGACACTGCAAAGCCTGCTGCCGTTGGTGCAGAAGGCAGCACACGCCGATTGGTGGCAGCAGATTAAGGCTTGGGATGCAACAGAGGACCGCAGCCTGCTGGCTGGCGACCGCCTGACAGCTCCCTGGATGATGAAGGAACTGAGCCGTAGCTTTGAAGGCGAAAATCCGATTTATGTAACTGACGTTGGTCAGAACCAGATGTGGGCAGCACAGCATTTAGTTGTCGATAAACCGCGTCACCATCTGACGAGCGGTGGTTGCGGTACGATGGGTTTCGGTCTCCCAGGCGCGTTGGGTGCAGCTTTTGCCGAGCCTGATAAGCAGGTAGTGCATATCTGTGGTGACGGCGGCTTCAAGATGACCGGCATGGAGCTGTATACGGCAGCTCGTGAAGGCAAAAAGCTAATCAGTATCGTTATTAATAACAGCTGCTTAGGCATGGTCCGTCAATGGCAGCAGCTCTTCTACAACGAGCATTACTCCAATACGCTGCTGACTGAGTTTGACTTCATCGGTTTTGCTCATTCCTGTGGTGCAGGCGGACGCAGAGCAGCGACCTGCAAGGAATTTAAGGAAGCGCTGAAGGCAGCACGCGAGGCTGACAAGCCCTTCCTGATTGAAGTAATCGTAGAGCAGGGTGATCTGGTAGAGCCTATGGTGGCAGCCGGTGCTGCGGTAGATGACTTCGTCAAGATTAACAGATGCAGATAAACAGCTATAAATAAGGGAAATTTTTTATTAAATTTGTATATTAAAATAAGGGAAAAGAAAGAGGTAATAACAATGGTTAAAATGTATTATGACAACGATGCGAATCTGGAATTATTGAATGGCAAAACAGTTGCTATTATCGGTTATGGTTCTCAAGGCCATGCACATGCATTGAACCTGCAGGAGAGCGGCGTAAACGTAGTTGTAGGCCTGTATGAAGGCTCTAAGTCCAAAGCTAAGGCAGAAGCTGCCGGCCTGAAGGTTATGACTACCGCAGAAGCTGCTAAGGCTGCCGATATCATCATGATGCTGATTCCTGATGAAAAGCAAGCTGCTACATATAAAAAAGATATCGCTCCGAACCTGGAGGCTGGTAATGCACTGGCTTTTGCACACGGCTTCAACATTCACTTCGGTCAGATTGTTCCTCCTGCTGATGTAGACGTATTCATGGTTGCTCCTAAAGGCCCCGGCCATCTGGTTCGTCGTACCTATACCGAAGGCAGCGGTGTTCCCGTTCTGGTAACTGCTTACCAAAACCCGACCGGTAAGGCTCATGACCTGGCTCTGGCTTATGCTAAGGGCATTGGCGGTACCCGTGCAGGCGCTCTGGAAACCACCTTCCGCGAAGAAACCGAAACCGACCTCTTTGGTGAGCAGGCAGTTCTCTGCGGCGGCGTTTGCGCTCTGATGAACGCAGGCTTTGAAACCTTGGTAGAAGCAGGCTATGAGCCTGAAAGCGCATACTTCGAATGCATGCATGAGATGAAGCTGATCGTTGACTTGATGTATGAAGGCGGCATGGCTAAAATGCGTCATTCCATCTCCGATACCGCTGAATATGGCGACTATGTAACCGGTCCGCGCATCATCACTGCTGAAACCAAAGCTGCTATGAAACAGGTTCTGGCTGAAATCCAGGATGGTACCTTTGCTAAGAAATGGTTACTGGAAAACCAATGCGGCCGTCCGCAATTCAACGCTATGCGTCGTCGTGCTGGAGCAACCCAGGCTGAACAAGTTGGCGCACAACTGCGTGGCATGATGAGCTTCCTAAAGAAAAAATAATCAACAGCTTACAAGCACTTTTAGTGCAGAAAATAAAAATAAGGGAAAGAGCGTAATCCGCTAAAGTCAGCGTACAGATAAAAAAGCTGTCGGGGTTACGATAAACAAAAATAAGGGAAAGAGCGTAATCCGCTAAGGACAGCATACAGAAAAATCAGCTGTCCGGATTGCGAAAAATAAGGGAAAGAGTGTGAGCCGTAAACGCAGCATAGAAAAATAAAAGCTGCGTGGCTTGCAGTAATTAAAAATAAGGGAAATATTAAAAGGTCGCTTACCTGCGCGTCAGATGCAGGAAGCGGCCTTTTTGACATGCCGGCATAATGTTTTTGATATAAAAACCTCCCGGCGCATATGCACGAGGGAGGCTTTTGTGATACCGGCGATAGAACGCAATATATTAAGCATGAGCAGGATTTTTCTTTTTAATAAGAGCGAACACCTTTAAGGAGCAGCAAAGGATGAGCACGGCGCTGACAGTAAGCACAAAAAATCCATGTCTGCTGCCCAGCATAGTAGCATGCGCGATATTGGTCGGTTCTGCAGCCTGCGCGGTCGCGACAATCGTACTGATAACCGCTGTACCGACTGCACCTGCCAGCTGCAGCAGCGTATTCATAGCTGCGTTGCCGTCGGCATTCAGTTCTTCCGGTAACTGGCTCAGACCGTTGGTCATAATTGTACCCATGGAAAAACCTTGGCCAAAGGCAAAGAACAGGTAGAAGACAATGAAGAGCAACGAGCTCAGCTCGCCCGGATAAAGGCTGTAGCAGATGACGGATAAGAGAATTGATGCATTGCCTAATAAAATCGGACGTTGGGCACCGAACTTGTCCAACAGCCTGCCGCTGATGGGAGCCAGCATAGCGCCGATGATACAGCCGGGCAGCAGCAGACAGCCGGCGGTAAAGGCATCAGTATGCGAAACAAGTTGCGCATAGTTGGGAATTAAAAAACCTAGTCCAAGACAGATAAAGCCGACGAGCAAAAGACTGGCAGTGCTGAGCGTATACGGAAGATAGCGGAAAATCTGCACACGTAAAAGAGGTGTGCTGCTGTTTAATGATTGCTTATAGAAGGCAGTCAAAGCAATAAGGCAGATTGCGAAAAGAGCCAGCACCTCGATACTGAACCAACCGAAGTCGGAGGCAATGCTGGTTGCAAAAATCAGGCTGCTGAAGCCGATGATAAGCAAAAGGTATAAGCCGAAATTAAAGCTTGGCGATGGTGGCAGCAGTGGTGTTGATATCTGCTTCGCTGATATCGGTAATTTGTGCAGCCAGCCAGCTGTGATATTGCTCAATGTAATGCTCATGTACGGTAAGGAAGCAAGCAACCGAAAACAAGAGATAGACCGCCAGCACTACACTATTCCGAACCAAAGACCAAAAGATAAGCATTGTGGGAAAATCTAAACTTTTGGATTTTCCTACAATGCCAACTACGGCGGAATCCCTCCCACTCCTTATATCTTTCTGTATACATTGAATTTGTATTTAGTAAAATGCAGACAACACCACGGATCGGCTTTTGGTTGGACAATTCCAACCAAACACCACAGCAGACAGCAGAAAACATTCTGAACGCTAGGAAGCCGGTATGATTGTTACATATAAGGGGAAGAAAAATTTCTTTTAGGTACTTGCTTTCCTAAAACTGATGTGATACAATGATTTAAACCAGAAAAGGAGTAAAAAATATGCGGCAAGGTATTCTTAAATAAAACTATAATCAAATAGTGGGAACAAAGGATTATGATAGCTCCTTTTGTAGGGGCTTAGTTTTTTGTACCCAATTTAAGAATACTTTTGCCTTATCAATTTTGACATATCCCCAAAAACAGCAATCACAAACAGGTGTATGCTGTATATGTGTATGTCCGCAACTTATAATCCCCAGTGGTAAAAGTATTTTACTGCTGGGGATTTTTATGCCCTTTGGGGCTGTAAAGGGAGGACAATCACATGAAAATAATCAATATTGGAATTCTTGCCCATGTAGACGCTGGAAAGACGACCTTGACGGAGAGCCTGCTATATGCCAGCGGAGCCATTTCAGAACCGGGGAGCGTCGAAAAAGGGACAACGAGGACGGACACCATGTTTTTGGAGCGGCAGCGTGGGATTACCATTCAAGCGGCAGTCACTTCCTTCCAGTGGCACAGATGTAAAGTTAACATTGTGGATACGCCCGGCCACATGGATTTTTTGGCGGAGGTGTACCGCTCTTTGGCTGTTTTAGATGGGGCCATCTTGGTGATCTCCGCTAAAGATGGCGTGCAGGCCCAGACCCGTATTCTGTTCCATGCCCTGCGGAAAATGAACATTCCCACCGTTATCTTTATCAACAAGATCGACCAGGCTGGCGTTGATTTGCAGAGCGTGGTTCAGTCTGTTCGGGATAAGCTCTCCGCCGATATTATCATCAAGCAGACGGTGTCGCTGTCCCCGGAAATAGTCCTGGAGGAAAATACCGACATAGAAGCATGGGATGCGGTCATCGAAAATAACGATGAATTATTGGAAAAGTATATCGCAGGAGAACCAATCAGCCGGGAAAAACTTGCGCGGGAGGAACAGCAGCGGGTTCAAGACGCCTCCCTGTTCCCAGTCTATCATGGCAGCGCCAAAAATGGCCTTGGCATTCAACCGTTGATGGATGCGGTGACAGGGCTGTTCCAACCGATTGGGGAACAGGGGGGCGCCGCCCTATGCGGCAGCGTTTTCAAGGTTGAGTACACCGATTGCGGCCAGCGGCGTGTCTATCTACGGTTATACAGCGGAACGCTGCGCCTGCGGGATACGGTGGCCCTGGCCGGGAGAGAAAAGCTGAAAATCACAGAGATGCGTATTCCATCCAAAGGGGAAATTGTTCGGACAGACACCGCTTATCAGGGTGAAATTGTTATCCTTCCCAGCGACAGCGTGAGGTTAAACGATGTATTAGGGGACCAAACCCGGCTCCCTCGTAAAAGGTGGCGCGAGGACCCCCTCCCCATGCTGCGGACGACGATTGCGCCGAAAACGGCAGCGCAAAGAGAACGGCTGCTGGACGCTCTTACGCAACTTGCGGATACTGACCCGCTTTTGCGTTGCGAAGTGGATTCCATCACCCATGAGATCATTCTTTCTTTTTTGGGCCGGGTGCAGTTGGAGGTTGTTTCCGCTTTGCTGTCGGAAAAATACAAGCTTGAAACAGTGGTAAAGGAACCCTCCGTCATTTATATGGAGCGGCCGCTCAAAGCAGCCAGCCACACCATCCATATCGAGGTGCCGCCCAACCCGTTTTGGGCATCCATAGGACTGTCTGTTACACCACTCTCGCTTGGCTCCGGTGTACAATACGAGAGCCGGGTTTCGCTGGGATACTTGAACCAGAGTTTTCAAAACGCTGTCAGGGATGGTATCCGTTACGGGCTGGAGCAGGGCTTGTTCGGCTGGAACGTAACGGACTGTAAGATTTGCTTTGAATACGGGCTTTATTACAGTCCGGTCAGCACGCCGGCGGACTTCCGCTCATTGGCCCCGATTGTATTGGAACAGGCATTGAAGGAATCGGGGACGCAGCTGCTGGAACCTTATCTCTCCTTCATCCTCTATGCGCCCCAGGAATACCTTTCCAGGGCTTATCATGATGCACCGAAATACTGTGCCACCATCGAAACGGCCCAGGTAAAAAAGGATGAAGTTGTCTTTACTGGCGAGATTCCCGCCCGCTGTATACAGGCATACCGTACTGATCTGGCCTTTTACACCAACGGGCGGAGCGTATGCCTTACAGAGCTGAAAGGATATCAGGCCGCTGTCGGTCAGCCGGTCATCCAGCCCCGCCGTCCAAACAGCCGCCTGGACAAGGTGCGCCATATGTTTCAGAAGGTAATGTAAAGATACATAATCGTCAAGACGGCAACAATCAGAAGTTATGGAGGGTAACAATGGAATATAGTAAGGAAGATTTAATGGAAGCAAAAAAGCAAATTTGGGGAGTGGGAGAGAACATGGGAACAGAGGAAAGTAAAAAAATCTGGGAGGAGAACGCACAATTTTGGGATAATGCAATGGGTGACGAATCTAATGAATTTCACAGAGAGGTAGTGCGTCCCAAAGTAACGGAACTTCTATCTCCTAATCCTGCGGATTACATTTTGGATATTGCGTGTGGCAATGGAAATTATTCTTCGTATCTTGCACAAAGAGGCGCTTCGGTTGTCGCTTTTGATTACAGCAAAAAAATGATAGAATTGGCTAAAAGACGGCAATCACAATATGCAAAACAAATTGAATTTTGTGTGGCGGATGCGACCGATAGAAAAAGTATATTAGAATTAAAAAGAAATCGAGCCTTTACGAAAGCAGTTTCTAATATGGCAATTATGGATATTACGGATATTGAACCACTTCTTATGGCTGTTTATGAACTGTTGCAGGAAAGCGGAATTTTTGTCTTTGCAACGCAACACCCTTGTTTTGTCACGTTGACTGAAAAATATATGACACCGCACAGTTACTATGATATAGCGATTGAAGGGCAACCGAAAGAGCAGATTTATTATCATCGTTCCATACAAGATATTTTTAACCTTTGTTTTAGAGCTGGATTTGTCATTGAAGGATTTTATGAAGAATGTTTTAAAACCAACAAAGAAATTCCTATGGTAATGATAGTAAGGCTTAAGAAGGTAAAACGTGATAGCTTAAAATAAATTCAAGTTTGTCGGGTAAATAGCAAACCCAGCCGAGCCAGTCAACGGTCAAGATGAACGGCGCATATGCGCAGCCGTTGACAGCCCCGCCCGCCTTTGCTGGTAGGCAATCAAGGGGCGACAGCAAG